>Ga0207851_100543_pt1 | contig 17851 bp, 13 predicted proteins | sample A23E3SouthBayCA_FD_187747 | JGI IMG/M metagenome (GOLD analysis project Ga0207851, IMG submission 187747) | Aerobic enrichment media microbial communities from Eden Landing Ponds, California, USA - A23 E3 (SPAdes) | ecosystem: Environmental > Aquatic > Marine > Unclassified | place: Emeryville... | reverse complement strand
TGAGCCCCAGACGGCCGTCGGCGTTTACGTCGACACCAAGGGCACGGTGACGTTCCGCGACTGCCACGTCGAGGGCTTCGGCAACAACGGCCTCTACGCCTCGCACTCCGACGGGCCGGTGCACGTCGAGGGCGGCGTGTACAAGAACAACGACATCGCCCAGATCCGCCTCGGCAGCCCAGGCAGCTCGGTCACCAACGCGACCATCGCGGTCGACGAACCCTACCCAGAGCACGACAACTCCCGCGGCGTCCGGGTGGCCGACGGGCCGGGCCCCGTCGAGGTCTCGGACTGCGAAATCGTCATGGAACAGGGGCAGGGCGGCGGCGGCGTCGTCAACGCCTATTCCGGTGGTCGCCTCCGCCTGCGGAACTCCCGCATCTACGTCGGCGAAGAGTACGCGGTTGTCGGCTCCGGCGGCGACTCCACGAGCTTCGCGGTGTTCGCCGACGAACCGACCGGTATTGACGACCCCGGGACGACCACCATCGAGAACGTCGCCATCACGGGCGGGGGCGCCTACCGGGGTGCGGCCTCGATCCGGCGCGACGACGTCGTGGTCGAGGACGTCTGCGTCCATCAGACTGGGACCGAACGCGACGGCCTCGTATTCACCGACACAGCGCAGAACTGCTCGGTCGACAACGCGACCATCGACGTCCCGGGACAGGTAGTTGCCGGCGGCGGCGACGTCGAGGTCAGCGGAATCGACTCAACGGGGACGTGCGCGATGCCGGATGCGGTCAGCGGGGACGGCGACGACGAACCCACGGACGACGACGACGCAGGCGAATCGAAAACTGGCCCGCCGCTCCCCCAGGGTGTCGATGAGTACACGTACAGCGTGACGGGAACTGACCCCGGGAATCCGACTGCGACGGTCTACGGGAACTTCAAGTGCCCGTACACGCAGGAGTTCGTCCAGGGGAACTTCGAAGCCATCGGCCGCGAGTTCGTGGCGACCGGCGACCTGAACGTCCGGTACCGCGACGTCGCCTCCCAGCCCGACGACCCGAGTGAACCGTACATCCTCGAGGACCCGGCGAACGACCTCGTCTCCCGGGTCGCACTCGGCGTCTGGGACGTCGAACCCGAGAGCTACTGGGCGTTCTTCGAGTACGTCTTCGACAACCAGTCGGGGCTCGACTGGACGTCGCTGGACGCCCTGACTGACGCAATGGAAGCGGCGGGCGTCAGGAACCACGGGAAGGTCAGCGCGCGCGTCGACGACGACAGCTACGAACGCCCGGTCCGGCAGACGACCGCGGCCGCCGCCGACCTCGGTCTCTCGTTCGTGCCGCAACTCGAACTCGATGGCGACACGACCCCGCCGCACCACGAGACCGACGCGATTCTCGACTGGATCGAGGCGCGCCTGTAGCCCGTCGGCGTCTCGTCCACCGGTCAGCGACGCTCGGTGTCTGTCTCCGCGCTGGTAGCGGGCGGTTCACCCGCGGGACCCCCGCCCGAGCGGTCGTCGGTAGTATACGTGGAGCGAATTTTCGGAACGTCCAACGGAGGTCACGCTTCGACGACGCTCCGGTAGACCTCGTGGAGGCGTTCGCCCGTGCGTTCGCTGTCCGGAAGTTCCAGCGCCGACGTGCCGTCCGACCGCTCGCCCGCCGCCAGAACGTCGATGAGGGCGTCGACGAGGTCGTCGTCCCCGCTGCAGACGTGCGAGTGACTGACGCCGTCCAGCACCGCGGACGCGAACCCGACGTCCGTGGAGACGACGGGCACGTTGCAGGCGGCGGCCTCCTTGACGACCATCGGGCCGCTCTCGTGGTCGGACGTCACGAGGACCGCGTCGCTGGCGTTCATGTACAGCGGCACCTGGTCGTGGGGGACGCCCCAGATCCAGCGCAGTTCGACCGGGTCCTCGATGCGGTCGTCGACCGCCGCGACGACGCGTTCCGCACGCGAGTAGTTCTTCACCCCCCTGTCGGGGTGGTACGGGAACAAGACGATTCGGGGGTCCGGCTCCCAGTCGACCTGCTGGCGGGCCGCAGCCCGCGGAATCGGCCGGAACGTCTCGGTGTCCACGGGGAACGGAATCACGTGGTGGGGGACGTCGAACGCCCGCGAGATCGGTTCGGACGGGAGCACGACGGCGTCACTGGCTCGCGCGGCCGCAGTGCTCACCGCCGTCAGTCGTCTCGACTCGCCGAGCACCTCCGAGCCCCACAGCGAGAGCACGACGGGGCGCGTCGGCTGTGCGAGCGCGAACGGTCCGACGAGCCCGTAGTTCGCGTGCACGAGGTCGTACGAGCCGATTCCCTCCCGGAACACGCGCTGGTAGAACTGCCGGTAGGCGTCGAGGGTGGCTGGCGTCCCCTCGGCCTCGGGAACCTCGACGGTGGTACAGTCGACGCCGCGCGCTTCCAGGGCCTGCACCTGCTGTTCGAAGAACGGCGACGCAGTCGTGACGATCTGGAGAACGCGCATCTCAGGCCGTGCCACAGATCTCGTCCACTGCCGCCTCGAGGGGGTCGTCGACGTCCGCGAGCAGGTCGACGCGGCGGCGCTCCCAGTCGTATTCCTCTTCGTGTTCCAGCAGTTCGACGGTGCGCTCAACGGCGCTCTCCTGGCGGGTGTCGCCGTGGCAGCGGAAGAGCAGGCCGTACTCTTCGGCGAGTGCGTCCGTGAGCCCGGTCTCGAGCGTATTCACGTACACCGCAGGCGTACCCAGGACGCCGCTCTCCACAGCCATCGTCGCGCCCTCTCCGACGAACGCGTCGGCGTAGTACAACAGGTCGTGCATCTGGTGGGGCTGGATGTCCACGCAGCGGTCGGCGAAGCCCAGCGGGACGTCGCCCTCCGCAGTGAGGAGGACGCGCGCGCCGGTGCTCTCGATGCGCTCGATGACCGCCGCGACGTCGTCGAATCCGCCGTTGTTGGCGTCGTGGGCGGCGGTCCACGCCACCGACCGCAACACGACGTACCGTTCGTCCGCGTCGACCGCCGCTTCGTCGAGTATCGAGGGGTTGGGTGTGAACCGGTCGGGGTGGAGGTAGACGAGTTCGTGACACCCGTCGTAGCGGTGGTGTTTCGCACCGTGGTCGTCCCGGTAGTACCGCGGCGTACAGACGCGGTCGGCCAGCGGGAACGCGAGCGCGTTCGTGAGCGTCGCGTGCTCGGTGTCGGTGAACACGACGCACCTCGCGCCGACGAGCGTCGACACGTGCGCGACGGAAACGCCGCCGACTGCGGTCATGACGTCCGGGGACAGCGGCGCGACGCGTCGGAGCAGTCGCCACTCGTAGGCGAGTTGGCCGACTGCCCGCGGCCCCGGCGAACTGCCGGGGCCCGCCAGTGCCTCGTACTCCAGGCCGTACGTGTCCAGTAACGCCCGGATGATGGGTTCGTCGCGGGCGAACACGTGGACTCGGTGGCCTCGTGACTGGAGTTCGCGAGCGACGTACCGGTAGAGGTGGACGTGTCCGGGGTGCTGGATGCTGATTACGACGTCCACGACAGGACCACCTCGTCGAGGGCGTGCGTGCGGTCTGTCAGTGTGGTTGGTCTGGGGGTCATAGCTTGTCGTAGACGAATCCGCTCGCTTCCGCTCGGTGCTGGTCGGCGATCCCGGGGACGTCCACGAACACCGGGTCGTCGTCGAGTTCCGCGGCCATCGACGCGAGGTCCAGGTCGCGGAATTCGTCGTGGGCAGTCGCCAGGACGACGCCGTCGTACCCCTGAAAGTCCGCCGAGTCGTGGACTTCGAGGTCGAACGTCCGTTCAATCGTCTCGTCGTCCGCGTGCGGGTCGTAGCCGCCGACTGTCACGTCGTAGGACTGTAGCGTGCTGACGACGCCGCCGACCGCCGAGTTCTCCACGTCCGTGACGTTGGGTTTGTACGCGAGTCCGAGGAGGAGCAGGCTGCTCTCTGCGAGCACGCGCCCGGTGTCGTTGAGCGCCCGCAGCGCGAGCCGCGCGGCGTGCGTGGGGACGTGTTCGTTGATCTCGCGGGCCTGTAGGATTAGTTTCGGCGAGAAGCCGTCGCTCTCCGAGCGGTAGACGAGGTACAGCGGGTCGATGGGGATGCAGTGCCCGCCGACGAGCCCCGGGCTGTAGGTGTCGTCGAAGTTCCACTTGGTCCCCGCCGCCTCGAGCACGTCGTGGGTGTCGAGGTCCATGTGGTCGCAGGCCATCGCGAGTTCGTTGATGAGCGCGAGGTTGATGTCCCGCTGGACGTTCTCGATGGCTTTCGCGGCCTCCGCCGTCTCGATGTCCGGCGCCGGGTGTATCTCGGCGTCGACGATTCGGCCGTACAGCGACACGAGGTCCTCGCGGACCGTCTCGCGACCGGCGCCGACGATTTTGCTCACGTCCTCGACCCCGCGTCCCTCGACGCCCGGTGAGACCCGCTCGGGGGAGTACCCGATAGCGAACTCCTCGTCGACCGCGTACCCGGAGGCTGCTTCGATGGCGGGCACCAGGACTTTCCTCGTCGCCCCCGGGTACACTGTCGACTCGAGGACGACGGTCGTCCCCGGTGTGATGTGGTCGCCGATGGTGCGGCCGGACGCCTCGACGTACTCCAGATTCGGGTTCTGCATGTCGTCGACCGGCGTCGGAACGGTGACGATCACGTAGTCCGCGCGACCGATTACCGCCGGATTGTGCGTGAACGAGGCGTTCGAGGCCGTGAGCCTGCCGTCCCCGACTTCGCCGGTCGGGTCCGTGCCGTCCGAGAGTGCGGCCGTCTTCGCCTCGTCGACGTCGTATCCGACGACGTCGAGGCCGGCCTCGTCGAACGCGAGCGCGAGCGGGAGTCCGACGTACCCGAGGCCGACCACGCAGACCACGTCCTCGGACGTCTCAGTCATGCAACCCCACTCCGCGGTAGTCGACGTCCACCGCATCACGCAGGTGCGTGAACTCCTGGCGGCCGTCCACTACGAGTAATCGCTCGCCGGGCCGGTGCAGCGACCTGACGTCCACGGACGCGAAGGCGTCCTGGGGGGTCACCAGGACGACGGCGTCGAACGTGTGGTCTTCGAGCCGGTTCACTGACTCGACGGTGGCGCCGACGTCCTCGAACGCCGTGTAGTCGTCGAGGACGGGGTCGACGGCGGTGACGTCCGCGCCCACGTCGTTGAGGTGTTCGACGATCGGCAGGGCGGGCGTCGAACGGATTTCGGCGATACCTGGCCGGTACGTCAACCCGAGTACTGCCACGTCAGCCTCACTCGGTGGGATGCCCGCTTCGCGGAGGCCGTTGAGCGCGAGTTCTGTCGTGTACAGCGGCATCATCTCGTTTGTCTCCCGTGCCGTCTCCATGAGGTGGCTCGGCGTCTCGAATTGCTGGATGAGGAAGTGCGGGTAGTACGGGATGCAGTGCCCGCCGACGCCCGCGCCGGGCGTGTGGAGGTCACAGAACGGCTGCGTGTTCGCGGCGTCGATGGCGTCGACGACGTCGATGCCGAGTTCGTCGGCGTGCCGTCCGAGCTCGTTCGCGAGCGCGATGTTGACGTCGCGGTAGACGCCTTCGAACACCTTCACGGCCTCCGCGGTGGCGGCGTCCGCGACGGGAATCACGTCGTTGTCCGTGAGTTCCCCGTAGATCAGTTCTGCGACGCGCGTGCTCTCGTCGTCGATGCCGCCGACGACCTTCGGGTACGCGCCGCGGACGTCCCGGAGCGCGCGCCCGCTGGACGTCCGCTCCGGACAGAACGCCAGCCCGAACTCCGAACGGTCGAGCCCGCTCAAGTCCTCGAGCAACGGGAGCAGTACGTCCCGGCACGAGCGCGGGGGGAGCGTCGACTCGAAGATGACCACGTCACCGGCTTCGAGGCCGGTCGCGATGTCTGCCGCGACGCTTTTGACGACCGAGAGGTCCGGCTCGTCGTCGTCGTCGACGAGCGTCGGGACGATGACGACGTGGATACTGACGTCCTCGGCGACGCTCTCGCCGTCCGTGAATGCTTCGAGCGCCCCCTCGACGACGTTCTCCCGGACGAGGCTATCCAGTCCGGGCTCCCCCTGTATCGGGGTCTCGCCGCGGTTCACCGCCCGGACCACCTCGCTGTCGACGTCCACGCCCGAGACGTTGCCAGTGGTTTCCGCGTACACCGCCGCGAGCGGGAGCCCCATCTTCCCGAGCCCGTACACGCCGACGGGCACCTGCCCCGAGACGAACACGGAGCGCTGGCGGTCCGCCGCGAGGTTCGATTCGTAGAGCTTCACGCGTTCGTCGAGCGTGCTGGTCATCGGCCGTTCCCTCCGTCGAGAACCTCTGGTAGTTCACGGTACTCGGCGGGCGCGCCGACTGCGAGCGTGTTCGGGGGGACGTCCCGGGTCACGACGGCGCCAGCCGCGACGAAGGCGTCCGCGCCCACGGTGACATCCGGGAGCAGCGTCGCGTTCGCGCCGACCGACGCCCCGGGCTCGATGGTGGGGCCGACGTTCTCGACCTCCTCCCGGAGCGGGTACGGGTCGTTCGTGAGGACCGCGTACGGCCCGAGGAACACGTCGTCGCCGACGACGGTGTTCCGGGGGACATAGACGCCCGATTGCATGCTCACGTTCGACCCGATGGTCGTCCGCCCGTCGATGACCACGTTCGTGCCGACGAGGACGTCGTCCCCGATGGTCGTGTCCTCCCGAACGACCGCGTTGTGGCCGGTCCGGAACCGGTCGCCGACCTCGACGTCGGCGTAAATTATCGTCCCGGAGCGGACCCGCGCGTCGTCTCCGAGCTGCGCGGCTTCGGACGCGCCGTCGTACTCGTAGCCGACCGTGGCGTCGGGATCAATCGCACAGCCGGCGCCGGTCGTTGGCACCGTCATGTGTCTCGCTGCGTCTGCCGTCGTCCGTCGACGGACGCGTCCGTGGCGACAGGCCATCTCTGACGCGATTGGTGTTCGAACGTCGTACTGCCAGTCATGACGTGTCGGGGACAGGCACGTAGACGCCTTCACTATAAATCCGATAAGCGCGGCGTTACAGTACCGTTAAGCGAAACTCCGTGACTGAGCGGGGATTCCCGCTCAGCTCGGCATGACTTCGGACCGATCCGACCGACGTTCGCCGTGGACGCGGTCGCTCTCCACCGCCTGGGCAATCTCCAGCACGCGGAGGCCGTCATCGCCGGTCACGCGCGGCTCCGCGCCGGTGCGGACGGCGTCCACGAACGCCCGGAGTTCGCGCTCGAGTGGTTCCGCGTCCCGGACGGCGATCTGCTCGACGACGTCCTCGCCGCGGCAGTCGACGTCCCCGATGTCGTCGGCGAACTCGGCGGCCGACTCACGGTGAATCTCGACCGTCTGCTCGAGCAGGTCTGCTTTCACGCGGCACGTCTTCGCGGAGACGGTGAGCTGGCGGACCTCCTCCTGGGTCACCCGACTCGCGGTCAGGTTCGACACCACGCCGGAGTCGAACTGCAGGGTGCCGACCGCGTAGCGGCCGTTCGCGGCGCCGAACGCGCCACAGGACTCGACGGACCCGTCGACGAGCGTCCGCACCAGGTCGATGTCGTGGATCATGAGGTCCATCGTCGCCGTGTCGTCGATGTCCCGGTCCGGCGGCGGACTCAGTCGCTGTGCGTGCGTCGCAATGACGTCGAGGTTCGATACGATGCGTTCGAGGGCCTCTACGACCGGATTGAACCGCTCGACGTGACCGACCTGGATTATCGCATCGTTCCGTTCGGCGCACTCGATGAGCTCCCGGCCCTCCGCTGGCTCGGCGACGAACGGCTTCTCGACGAGCACGTCGACCCCGGCCTCCAGCGCGCGCCGCGTGATGTCGTAGTGGTACTGCGTCGGCACCGAGATGGAGACGACATCGGAGTGCTCGAACAGCACGTCGTCTTCGACCGCGGTCGTTCCGCAGGCTGACGCGACGGCGGCCGCCTGCGACTCGTCCGCGTCCGCGACGCCGACGAGCGAGACGCCGGAGAGCGAATCGTAGACGCGTGCGTGATTCTGCCCCATGCTGCCGACGCCGACGACGCCCGCGCGGACGGGTTGCTCAGACATCGGCGACTGTCACCTCTTCGGAGAGCACCCGACTGACCCGCTCGAGGTCGCGGTCCGAGAGGCCGGGGTGGACGGGCAGGGAGAGCACCTGGTCGGCGACCGTCTCCGCGACCGGCGCGTCGCAGTCGACGTGGTCGAACGCCGGCTGTTCGTGGATCGGAATCGGGTAGTAGACGCCGGTGTCGATCGCGTTGGCTTCGAGCACTGACGACACCTCGTCCCGGTTCCCACACCGCACGGTGTACTGGTGGTAGACGTGCCTGCGCTCGTTCGGCTCGGTCGGCGTCACCAGGTTCGTGTCGGCCAGCAACTCGTCGAGCATCGCCGCGTTCCGCCGGCGCGCTTCGTTGTACTCGGGGAGCTTCTCGAGTTGCGTCCGGCCGATAGCGGCGGCGATGTCCGTCAGCCGGAAGTTGTGCCCGACGTCGACGTGCTCGTAGCCGGCGCGGTCGCGGCCGTGGTTGACGAAGCGCGCGGCGTTCCTCGCAATCTCCTGGTCGTCGGTCGTGACCATTCCGCCCTCGCCGGTGGTCATGTTCTTCGTCGGGTAGAACGAGAAGCACGCGGCGTCCCCGTGCGAACCCACGGGCTTGCCGTCGTACCGTGCCCCGTGGGCTTGCGCGGCGTCGACGACGAGTGGAACGTCGTGGTCGTCGGCGACTGCCTCGAGTGTGTCGACGTCAGCAGGGAGCCCGTAGAGGTGGACGGCGAGAATCGCGTCGACGCCCCCGGGTTCGGCGCGCATGCGTTCCTCTACCTGGTCGGGGTCGAGCGTGTACGTCTCCGGGTCGATGTCCGCGAACACGGGTTCGGCGCCCGCGAGTCGGATCGCGTTCGCGCTCGCGACGAACGAGAACGGCGTCGTCACGACCGTGTCGCCGTCGCCGACGCCGACGGCTTCCAGCGCGGTGTGGAGGGCCGTCGTTCCGTTCGACGTGGCGACCGCGTGGGTAGCGCCGGAGTGGTCGGCGAACTCCGACTGGAACGCTTCCACCTCGCTGCCCTCCGCGAGCTGCCCGGACTCGAGGACGTCGACGACGCGTTCGGTCTCTTCGGTGCCGATGTCGGGCGCCGCAATCGAGATGTGGTCGCGGGACGTCCTGGACTGCGTCACGACACGACCACCCCGGCGTCGGTGCTACCACACCAGTGGTCGGCGACACTGCGACGAGAACGACAGTCGGCGTCGCGTCGAACGCGGCAGCACTCGGTTTGGTCCCGAGATGTGCCCGACTGCAGTCCATCGCACTGGCGTACGGGGTCCGTTCGCTTGCTTAGTACTGGCACTATGCGCTCGTCCGCGCCAGACTGGCTTTATTATGAGTTTGTTAGAATACCGGACGGCGTCTCGCGCCGTGTCACGACCCGCCCTCGTCGTGCCGCTGAACCCACCGGTAGGCGGCGGCACCGACCGAGGCGACCCCGACGAGCACGCCGACCAGTACGGCCGTGACTACTTCCCCGAGAACGAGTGCAGCGAGGACGGTCGCCGAGAGCGTTGCGCCCAGCGCGGCGAGCAACGTCGGCCACCGTCGTCGGTGACCCGACTGCCTCAGGTCGGTGGCTGTCGACGCCTCGCTGCTGACTGGTGAGTCGGATTCCGCGTCGTGGCGGCCGACCAGTCCCTCCTGGCTGTTGAACTCGATGACGCCCCTGTCGTCGAGGGCCGGCAGGTCGACGTCGTGGAGTTCCGTCCTGACCTGGTGGCGGTCCGGCGACTGCGCAGTCGAGCGCTCGTCCTCCCACTCGACGACGTAGTCGGTGAGTCGGTCGATAGTCATCGGCGTCTTCTCGCGCTCCAGGACGGCGACGACGTGCTCGCGACGCCGGCGAGTCGTTCCCGGGCCGGAGTCGCCAGACCTCGAGCGGTCGACTGTCAAGCTACTCTGACAAAAGAGCCCGAACGCACTTAAATTAGGTTGACCGGGAGGACGTTGCGCGAGCAGTGGCCGAATACGCGGAGAACGGTCGCCGACCGCTGGTCACGAACCCGACGGCGTGACGCCGGAGACGACAGCCTGGAGCAGTCCCGGGAACTGGCGGACGCCCGGAACCGACGCTCGTCGCGTGTGTCGGAGTGCCTCGCGGAACTGCCCGTCCTGGAAGTAGAACTTCGCGAGGAAGCGGTGGTGGACGCCTCGAACGTCGTGCCCGTCGTGCTCGAGGGCGTCGACAGTGTCCGAGAACTTCGCGAGGTACTTGCGGTCCGAGCGCTCGATGACAGATGCTGGGGGGCGTCCCGTGTCGTACCGGTGCACGAGCGTCTCGTCGACGTACGCGAGTTTCCCCTGCCGGAGCACGCGAATCAGGAACTCGGGGTCCTGGAACCGCTGGAAGGAATCGTCGAACCCGTCGATTGCATCGACGACGTTCGCCTTCACGAGGAGTGTCGAGCCGGCGCTCGTGTGGAGTCGGTCGAGGAGCACGTCCTTCACGAGCTCCGCGCCGCCCTCAGCGCCCTCCGTTTCCGCCAGCCGGCACAGTCCGGCCGCTCGGGCGAACTCCGTGAGGACGCCGGCGTCGTCGGCGATATCCACGCCGCAGTAGACCGCGACCCACTCCGGCGGCCGGCGTTCCAGTGCTGCGACCTGCCGTTCCAGCTTCCGGGGCAGCCACTCGTCGTCGGAGTCGAGGAACGCGATGTACTCGCCGGACGCGTGCTCGATTCCGGTGTTCCGGGCGGCGCTCGCGCCCTGGTTTTCCCCGTGCCGGATGTAGGTGAGTCTGTCGTCGTCGTAGCTGTTCGCCACGTTCCTCGTGTGGTCCGTCGACCCGTCGTCGACCACGATCAACTCGAAGTCCTCGTATGTCTGTGCGAGCACGCTCTCGACGCTCCGGTGGAGCATGCGCGCCCGGTTGTACGTCGGGACCACGACGCTGACAGTCGGCATTTGAACGTGCGGAGATACACACCTATCCCGTTTTACTATACGAGGGGTAAGCCGCGTTCGACGGGGGCGTGGCCCAGCAGCCACCGGTCGCTGAGTCGACGAACGGGTTTACACTGCTCGTAAGCCTGCTGCCTAACAGGCAGATAATAAACACGCTACGGGCCGGCGAACACAGCATGGCTGATAGCCAGCCGACTGTGAGACGCTACGGAATTGTCATCGGAGTGGCCGTTCTGATGGTCACTGCGGGCTGTGCCGGGTTCGGCACGTCCGGGGAACAGCCCACGCAGACAGAAACGAACGCTTCGACTACGCAAACCACCGAACAGCAGACGAACGGGTCTGACACGGGCCAGACGACGACCCAGTCCGACACGGGCCAAACGACGACCCAGTCCGACACGGACAACGGCACGAGCGACGGTGAGACCCGTTCGGCGGCAGCGAGCGGGCGGATGGCGGTCGTCGTCGACGACGAACGCCTCGACGTGTCTGCGGCCTCGGAGGCGAACGAGAGTTCGTCGTTCTGGGTCGAGGACGCGGGGGGAACCGCCGAGTGGCAGCGAACCGACGAGGACGTCACGCTCGCCGAGGGGCTGTCGAAACTCGGCGTGAACGCCACCGAGAACGGTATCGAGTACGAGGGGACGACCTACCGGGACACCGAGAACGACACCAACGTCGCGGTGCGCGTGAACGGTGAATCCGTCGACCCCGAGGACTACGTCCTCCAGCAGGGCGACGAGGTCTGGGTCGTCGCAATCACGCACCCGCTCGACCAGTCCGTCCCCGGCGAGCACATCGACCACGACGATCTGCACGTCCACGGTCAGGTGAACATGACTGTCGACGGTGAGGACGTGAACTTCAGCAAGCCGAAGTACGAGACGCCCGGCCACAACCAGCACTTCCACTTCGAGGGCGACTCTGCGCCGCTGTGGCACGCGCATTCGTGGAGCGTGACCATCGAGTACGGCATGAGCACCCTCGCTGGCATCAACGTCACCGAGGACAGCGTCACGTACGACAACACGACCTACGAGCGCAGCGACCCCGGCACGTCGTTCACCATCGAAGTGAACGGTGAATCGGTCGACCCGAGCACGTACGTCCTGAAGGACGGCGACCAGGTCACGATAGAAGTCGAAACCGAGAACGGGACGAGCTAGGCCTCCCTCGACGTTCGGAGAACCGCCGAATTTTTCGCGTCCGTTCATCGACCCGACTCCCAGCGCTGGGTCTGCGGTCGAGTCCTGCTTCCGGGTCAGCTTCTGACACTCGCACCTGCACAGCGTCCGAACCTCTGACCCGCGGGGCGTCGACTCCCGTACCTGCGCACCGAACTGGAGCGCCTCTCGGGGTTCAGGTCGGTGGTGGCGCCGGCTCCATCGGCAACCGCAGGTAGCGTCGCTCGGTTCCCGGGACGAGTCCGAGGTCGGGTTCGCGGAGGACTCGGTCGCGCCAGACGCTGTACGTCAGTAACTCCCACGTCAACGACCCGTCGGACTGGACGTGGCGCTCGTAGCTCGCGGGCGTGAGGAACGCGGGCGGGTCGTAGCGGTCGACGGCCGACTGTAGGGGGCCGTCAGTCAGGTACCGCTCTCCGGGAACCGAACTGTCGCCGGTTTCCCGTGGACCACTGAACTCCGGGAGGCGCCGCGACAGCAGCGTCTTCGGGATGTACTTCGACGAGAGCGCGCCCACGGAACGAAGTCCCTGCACGTATCGCCGGTCGGGCGGGACCGCGACTGCGGTTCGCGCGACCCGTCGCGTGCGGAACGGCGCGACGACGTCCTGTCCCCGCCCGAATCCGAGCTGCCGCCGCCGATTCGCCGCGTCGTGGGAGAGAAACTCCGCGAGGTGTCCCGTCGCTGCCTGTCTCGCGAACGTCGAGTCCGCGTCCAGCGGCGCGCGGTCGGCGGCGTACTCGACGCGTCGGCGAGTACGGTCTCTGACGACCTGTGGGTCGAATATCTTCGCGACCGCGTCGGGGTCGACGTCGGCTGCGAGGGTCTGCGCGAACGACTCCGGGTTTTCGACCGACCGGGCAAGCTGTCGCCGTCGAGTTGCGAGTGCTTCGTAGACGTCGGTTAGGTCGCCCGGAGCGGCGTCGGCGGCGCGCGAGACCACACTTGACTCGAGCAGCGGCGCAGTCCAGTCGGCGATTCGCGCGGCCTTCACGCCCGGCAGCCCGAATAGCGGGTCCGCCCCCTGGCCGTCGACGTACTGGCCGGGGTCAAGCGACTGCAATCCCGCCGAGACGAGCACGGTCTGTTTGTACCGGGGCGGCAGTCCGAGCGCGTCCACGGTCGACTCGAGGTAATCCAGGAACGCAGTCTCCGACAGCGACACGACGTCGCGGGACGCGTCGAGCAGAACCGCAGCATCGCGACCGGCGTCGACTCCGGGCTGGAACTCCGGCGCGTCGACAGTCACCTGCACGGGGCGGGGCGAGTCGCGCCGATACGACGCGAGGAGGGTGGAGTCGACGCCGCCCGAGAGCATCGTTCGGGCGTCGGGCCGGACGCCGACGCGCACGACGTTCCCGAGCGCGTCGTCGAGTTCGTCGACTGCCTCCCGTGGACCGTACCGCTCCACGGTGTCCAGTCTGTCGACGAGCGTCCGCGTCCATTCGCGGTCGACGCCGTTCCAGTGCATGCATTCGCCGCGGCCGAGCCGCCCGATCTCGACGACGAACGTGGACGGTTCGACCGGCGACCCGAACAGGAGGTGGTCCACGACCGCGTTCCGGTCGACGGTTCGGTCGGCGGGGTCGAGCTGGCTCACCGCGTTCCGGTAGTGGTCGGTGAGCACGATTGTCCCGTCCGAGGCCTCCAGGTAGAAGACGTCCCGGCTGCTCGTCACGCTCCGGAACGCCGCGAGGCGGCCGCCATCGTCCGTCGCGGACACGAACACGACGATTGCGTCCTCGACCTGCGCCGCGAGTTCGTCGCGGACAGCGCGCAGGCCGTCGGCGTTCACGACGAGGTCACGAATCCGGTTAGTAGCGACGCCAGACACCAGCCAGGTCCCATGCTCGCCCTCGATGGCGACCGTCTTGGGGTCCGTAAACAGCGTTCGAACCTCGGTCATCGTTCCGGCGGCCGGCGTCGCGTCATACACCCTCGACGCGCTTGAGGGAGACGTAGGCGTCCTCCCACTGGAGTCGGTCCCGCAGCCACCGGTCGCCGCGGTCGGTGAGCGAGTACTCGTTCGACCGGCCGTCCCGCGCCCGCTTCTCTATGAGCCCCTTGTCGACGAGCTGTCCGAGTGTGATGTAGATGTGTCCGGAGAGCACGTTCCGGCCCTGGGTCTCGGCGAGTTCGCGGCGAATCTCCTGGCCGTTCGGGGAGTCCAGTCCTGCAACTGCGAACAGGATGTCGCGCTGTAAGGCTGTCAGGTCGGGCATTGGCTGGAAACTCGTTGTACGCGCCCGCTCAAGTACACCCCCGACCGTTCAGGAATTTAGCACTCGTGTAAGCAGTTCGGCCGCGAGACGGCCGCCGAAGCGACGAGCGATCCAACGGCTCCGAGCGGATTTACAAACAGTATAGTAAGGATGGTGGCCGCCGTCATCTCTCGTGGGACGGTCTGGGGACGCTTGGTGGCGTCGAACACCGGACCGCCCGCCCTTCCGAACCTCCTCCCCTTTCCGGAACTATTTTCTCCGAGTCGAATCGGGCCGCGTCCCGCCGCTCGGAAACGCGCAACGAGGACGAACAACCGAGAAACGCCGGCAGATCACCTTATATTGCTTATAATGAAACCCGCCCGCCCGGTAGTGAATCGTACAACGATGCAGGCCGTAATTCTGGCTGCAGGACGTGGGACTCGTATACGACCGCTCTCAGACAGCCACCCGAAACCGATGCTCCCAGTCGCCGACAGGCCACTCCTCGCACACGTCGCCGACGCAGCCGTCGAGGCCGGCGCCGAGGAACTCGTGTTCGTCGTCGGGTACGAGGCGGACACCGTTCGCGAGTACTTCGGCGACAGCTACCGGACTGTCCCCGTGCTGTACGTCGAACAGGGGGCCACCGACGGCACGGCTGACGCCGTCGACACCGCGCGTCGCACGATCGACGGCGACTTCCTCGTTCTCAACGGCGACAACCTCTACGCGGCGCGGGACGTCCAGCGGCTCGTCGAGCGGGCGCCGAGCGTCGCCGCCTACGAGGTCGAGCGCCCATCGAACTACGGCGTTCTCACCACCGACGGCGGCGTGGTCACCGAAGTCGTCGAGAAGCCGGCGAACCCCGACAGCAGGATGGCGAACGCGGGCGCGTACGTCTTCCCCGAGCGAGCACTCCGGTGGCTGGAGGTCGAGGAGAGCGAACGCGGCGAACGCGAACTCACGGACGTCCTCGCGAGCGTCGCCGACTCGTTCGACGTGACGCCCGTCGAGTTCGACCGCTGGCTGGACGTCGGGCGGCCGTGGGAACTCCTGGAAGCGAACGAGCGCCGCCTCGGTCGGCTCACCCAGCGGCTCGACGGCGACGTGCACGAGGACGCTACAATCCGCGGCGCCGTCGTCGTGGAGCCGGGCGCCACCGTCGATTCGGGCGCCGTCCTCGAAGGCCCCGTACTCGTCCGGGAGGGAGCGTCCGTCGGACCGAACGCGTACGTCCGCGGCGCCACGCTCCTCGGACGCGGCGTCGAGGTCGGGCACGCAGTGGAAATCAAGAACAGCGTCGTGATGGCCGACGCGAGCGTGAGTCACCTCTCGTACGTCGGGGACAGCGTTCTCGGCAGGGACGTGAACTTCGGCGCGGGCACGAACGTCGCGAACCTCCGACACGACGACCAGTCCGTCCGCGTGCAAGTGAAAGGCGACGCGGTCGACTCGGGCCGCCGGAAGTTCGGCGTCGTCGTCGGCGACGGCGCGAAGACCGGTATCAACACGAGTCTGAACGCGGGCGTGAAACTTTCAGCCGGGGCGACGACGGGGCCCGGGGAATCGGTGACTCGAGACCGATGAACGGCGCGAACCACCGGCCGCTGAACGGAGGCCGGGCACCGCCAGAACGGCCGGAGGTGGCGTAGGCGTGTGTCACGGAGCGTCACAACTGGCTTCAGCTTCGTCGTCGCCGCCAAGGTGTTCGTCCTGGTCGTCGGCATCGTCGGGTCGCCGCTGCTGGTTCGCTACCTCGGCGCCGAGCCGTACGGGAGCTACGTGTTCCTGTTCTCGCTGTTCAGCCTCTACATGACACTCGTCAGCACGGGCGTCACGGACGGCGTACGGAAGTTCCTCTCGGAGAACCGGGACCGCCGGAACTGGGAGGAGCGCGTCCTCGGGTTCTACCTGCGGTACGCGACGGCGGCCGCGCTCGCGGGCGCCGCGGGACTCTGGCTGGTCGCGTACACGGGCCTCATCGGACGGTTCGTCGACGCGGACAACCTGGGACTGTACCTGCGGTTGCTCGCCGTGCTCGTCGTCACCGCCCAGTTCCGCGCGTACGTCCGCCGCGCGCTCATGGGCTTCAAACTCGAGCAGTACTCCGAGTCGTTGCGCGTGCTCTACAAGTCCGGGTTTCTCGTCGGCGCGGTCGCACTCGTCGCACTCGGGTACGGCGTCGAGGGCGTGCTCGCGAGCCACATCCTGACGAGCGTCCTCGTCGGGTTCGTCGGCCTCGGATTCCTCTCGCGGCGCGTGTCGCTGTGGACGGTCCTCTCCTCGTCGACGAGCGCGCTCCCGCGACGCGAGATGCTGAGTTTCAACAGCCTCAGCGTCGTGCTCATCCTGCTGTTGACGTCGCTGTACCACGTCGACGTCATCCTGCTGCGAGTGTTCGAGAGCCAGACAGCGGCCGCCTACTACAAGGTCGCGTTGCTGTTCGCGGAGTTCCTCTGGTTCGTCCCGGTGGCCCTCCAGACGGTGTTGCTCCAGTCCACGAGCGAACTGTTCGAGCGCGACGACTACGCGCGCATCAAGGCGATGTCCGCCCGGATCACGCGATACACCACCCTGCTCACGCTGCTGATGGGGCTGGGGATCGCCGTACTCGCACCCCGAGTCGTCCCACTGCTGTACTCTCCGGAGTTCCTCGCCGGAATCGTGCCGCTGTACATCCTCCTCCCGGGTGCGTTCGGGTTCGCCGTCGCGCGACCGATACTCAGCATCGGGCAGGGGAGCGGCGACCTCCGCTCGCTCGTCATCGGCACCGGGACGGCGGCCTTGTTGAACATCGTGTTGAACGCCGTGCTCATCCCCCGATTCGGGATGACGGGCGCGGCGGTCGCGACCACGACGGCCTACGGGTCGATGCTGTGGTTCCACGTCTGGAGCGCGCGCAGTATCGGGTTCGACCCGTTCGCGGACATCCGACTCGGCCGCACGCTGGCGACCGTCGCGGTCACGGCGCCAGTGCTGTTCGCGGTCACCCAGGCCATTCCGAGCGACGTGCTCGCGATAGTGGTCGTCCCGCCTGTCGGACTCGTCGTGTTCACGCTCGCCGCGTTCGTCACGGGCGCGCTCGACCCCATCGAAGTGACGCACTTCCTCGGGTCGCTTCCCGGCCCGTTCGGCGACGTCGCGGAACGGCTGCGGCAACGCGTCGCGGGGCCTGTCCGGGAACGTGACCCGTCACGGGCCCAGTTCCAGCGGTGGCTGTTCGCGGCTGGCGCGGTGTTCTTCGTCGTCGGCATCGTCCTCTCGGTAGCCGGCGCGGGCGCGCTCCCGGTTCTCGGCGGTGGCGACGACGCCGACCAGGGAACGACGTCTGCACCGACGACGACGTCGCCGAACACGACCGATCAGTCGACGACCGTCGCGGACCAGTCCACGTCGAACGACCAGACCGACACGACGGACGACCCACCGACGAATACGACAGCGGGGCCGACGACCACGAACGACACCACCACGACGACCACGACGACCACGAACACCACCACGACTACGAACGACACCACCACGACCACGAACAACACCACCACGACCACGAACAACACCACCACGACCACGAACGACACCACCAC
>Ga0207851_100541_pt1 | contig 18026 bp, 12 predicted proteins | sample A23E3SouthBayCA_FD_187747 | JGI IMG/M metagenome (GOLD analysis project Ga0207851, IMG submission 187747) | Aerobic enrichment media microbial communities from Eden Landing Ponds, California, USA - A23 E3 (SPAdes) | ecosystem: Environmental > Aquatic > Marine > Unclassified | place: Emeryville... | reverse complement strand
CTCCGGTCCGATATGGTTCATAGAACCAATATCGGCAAGCCATTCGGTTTCACGGGCCTCCCACTTCATAGCGAGATAAAATCCCACGCCACTTCCTGCGAGCAAACCAAAAACTGGGAGAGGCCAATGGATCCTGATAGGGCTGAAACCCCAGATCAGACGGGTAACAAGGATTGTAGCAAGAATACATGCAATCAGGATAGCCGTGTTGACGAACAATTCGACCGCGTATCTTCTGAACCTTCCACCGTGAAGATCTCGATTGGTCAGATGCTCGAATTCGTGGGCAAGATCAGCGGCCAGCGCATCTCCTGAAACCAGGTCCAGATACACCGTCGACACACAGAGATAGTACTCCCCGTCCTCCTTGGTTACGAAAAGATGTTTGTTGAAATCACCTTCGTCAGTGACGACGAGATTGGGTTCGTCTATCCCGTAGTCCTGCGCCAGTGATTGAACCAGGTTCTCGAGTAGCAGTGATGGCTCCTCCTTATCCAAGTCAGTCACTGAACTCTGTCCTCTTTTGCGTTCAATGAAGTACACAAATCCCAAGGTGAGAGCTAATACAGCTCCGACCAGCCACTCCAATAGCTGGTAGGCCGCATACAGGAACGCAAGGAATAACAGGGCCATGAGAACTCGGCTGATCCAGAGCCGGCGTCGATGTTTCATTTGAGCCCTGGAAAGGAGATCAGAATTACTGCTCTGTTCGGAAGAACCCATACCTAAAACGCCTAATGAATCACTCATAAAACTTGAGCTTCAAACTAAGCGACCGCCCAGTTCCGAAACACGGAGCTAGGATCTCAATCTCGTGTACGGTCCCTCGTTACAGAAAGGACAGTTTCCGGGAAGCCCGCCTTCAGCATCCCAACTGAAGCCCACAGTGCCGCATTCCTGGCAAATGGCGAACTTATAGTCCGATTCCTCTATCAGGTCGCGGACTGCCTCACGGACGAGTTCCGACTTTGATGCATAGCCCTCTCTTTCGGCAATTGCTCCAACCTGTTCATCGAGCACGTCGGGAATTTCTACATTCGTTCCCATACACGTGGCTATACTTTGCCGTCACCTTGAATCTTATGTGTAATCCCATGTCACAACCCCAGATAAGAGGTGTACAACTATCGAGGTTTGTAGAGCTAGAAGTGAGAGAAGTACAGATCCTTCTCGGCCAGCTCCACCTCGAACCTGTTCTTCCACAGCAGATACTTCCCATCACCGGAAAATACGGGGACGACGTAGGGATAACGATTCATCCTTAGAAACGAGGAATCCAAGACCGACGTGAAACCGGGTTACAGGGCTTGGAATGTGTCACAGTCTTGGTAAGGGTGTAATGACGCCAGACAATATTTTAGTTAGCAATGTCATCCATGCGAACTACTATGTAGATACTGTACGGGGACAAGGAGTATGCAGGTGCTTCTGCTGAGGGTTGGACTAGATTACGGCACGGGTGGCGGGTTAGCGCCGATTTACGACGATGGGACGTTCGAGTACATCCCTATTCCTGAGAGCTATGAAACGACGCAGCAGCAGACCTTTGATGGGGTAACGACGCGAGACGGACGGCCATACGCCGAGTACGTCGGATCCAATAGTGAATCAAGTCCTCTCCATCTTGATCCGGAGTTCACGACGTACACGTATGGGGACCCCACTCGGAAACGCTCCCAATTAGCGGAACTCACCGAAGACGACTTGCTCATCTTCTATGCTGGCCTCAAACCGGAGGCTTCGGAGGGTCATCCGCGACTGTATGTGATTGGCTACTTCACCGTCGATGCCATTCACGAACTGGACGGCAAGACGCCAACCGAACGGGCGGACCTGTTCGATCGGCTCTCCAACAACGCGCACATACAGCGGACGAAGTTGACGCCGGAGTCGAAACATCCCGACCAAGATGCGTATCCTGTTATCGTCGAGGGGAAGCCCGACCAGAGCCGGCTACTCGAGAAAGCGCGCCCGTTGACTGACGCTTACGTCAGCGGAACCAATCAGCAGTATCATATGCTGGACTCCGTAGCCCGGATTTCGGGCTACAGCACGGAAAAAGATCTCACGCGTGCCTCGGGCCGTTGGCTGGAACCGACTGATGAAGGGTTACTTCGGGCGTGGTTAGATGACGAAACAACAGGACTGGTCGGATCGGACACCAGACTCTACTCCTATGTCTTGACTCATGACTCCGGATTTGCACCAAACGTCAGCCACGGGAACTGTACGTTGGCAACGTGCAAGCCCAAAATCCGGATGAACGCTAACGTGGGTGACTGGGTGATTGGAACAGGGTCGCTTTCGAGGGACGACAACGAAGAACGATTACTATACGCAATGAGGGTCGGGGAGGTATTGCCCTACGACGAGTACTTTGAGCGCGAAGACTTCGAATACAAGAAGCCGAAGAATAGTGACCTGCATGACTCGCAAGGCGATAACATCTACTACACGGGAAAGCCGCTGGGTGGTGAGCGGATTGAGGACTCGGACACGTATCGCGCTGCCACGCCCGATGGTGATCGGATTTATTACCGAGATTCGTATCCGTTCGTGCAACTCGATAATCCCAATCACCCGCCGTCCCGAATCAAGGCGGATACCCCGAATGATCCTGATCGACAGGCGGTCCTCGTGAGTCGACAGTTCTGGTATTTCGGTGGAAAAGAGGTTCACCTCCCAGAAGACGATAACCTGCGAGAGGCCCTTATCAAAGGATACCAAAACCCCAATGGGAAGATAGGCCAGAAGAAGACCACGAACGAGGAGAGGATAAATCAGTTCGTGTCATGGCTCGTCGAAAACTATCGAATTGGAGTCCATTCTTATCCGCGTGACGCTGGTGAGACAGACGACCACGAGCACACGAATTGCTGAGGCCCGTGAGTCCGGTCAGTCGTGTTTTCTCGACGTCGCAAACGAGAGGCGATTATTGACCAAGAGGTTCTATCGCTCGGGATAAAATTACTCTCTGTGCACAGTTCTATCGAACGCTCAGTCCAGTTACTTCGAATGAGAGGCAGAGCGACTGCTACTGGATGGACGAGACTCTCGACAGTGATACATTCGATCGCGCGTAGAACCCTCAGCAATTATCAGACCGTAGCGTTCTAACTTCTTCAGATACGTCCGAACCGTTCGGTTTGATTTCGGCTCCTCAACTCTGGTTCGATATTCTTCGAAGAGCTCTTGAGGGGCGATTCGCCCCTGCTCCTCAATCACTCTAAAGACAGCTTGCTGGTGGGACGTGAGCCGATCCACATGCTCCTGTCGCAGCTCTCGGCGGGCTTGAGGAAGTGCCCGTTCGACAATTTCCTGAGTAATCCGGTCTGCTGCATCCTCGTCCGCACGACGGGCAGCGATTCTGAGCGTCGTAATCGCCACTCGCGCGTCGCCGTCCGCGGCATCGGCGATTCGTTCGAACTCGGACCGATCTGCGTCCCTCGACACCAACCCTGCTGTGGCCCGCTCATCGAGGATGTCGACGAGTTCGTCCACGGTGTAACGGTCGAGGCGGATTCGCTCACAGCCGCCAAGTCGACTCGCCAGTCGGTCGTCGAGCCCGTCGAGTAGGTCCTCCTCCCGGTTTGCGATAAGAAGGAGCGAGAATCGAGGGAGATTGAGGAGATCGTAGAGGATTTCTTCGTCATCTAACTGGTCGACCTCGTCGAGAATCAGAACGCAGTGCTTCTCGTCGTAATCGCGCAATCGTTCGAGAATGACATCCGTCGCAGTCGACTGTCGGTGGATATCAGCTGCGCCTTCGAGCCCGTCCAGAATCTGGTAGAGCGTCTGGAAGGCCGAGTGGTCCTCCCAACAATTGACGTAGACCGCGTCGACCCCTGGGGTCTCTCGACAGAACTGGTCGACGGTGTACTTCGCGATGCAGGTCTTCCCGGATCCTGGCGGACCGGTGATGAGAATAGTATCGTGCTGTTCGCCGCGGGTGAGTGGCTCCAGAACGGCCGCGAGCTGGTTCACCTCGTCGTCGCGATGGACCACTGAGTCGGGGACGGATGAAAACGGCCCGGCTCCAGTCCCTCGTTCCGTTCCATCTCTTTCGATGGGGTCGCTCTCAGTTCCATCGTTCTCGACACTCGGTGCTTCCATTGCGGTCGCGTCGGGCTCAGATTCATCAACCGATTCCGAGGAAGGACTCGGGATCTCATGTGACGGGGGGATAACCAGGAAGTTGGCGAGTTCGTTCCCGTTCAAAACAAGGTCCGGGCGGGTCTCGCTCCTGTTCGTGATCGCGAACCGGTTACCGCTGGTCGCAATCGACCGCGACGTGAAGCGTTCGAGGACTGCGCGGGCGTGCCGCTCGCCAGATCCTGGGAGGTAGCCGCGTGATCGGAGTCGGCGGCCATCCATCTCGTAGAACCGGCCATCGACGAGGTCAAAAACCGAACACAGGGGGTTTAGATGCGCGTCTATCTCCTCCGATGCATCCTCGTCCACAGCGAGTGCGAGCAACCGGAGATTGACCGAAAATGTTCGCTTCGGTGAGTTCGCCCGGACGAGGTCGTATCGAGTCGCCTCATCGACGCTCGTCGGTCGGGAGGGGCCTTCACCTGTCGGTGACCGGGTTCGAGGTGGGGGAGAACTGCTGGACGTGCGGTGAGTCGATCGTGTGGATCGGCCGCTACTGACGGACGTGCGGCCCCGGCCAGAGGACTCGAACCCGAGGATCTTCTGGAGGAGGGTGTCCGTCCCGTCCAACAGCTCACCGGTTCGTCGTCGGGCGTCACGGGACCAGTCCGGTTTCCGCTGGAACACCACCTGGAAGGCTACCGGCAACGGCACCTCGACGAGGTGTTTGATCATGGGGACGAGCGGGAGTTGAGCACGTCCGACCCGCTCGTCAGCCGAACTCCGTTCATCGGCGAGAAAATCAGTGAGACCAGTGAGTGTCGTCATCCAGTCCTTGCGGCGCTCGGCGGCGCCATACCACTGAACGCCATAGGGCTCAACCTCGGCTAGCGATGGCCGGGACAAGATGTGTCCGTCGTCGGTCGCCGTCGGTTTCTCGAGTGCGGTCAGCGGTTCGTCCTCGTCGTACGCACTTGGGGAAGCCAGGTCAATTCCGTCCAGATTGACCTCGGTATCAGCCTCATCCGGGGTTTCCTCCACCTCTGGCGGTCGACGCGCATCTGCAGGTTGACTAGGCTCGACGGCTGCCTCCCCACCGTCCGAGACGGTCGCTCGCTCGTCGCCCGGCCGCGCCATCGACTCGTAATAGAGCCGACCATCTTGGAGACGCTCAGCAAATTCCTCCCGAGTGTATGTAACCGGCCGGACCAATCGTTTCGTGACGTCAACCTCGACGCGATCGAGGCTGTAGGACGCCGAATAGATGGACCGGAGCCGCTGTTCGAGGGCGTCAAGGTGGTCATCAGCCCCGTAATAGAATTTCACTGGCTGCCCTTCGCCCTCGCTGAGCGCAACGAACTCGAAGCGAAGCGGTGGCTGGCTGTGGAACGGGTTCAGTCGGTAACGCAGTGGCTCCGAGTCGCTCTTCGATAGTTTGTGGAGGCTGGTGATCGTGTCCGGGATGTCTCGAGGGACGATCGGTTCCTCTCCAGGGGTGACCCGAAGGTAGGGCCGCTTCACGACGCGTCACCCCCTCGATTGACCTGACTGTCATCGTCGGCCGCATCGCCCCCCTCGTCTGTGGCGGGTTCTTCAGCCACGACGACGCGAGCCTCGCGGAGCACGCGGTCGTCAAGACGGTAGCCGAGCCGGTAGACGTCGACGATGTCACCAGGGTCGGCGTCGGTCGCGGGCACCGTTTTGACAACCTGATGCCGCGTGGGGTCGACCGTCCCGCTCGTATCGATCTCTTGGACCCCTTCCCGCTCGAGGATCGACTTGATCTGACGATCGATCAGCTCGATACCATCGGTGATCTCGGCTGCTGCATCGTCCTCGAGAACGGTTTCGGCATCGAGTGCCCGCTGGAAATTGTCCCGGATATCGAAGAGGTCGGTGAGCAGATCCTCTCGCTCGCCGGCGGTTGAGTCGTCGTTCGAGTCGGCCGCGCGGGTATCTTGCAGTTCTTGTCGGACCTGGGCCAGGCGGGCTTCGAGATCCTGCAACTGTTCTTCGCGATCGTGGAGTTCCGACTCCAGGTACGACGCCCACTCGCGGGTCTGCCGCAGTTCCTCCTCACGATCGAGGCGACTGGCGCCGTCGACGTCCCCTTCGTGTTCGTCACGCGTCGACTCTTCAAGTTGGCCGAAGTGGTCCGTCTCCGGGGAATCCTCTCGGCCTTCAAACCGAGACGTCGAAGGCCACGGGGCCATCTGGTGCCAGCGGTATGTGAGTTGCCGAACCCAGCCACTGAATGCAGCCCCTCGCTCCGTGAACGCGAAGTATCGACGGGCCGCGTAAAACAGGCCGACGACGAGCGGAACGATCGCCACCGCAAGGGTGTTCGATTCGGGGCCGGGCAGTCCAATAACACCATCGTATAGCATGAGCCCCATGGCGTACTGGACGGGAAATTTCCAGATGGCCGGGTGGATCTGCAGTCCGTAGCTCCAGCGGTCCTCCAGCAGGGTTGCATGCAAGAAATAGACGAGTCCGAATGTACCCGCGCTCCAGGTGAGCACTCCTATCGGTAGAATTTCCGACCCAAGAACATTGAGCTGGCTCAGCACCCAGCCGAACCAACCAAGCAGGCCACCACCGGCACAGATGGTCAAGTAGTGCCAGCGGGGGCGGGTTCGGCCCGTATCCCGATCCAAGTCAGTGATGTGGCGCTGGTATTCGACGAGATGGGCAAAGTATCCGAGGGCAATGACACCCAGGACAAGAAACGGGCGGGCGACGAGGAACAACACCGACTCGCGATAGATATTCATCGTAGTTGCGAACCATCGAACCCCAGTTTCTGGCGACAGGAACAGAGCACCGGTGAGAGCGGCGAAAACTATGACCCCAGCGAGGACGGCCACTACGAAGCCAAGGATCGTGACGACCCGTCCCACGAAGACTGTTTGTTCCGGGAGTAGTGAATCTCGCCTTTCGGGAGCTATCTCGTGGACGGAGAGGGGGACAGGGGAGCGAGTGTAAATGGGTCGAAGGACAGAGGAGATGCGGTCAAATACTATTCGGTCGATTAAACTTTGTTTGCCTCTCCGGCGTTTTCGAATACGGGCCTCAATCGTTTCCCACTCATGCGTTTCATTACATTCAACGCATATTATTGCCGGCTCGTTATCGACTTCAGCGTAAAGCGCCCCCGGCATATCAGGTGGATTGCCTCGATGAGCATCGGTATCGCAATATTCGCACGTGAAAACGTCTCTTGGTCCATTCAAAAAGAACTCCCACGCCTCCTTGTTGGAGATTATATTGGCATCATCCGTCCCACGAGTGTTATCGCTCATTGCTGTTTGCCATCTAGGGGATTGTCTAGATTTTTGAGCTCTTCATGGCTTAAGACCTCTCGTAATTTGAGAGGATCTACATCGTTCAACATCGCAGCCAAGTCAGCTTGATCGACCTCTTTCCTAGATCTCTGTGGATAGTCTGTATCCTCCGGTAAACTACTGGGTTCGTCTTCTACACTGACCGATTCTTCGTGAGGAGATTCATCTCTATTATCGGCGGTCCTAGAGGCGTCGCTATCGTCTCCTTCTTTCTCTCCGGTTCCGCGGCCGTACGATTGCTGATCAACATTGGCCGGTGAGGTTCCCCCTGTATCGTTATTTGACTGATCAAAGTCTTGCTCCGTCGTCGCCCTTGTTATCAGCGCTTCTTCCTCTGGGAAGGCGTGAACGTTGACCGGGAACCGACCGGCCTCTCCGACTTCGATCAGTGCTTGGCTGTAGCCGTACTCATCGGACCCCGGTTTGGCGTTTCGAATGAACTCGGCCTCGGGACCGGAGAGGTCGAGCCACTCCTCGGCGTTCGCGTCGGTCAGCCCCTCGACCTGATGGAAGATTTTGAGCACGCAATTGTCTGCGATGGCCTTTGTCTTCTGTGCGAATTCGTCTGAATCGGCCCGGCTGAAGAATTCATCGACAGTCTGGGTGATGAGCTGAAGGGAAAGATCGTAGTGCCGGGCGTGCCGGGTCGCCCGCTCCAGGAACGACAGACTGGCCTCGTTCTGCATCAGGTAATGCGCCTCGTCAATCGCGAAGATCACCTTCTTGTCCGTCTGCTTTGCCCGTTCGTAAACAGCCCGCAGAACCAACTGGAGCATTAACCCCGTCTTCTGTTTCCCCTCGATCTGCTGCATGTCTAGATACAGCACGTCGGAGCCGGAGATGTCAATCTCCGTCTGCCGGGCTAGATTCGAGTACTCCCCACCTTCCCGGAACGGGGCCAGATCCATCCGGAGTTGGCTTGCCCGCTTCAGCCAGAGATCCGCTTCGATATCGGGGACCGTCTCGGGATCGTCACCAACGTATTCGACCGGATTCTGTGAGATGTCGGTGAGGATGTCCTGAAGATCACGGAGGGTCGGACTCTCGTTGTGGTGGGTGGCCGGATCGGGCGTGATACCCTTCCGACGATAAGCCTCCTTGATCGCGACCGAGAGGACGCCCCGCTTGCCCGTCAGCGACATGTCCTCCATGGTGAAGAACGCCTGGATGAACTCCATGACGTCCTTCTGGACGGTCTTCGTGTACGGGTCGAGGTCGGGATTCTCCTCCAGAACGGCGTCGGGGGTCGGCGTGATCTCCAGCGGGTTCAGGCCACGCTTCCCGCTCAAGACCACCCGCTCGCCCCCGAGGATGTCCGTGAGTGCCCCGAGATCCCCGAACGGATCCGCGACGATCACCATCGTATCGTCGTCCTTGGCGTAGGTCCGGAGCAGGCCCAAGATGGTGTTGAACGTCTTGCCTGCCCCGATGTTCCCGGCAACGAAGCAGTTGTACCCTTTCTCCCGCGCGAACCTGTCGACAACAACAGGGCTGCCCGTAACCGAGTGGTACCCCATCAACACGCCCGTCTCCTCGATAATCGTCCCCGAGGAGAACGGGTAGAGCGCACCGACTGCCCCGCCGAGCATCGTCGCCGTCTGGCCGATTACGTCCTTGCCAATTGGACTGGTGGCGACTAGCGCGTCGGCCTGTCGATACGTCGCGCTCTTGGCTGTCAATTGCACGGACTGGAGGTTCCTTGTAACCCGCTCGGCTGCTTGCTCAACCTCCTCCTTTTCCTCACCGCGGACCGTCAGGTAGATGCTCACATCGAAGATCTGCTGTGACCCGCCGACCAGTTGCGAGTAGATCGCCTGGTGGTCGTCGAGCGTCTGTTCGGTGTCAATTTGGGTGACGTCACCCCGTTCTGACTTCTCGGCCTGCTTGACTTTCAGGTCACGAATGCTCTTCTTGAGTTCTCCGATAGTTTTGGTGGGATCCCGCGGCTTGACGTGGATACTGTAGTCAAGGTCGATATCCGGAACCCGAGTGAGAGCCCGGTCAAGCATGCCAACTCCGGCCGTGTCCGGGTAGTCCACGATGACTACCGTTTTCACCCACTGCTCGCCCACCTGCGCGGCTTTCGACGTGAGCATAACGCTCGGTGCTGCAACCAATGATGAGTGTAGATCGCCGATCTCTGTGACGCTAGCGGGTCCATCAGTTTTGCTGACCCCATCCTCGTCAACGGGTGATTGGTCAGTCTCGGTTTCAGTGTCGACGGTCTCAGTGACCAATTCGGATCGGTCGGCTTCCAATTGTCGGCCGTGGTTCCGATGACCGATTGCGATGCCAGCACAAAGGACAAGTACAGTGAGGCCGAGTCCGTACAGCCCCGCTACCCAGAGTGTCGGTGACTGTACGCTCAAGCGCCAGCTATCCGGAAGGACCGATATGAACCACCCCACCGCGCTGAGACAGCCGACCGTCCCGATCGCCGCCGCGAAGTCCAATCTCCTCGAATTCGAGAGGAGGACTGTCACCCCAGCGAGGAGGACCGGGACGCCGCTGGCTCCCATTCCGTAGGCGGCTTCGAGAGCAAGCCCATATCGAGTAGCCTCGGAGGGAAGCTGCAAGCCATAGATGTAACTCCCGACGCCAGCAGCGATCAACAAGAGGCCAAGTCCGACGAGCCCACTCCCGAGATAGATCTCGAGTTTCGTAGCCGATTGACCGTCGTGGCCCGAAATCCAGCTCCCTAGTGACGAATATACCCAACCGTCGTCGCTATCTCCGAAAGTCTCGGCAGTGGTCGATGGTCGAGCCGAGTTCTCGTTACGGTCGTCGCGTCTACTTCCTCCATCCCCTGTTGACGTGTCGTCTTGGTCAGATGGCGTCGATTTTGTTTGAGCCATCAGGAATCACCTCCAGGTGACGGCGACGTGTCCCCTTCATCCACCGCTACTTCACCACGAACCACCGGCGCCGTTCTAACGGACGGCGTCGGATCGTCGTCACTCCGAGCCCCTGGCCCCCAGAAGTCCTTGAGGAGAGCCGCCAGTTCGGATGTAGAGATACGTGTCGTGCTGCACCCATCGAGTCCCGTGAGTTCTTCCTCGATGGTAGTCAACCGGTGATCGAGTTCAGCCACCTGCTTGGCTTCGAGCTCTTGGGGAGACACGTCGCGTCGACTCGCCCGCAATGTCGTGACGAAGCCGCCAACATACGAAAGGTCTTCCAGCTTCGCGAGGATACCGGCCTCGTTCACGGCGTTGAGGTCTCGATGGACATCGAGCGCGCTGACGGAGACGATAACGTAAAACTCGCGGATGCTCGTTCCTCGGCGGTTAAATTCCCGGGGGAGTTTCTCCTGGTACGTTTGTAGGAGCGACCGGAATTCCGGATTGAAATCTGTCGTTTGATCCTCCAGCCGGTCGCGATACCCCTTTGTGATTCGTTCGGGATCGACCGGCGTTACCGTACTATAGATCTGGAACGGGAACTCAATGCCATTGACGATGCAGCCGAAGCGATTGACTGCGTGCTCCCAGTCGGCCCGCGTAGCCAGCGCCATGTTCGCCGGCGAGACCTGCACCGCCCCGAACACGTATCCATCTTCTCGCTTTCCGGCCCGATGCGCGACGTGGAAGCGGTCGATATCCGTCAGATCCTGGGTTCGCGTTTTGTGGGTTCTAGTTGGTAGGCTCTCGATCATACGATGGGTAACACCTCGATTGCTGGACTGTCGCTGATCCTGGATCTCGGGGGCAAATTCAGTCGATGAGCCGGCGTCGTCGGACTGCCGCGCAGGTCTGAGCGTGAGGACCGCTGGTCGTCTGAGGTACTGCAAGCGTGCCTTCAGCCAGGCTTCCGTCGTCAGATGCCCAGGTGAGGCGTAAATGAGGATGAGCATCCCCGCGACGAGCCAACCGGCGATGCCCCAGCCGACCGCTCGAATCTCCGGTGGAGTGTTCCCAACGACAAACATACCAGCGAACAACGTGGGAATCAGGAGCTTCAGGTCCCCTAGCGAGAACCCGAAGAAGTCATCCGGCTCACCCAACTCGGTCAAAATCCGTTTTGTTGGATCGTTCGCGCTCATGATTAGTTACCCCCAGTGTGGTCCGCCTCGAACGTCGACTCGGATCCGTAATCTTGAGCCTGATAGACGACATCTCTAGCCTCCTCGTCGAACCTAGCGTGTTGCTGATCGTAGTGCCACTGTGGAGTGACATCGTAGAGCTGGCCCTGGTCGTCTCTGAGATACATATCAGGTTTGTCTGCAAAGATAGTGGTATCCGCCATCTGCGGATATTTACGGTCCATAACATCTGATTTCGTGAGTTGGTTCTGATTGCCAACCCTCTGGAATTCTCCTCCTCTCGAAAATCCAAATGAATACCTTCGATCTTCGGAGAGTTGCTCACCAAACCCTGATTCCGGAGTAATCCGTGCTTGCACCTGCCCACTGTCGATTCCACCAGTCACGTCATCCCAAGGTCTGGATGTCGATTCGGTTCCAAACCCACCTCTACCAGAGCCAGCACCCATCCCACTACCGACGTCCGACTGTCCCCCACCGGGGAGTCGAACGAGGGGTCCTGAGACACCGGCCGCCCCAGCTCCGCCTTCCGAACCACCGACTGGCTCCTGGAGTTGGGACTGCAGCGCAGTTGGTCGACCGGCAACCGGCAGTCGATTGCCAACCGAACTGCCGGCAACTGAAGATGAGGCCGCCGTTGCACTACTCTCGCCTGCCGCACTCACTCCGGTCCTGGCATTCCGGAGTCCACGCGCCCCGCGGCGTGCGACGCTGCTAAAGCCACGACCGGCCAGATATCCCGCAGTGAGGTAGGCGAGCGGGAGGCCAGCGCGCCCGCCAAACAAGACGAACAACGGAGCAACGAGCGCCATCACCCAGAAGACGAACATCATGAGACCATACGCCGTCGTCGCCGCACCACTCACACCGGGCATGACCGCGATCGAACCCAGGGATTGCCGGAGCGCGTCCTGGATCGAGTAGCCCACGAGCAGGATCGCTGCGGTGGGGACAGTCATGAACACGAACGGGACGAACATGCCGCCGATCGAGTCCGCCACCCCGGAAACGTACTTCATCGGCCCCTCGTCGATGATCCACAGCGGGATCAACACCGGCATCAGCGGCATCAGCACGTAGATGGCCACCTGGCGGGTGAAGAACACGAGCAGGAGCAAGAAGGCGAGGACGCCCGACGAGAAGTACAACAGGATGGCAGTGATGAGTCCACCGCCGATGTTCGCGAAGAACTCGTTGATGGTGCCGACCATCTGCTCGCCCGACGGAGCAATCGTCGTCGTCAGCGCGCCACCCAGGTGGAGCACGAAGGCTCCGACCGGCCACCAGGCGATCAGCATCAGGAAGCCGAAGGCTGCCCGGCGGGTTAGCCGGGTGCGCTGATACTCGCCCTGTGCCGTGTGCGTGAACAGGCGCGTGAACTGCACGAGGAGGACGATGACCGCCCACAGCGCGATACCGATCGGGAGCGTTTTCGTCATGTACAGGTCGTACAGGCTCGCCCAGGGTGCGTTGTCGGGAGCGCTGAAGAACGCCATCTCGCCGTTCCGATACGGCGCTGGCGTGTCGACGATGAACTCGACGATGCCGGTGAACAGGCCCTGAACGATGTCTTGGAGGCTGTCGATGACCCACTCGACGATGCCCATGAACCCGTCACAGATCCACTTCGAGCCGGGGGACATCCCCGAACAGGGGTCGGACTCGGTGGTCGTCGAGTCGGATTGTGCTGCGACCGGCGACGCGAGAATCGATGACAGCACCAGGGCACGAGCTACGACGACTGTGCCCAGCCGTGACCAGCGACATCGATCCCCAGTCATTCGACTCCCCTCCACGGTGGCCACAGTCTCCCTTTTCCGAGCAACCGGTCGATGAGATAGATGCCGAACAGCAGGGGAGATAGCCAGAGCACGACCATGAACGCTGCCGTCAGGAGCCGCTGCGGATCGGGCCATTCCGTCGGCGGGGCGACCGACGCCCGAACAGAGTCGTAGACCGGGTCGGTCGCCCACCAGGGTCCCGGCTCGTATTCGGCCGTGACGAACCGCCCGGCGAGCGGAACGGTCACGACCGCAGTCCCCGAAGCGTTCGGTTCGACGGCCTCGCCGTTGACCACGACCACACCGGGCCGGGACCGGAGATCGATCGGCTGGTCGGTCGCCGCCTCACGCAGGGAGAGCCGAACCGTGGCCGTGCCCTTCGAGCGGTTCACTCCCAGCAACTCCATCTCGAGCGCGGTGGCCTGCTGAGTCCGAGTCGTCCGAACAGCTGTCTGTGTCTGGGTACCCCGAACGAGTCCGTGGACCGTCACGCGTCCGTCGAGTTCGACCGCCCCGTCGCTCCTGACGACGACCACCGCTCCGCTCGAATACGGGCCGTCGACGACAGGGATGGTGATCGAATCATGGAGGGTGGGGGGCTGGCGTTCGGAACCCCAGACCTGCGTGACCTCGAGCTCGCCGAACCCGGCTCGCGTGTAGGCCCCGCCATCGGACGGGAAGGCATGCACCTGTAGCGGGATCGCGTCGGATTGCCGGCGAGTGGTGCCCGTCTCCGTCCCCTGAATGAGCGTGTCCCAGTGGCGGTTCCGGGCCGAGTAGAAATGCCAGAGATTGTGGACGGTATCGCCATTCGGGAATCGGTACAACGCCCACGGATCGCCGGTGCTCTGGTTGACGGCGAGAGCGCTACTGCCGTCGGTGAAGGTCGTTCGGGTCGCCGTCGGCGAGAGCGCGTAGACGTCGACATCGACTGTATCCCGGACCGTCACCTCGTGGCTCAGTACCTCGACATCGGATGTTTGGTGGGTGTCATAGGTGACGTCACAGTCGGTCTCGCTCTGGGTGTCGTTGTTCGCCTCAGTCGGCTGTGTGTCGCAGTCCTCGGTAGCCGTTCGGTACGTCTTGCGCGTCGTTTTCTCGACCGTCGCCGAGATGGTCACCTCCAGCGTCAGGCGGTCAGTGGAGTTTGGAATCGCGTCGAAGGCGAGCCGGGGCCTGTGGGTCGGGTTTGTCGAGGCGACCGGCTCGCCGTCAGCTAGGAGCGTAACGTTGCTCATCTCGTGCTCGAGGAGTCGCCACGTGACCGACTCCGCTTCCAGGACTGTCTCCCCCGGGTCGGGGGCTGGGGGATCGTAGTCGCGGTGCTCGTCCGGTGGGAGCCCGATTCGGTAGTCGGTCGTTCCGAGCACCTGTCCGGATGATCGGATGTAGTGTCGCGTGTCGTCGGGGGAGATGTGGGCGACAGTGCTCGGCTGAATCGCGAACACCTCGATGTAGGCGTCCTCGATCCAGCGCTCATCGGTCAGGTCGGCGTGTGGCGGATAGACGGACGCGTTCGCATCCGTGCGGGGGAACTCTTGGTGATCACCCGCGTTCCAGGTTTCGACGGCGTCCGGCGGCCGACTGAATGCGTAATCGGTCGCCGACAGGACCACTCCGGAAATCGTCCCGTCACCGGTCGCTCCCGCCTCGTCGACGTCACCCGACCAGAGCCGGGGGAACATGGTCGCGTTGACACCGTGGTCGCGATTCGGGATGCTGAAGTTGCCGTCATCATCGTGGCCGGAGTCAGTTGCGTTCGAACCGACCTCGCTAGCCGACATAGCCGATGAATCGCTGCTGGTGGGCGGTGCGGGGACCGATTGCTGCGCCGCCGTTCCAGCCCCAGCTGCGGTGAGAGTGCTAATGATCACGAGGATCACCACCCCAATGATGACGGGTCGTCGTGTTTGGAGGCGCATGGGTGAGTGGCGTCGATGGGGAATGCCGCGACCGCCGCCCTCGTAGCCGCCGCCGACATCGCAGGCCGTTCCGCTCGTGTACTCAATCCCATTCGCTCAGAAGAATGGGACCAGATTGACACACGACGCGATACCGGTTCCGGTGAGTCCGATCAGCATCTGGATGAGGAACGCCAACAGAGGTGCCGTGACGGCCGTGTATCCGGCACGGTTCCGCCAGTCCAAGTAGAACCGTGCCTGTTCGGCGTCGCGAGCGACGCCGGCGCGAGCGTGCATGAACGCGGCGAACACGGCGCCGACGATCATGGCGAGCGACACCACCAGCGGGACGACGCCGTTGATGAATTCGGCGATTGGTGTCCCACAGAGCGTATTGCCGACCTCGGTCTGAGCGGCGGCGGGGCCGACGAACAACGTCAGCGGGAGCCCACTCGCGAGGGCCGCTCCCAGGGCGCTCCGGCACGAGCCAGTGGTTCGAGCTTGTTGCAGGGCGTTTTGCAGGTGGTTCGCTATCAGTACCATATAGTACTGAATTAATGAAGTGTGCGTGTTATACTCACCCACGCTTACGGTGTCAGGGGGGATGAACACCGACGGCTGAATAAGTAGCTCAATGGGAAGTCGTCTTACAATAGTTCCCAAGGAGATTTATTTTGACTATTGTTTGGGGAATCATCTGTTCAGTACATGTGCTAATGTACCGTTGTAGATTCTGCCAAATTCCGTAGATGTTCTCCGAACCGTGCTGCATCCACAGCGCGAATGCATCACGAATCGGTTTTCAAAGCAGGGAAGATAGTGATTCACCCTATAAACGAATGTCAAACATCCCGGTCGATGAAACGACGTCACCCCTCCGGTTCGTACGTGAACGTCCGAATCCCGTCTTCAAACTCAACATTCCGGAAGAGCGTTCCCGGCGAGTACCGAGAGACCTTTATTGAATTGTAAATGTCGCCGCTCGACCCGGCCGTATTCAACACGAGTAACAACTTCGCGTAGTACACCACGACAGGCGGGAACACCGGGAGCAACCCCATCACGCCGACCAAAGTCAGCACAACTAGCGGTGTGATCAACCCGGCGATATTCTCGGATCGTGTGAGCGGGTCGTCGAGAACCACGATGTACGGGACCGGATTCGGGAGCTTCCACGTCCAAACCCACGTCACCCCGGATGAGGGATCGAATCCGTTCACTTTGTGCGCAGCGGCATGCAGTAACTCGTGCACCACGACCAGCACCACGGTAAACACGAGGAACCCGGTGACTTCCGACCGGTTTTCACTGAGGAACTCGACGAATTCCCCGATGCTGAACGGGACATTTGAGATGAACGCCGGGACCACACCAGGGAAGAAAAATTCAGCGAGCACAGCAAGTAACCCTAGATTCAAAGCAAGCACCGTGGGGAACGGTGTGTGGTACTCGACAGGGTTTCGGAACCCTTCAATCGACTCAACGACTGTTGACATTACCCTGTCGTTATCAGGAAATCGTAATTAATCACCAGGATACGCTAAAAACACGGACTCTGATACACTGACAAAGTCAACCTACGCAGCCGTTCCATACCTTCGACTCGCAATCGACAAGTAAAACGTCAGCATCCTGTATACCTTTATCAAGGTCACATCGGACTACTCACGTAATGAGCGAGAGTCGATTCGAACGACTCACCAGTTACTCCCCCAGCAGAGAGACGCTCGTAAAGGCGTCTCTTGTCGCCGTGATCGGGATTATCACAACAGTCCTAGCCGGAGTGTACTGCGGTGTCCTGACGGTTCAAACAGCGAGTCTCATAGTCTCGTCACTCCTCGCAACAGCCACATTCGCGTACGTACTCCTCACGTACAGTATGGCGACCACCATGCAGGACGAGATGCAACATTCAAAAGAAGTATTCAAACTCCGTCGGAAACCGGACATAATCAAAATCATTCAAGAAGAAATCGACCCGCTACTCAACGAACTCTGGCAACACCGACGAACCCTCGACGCGCACGGAATGCACGCGTTCGACGCGTGGGGTAACGGGCCCGAGTACGTACGCGTCCCGGAATTAGAAACCGAATTCGAAAACCCGACTGCGGCGGCAGCGCTATCGAACGAGATCGACGTGAACGCCGGTGACGTGTACAAGTACTACCACACTCTGAACGAATACCGAGACACTCACGACCGAGCCATCCACGAACTTCAACTCGCAATCTTAAACGACGACCATGTAAACACCGACTCGGAGTCGGCGGAAGCGTACGCGAAATCAGCACTCGCAATCGAACCAATCGGGATTTCTCGAGGTACGTGGGATAACGTGCAATCCGACGTTATCCCGCTCCGTGACGACATTAGTGAATACACTAGTGAACTTCTAGAAGACAAACGCGAATTGAAGGAAATCGGGCACTCGCTCAGACAGGAACTCGGTGAAGCAAAAGCTGAACTCGCGCAAGAATACTACATTTCACAGTCCGATCTTTGAGTCACAGTTTCTTGTCGAGCAACGCTTTGGTATCCTCGTGAGCCGTGTCGATATCCATGACTGCATAATCCGTGAGTCCGGCGGTGAACTCCGCTTTCTCAATCTTCTCTTTCGCTCGTGCGTGGTGACTCCGCACGGTCCCGACAGCGATATCTAAGTTCTTCGCGACACCGCGTTCACCTAGTTGCCGACCCGCCGGGTACTCGCTCGGTTCTTCCCACAGTAGAACGAACACGATGAACTGTTGTTTAGATAACGTCGAACCCTCCAGTAACCGCGTTAATTCTCGTTCGAAGTACTTCGCTACGTCCCGGGCAAGCGCGTCGCCGATCCTTTTCAAATCCATGCCCGGTGAAGGGA
>Ga0207851_100540_pt1 | contig 18105 bp, 14 predicted proteins | sample A23E3SouthBayCA_FD_187747 | JGI IMG/M metagenome (GOLD analysis project Ga0207851, IMG submission 187747) | Aerobic enrichment media microbial communities from Eden Landing Ponds, California, USA - A23 E3 (SPAdes) | ecosystem: Environmental > Aquatic > Marine > Unclassified | place: Emeryville... | reverse complement strand
GGCGAGCGCTCCGCCGAGAGGGTGTAGGGCGCGGCCGCCCCGCGTCGGCCGCTGACTTCGAGGTAGTAGGTGCCCACGCTGCGGGCGACGTGTGCGAGCGTCTCGTCGTCGACCTCACCGGCGCCGACCGCGACCTGTCGCCCCTCGGCGTCCAGGAGCGCGAAGTCGAGATTCCCCACGCTCTGGTCGAACCCGAGGTCGGCGACCAGTCGTTCGCCGCGCTCCAGGTCGACGCGGAACAGGTCGGTGTCTCCGGCGGCGATCCGCAGGTCGGTCAGCTCTCCCTCCGCCAGCGGGACCGCCCGCTCGACACCGTCGTTCGGTTCGAAGCGGTCGTTGTCGGGGAGTTCGAGCGCGACGGTCAGCGCGTACTCGGCCCGGACCGGGCCGTCGGCGCCCGTTGCCGGCGCGACCCGGACGTAGTAGGTGCCGCCGTACTTGACTGTCAGTTCGATCGGCCGGTAGTCGCCGTCGGTCCCGCGGCGCGCGAGCACGCGGCCCTCCGGGTCGAGGAGCGCGACCTCGACTGGCCCGCTCGCCTCTACCTGCGGGAGGTCGACCGCGATCCGCTGTCCGCGGACGAGCGACACCGCGTAGTAATCGCGGTCGTCCCGGTCGAGCGCGAGGTCCTCGTAGCGGCCCGGCGGGAGCGTCGGCGCGTCGGCGAGGCGGTCGTTGTCCTCGTAGCGGTCGCTGTCGGCCCACACGACGCCCAGGTCGAAGCGGTACGCGGTCGGGAAGCCGCCACCGACCCGCAGTCGGTACGTCCCGTCGGTCTCGGCGAGGTACGACAGCGCCTGGCTGCCCCGGGCGCGGATCTCGCCGTCGGGCCCCAGCAACACCATGGGGAGCTTGTAGATGCGGTCGCCGAGGAGCGAGACGTTCACGTACTGGCCGGCGGCCAGGTCGACGAGGTAGGTGTCGGTGTCGCCCTCACCGGTCTGGCCCTCGGTCTCGCCGTCGCCGCTCCCGAGTTCCATCACGGGGAGGACCCGCTCGGCCTCGTCGACGTTGTCCAGGATCGATGGGGGGAGTCCGGCCCCCGAGACCGTGATCGAGTAGACGGTGGTCATCACCGACCGCGATTCGACGAGGAGATACACCGTGCCGTCGGCGTCGGCCGTGTAGTTCAGCGGTGTCCAGTCGCTCGGTGCGGCGGCGGCGCTGGCGAGCGTCGTCCCGTTCTCGTGGACGAGCGTCAGGTCGAGGGTGCCGCGGTCGAAGAACGGGACGTTGATCGTCCGGGTCGACAGCGTGTCGTTCGCCCGAAGGTAGAACGCGTAGGCGTCGGTGTCGCCCTCGACGAGTTTGGCCAGCGTGACGTTCCCGAGGACGTACGGCGCGCTCGCGACGCCGTCGTTCCCCTCGTACTCGTCGTCCCGGAACACGGAGACGCCGATGCTGTAGTTCAGCTCGCCGCCTGTGACGTCGGTGAGCCGGTTTCGCACGTAGTACGTCCCGTTCGCGGGCGCCTGGAAGACGACGTCCACGTCGTCGCCGTCCGGCTGTCCGACCTCGACGAGGTCGCCGTTCGGGGAGAACGCGCTGACGTTCACCCGGTCGCGGGTCGCGTTGTCGGGGAAGTAGGCGGTGGCGCTGACGACGTCGCCCGCGGTCGCCTCGACCGCGAAGTAGTCGCGGGTGTCGCTCCGCGAGAGCGTCAGGCCGTCGTACCAGCCGGGGTCGATCCGCGTCGCGCTCCCGAAGTCGTTGTTGGCCGCGCCGGTCGTGCCCGGTCCGACGCCGGTGGCGAGCGACAGCGTGTACTCCACCCAGCCGGTCCCCCCGTAGGACACCGCGACGTAGTAGGTGCCGGCGCTCGACAGCGAGACGAGCGACGAGTTGCGGCCGCGGTCGGTGTCGAGTTCGGCGACCACGCCGCCCGTCTCGTCGAGGACGCGGACCGCCGGGACCCCGCCCTCGTAGTCGACGGTGACGTTCACTTGCCCGCTCGCCCCCGCGTCGAACGCGTAGACGTCGGCGTCGCCGGGCGGCAGGTGGTAGTCAACGTACGTGACGGGCGGCGTCGTCGCCCAGGCCGACGCGCGGTCGTCGTTGGGCTCGATACTCGCGTCGCGCTCGCCCTCGACGTACCACCGGAGCTCGTAGCTCGCCATGCCGTCGGGGTCACCGAGGACGCCGACCTCGTAGGTCCCGGCCTGTTCGGCGTAGAAACGGACCGTCTCGGTGTCTCCGTCCCCGTCGCTCCGTGCGATCCGCGTCCCCGCGAGGCCGTTCGCGACGAGCGTCAGGTCGCTCCGGTCGTCGTCGAAGTGCAGGTCGACCTCGACCATGCTCCGGGCGTCGACGTGGAACGCGTAGAAGTCCGGATCGTCGAGGACGCTGTTGGCGAACAGTCGCTCGTAGGCCCCGACCTGGACGGTCGCGGCGTTGCTCCCGCCGCCGTCGTTGTCCTCGTAGCGGTCCTCGGGGAGGCCGGGGAGCGTCCGCGCGGTCAGTCGGTACGGGGCCGACCCGGACCCGTAGACGCGGACGTAGTACGTCCCGTTCTCGCGGACCGTCGCGCCGAGCGTCTCGTTGTCGGTCGACGACGAGGTGTAGCGGACGAGCGAGCGGTCGGGGCCGTACAGCGCCATGTCCAGGTCGGCGTCGTCCTGGTCGAAGACGAGCGACGCGTTGAACACGGTCCCGGGCGAGAGGTCGATCTCGTAGTAATCGTCGTCCCCGTCGACGTGAATACCGCCGAGTTCGCGGCCGTTCAGTAACACCGAACTATCCGCGCGCCCCAGGAGCGTCGCGCTCCAGAAGTCGTCGTTGTCCTCGTAGGCGTCGTCCCGGAGGATGCCGTACTCGTAGAACGTGCGCGCGAGGGCGGTGCGGTCGTACGGGTAGTGGCGCCAGAAGTCCGCCATGTCCTGGACGTCGTGGCGGTCGACGATGTCGAAGACCTGTTCGAACGTGCGGTCGATGTCGTCGCCGGTCTCGTTGCGGTCGTCGAGCACGTCGAAGAGGATGCTCGCGAACGATCCCTCGACGCGATTGCCGTCGAAGTCGCCCGAGTCGCTACCGGGCCCCGTCTCGTCCTCGCTGCACGCCGGATTCGGGGTGTCCCCGTCGAACCAGGCGTTGGTCTCGATGTCGCCGCCGCTGCCGCGGACCATGGAGGGGTCCTCGTCGACCGCGGCGGCCATGAACGACGCCCACCCCTCGATAGTCGCGAACCCGGAATCGGTCTCGCTGAACAGGAAGTGACACTCGTAGCTCCCCTTGCTCGGTCGGTTGCTCATCCGGTAGTCGAACGTCGCCATGTGGACGGCGTGGGCGTACTCGTGGTAGATCGTCGCCCGTCCCCAGTCGTTGTCCGACCGCTCGGGCAGGTGGATCTCGCCGTGTCCGGGGTCGATCACGCCGTCCAGCCCAGCGTAGTACGTGAACACCGGCCAGTCGCCCTGGGGCACCTGGATCTCGAGGGGGCGGCGCGTCCACCCCGTCCGGTCCTGGATGAACAGGTACTCGTCGAGCACCCAGTCCAGGGCCTGCCACGCGGGCATGTCGTCGGCGGGCACGATCGTCCCCCGGTCCCGCGTCGTTCCGGGGTTTATCGGGAAGGTGGTCGTGTCCGCGCGGATCCGGCCGCTCAGCGGTCCGTTGCTGGCGTAGGCGGCGTCGTTTCGCGCCTCGAACCGGAGGAACACGGTCGCGGTGCTCCCGCCGTTGACGCTGTCCCCGTCGAAGCTGAGCGAGAAGTTGCCGTCGAGGTCGGTCTGGCCGACGACCACCTCGCTGTTGACGAAGCCGTCGTCGATCACCTTCACGGTCACGTCGCGGGCCGGCTGGAGGTCGCCGTTCCGGTCGCGGTACACGAACCGACCGGTGACCGTCGTGTCCCACGGCGCCGACGCGGGAGAACTGACCGCCGCCTGGCCGCTCGCCGCGTCGTCCACCTGCAGGGCCGTCACTCGCGGGTCGTCGCCGAGGAGGTCGAACCCGTGGACGAACGTCTCGGTCACGGGCCGTCCGTCGTCCGTCCCCGCCATCGTGAACGTGAGTTCGCGGTCGACGGCAGCGAGCGCGGTCGCCGATAGCGAGAACGAGACCGGCTCGCCCGGCGCCACGTCCCCGAGCCGGAACGTCCGCTCGCTCAGGTCGAGGAACTGGTAGTGCGGCAGGGTGACCGTCGCGTCGTCGAACCGGGTTCGGGGCGTGACGGTGACGGTGAGCGGCACCGCCGTGCCGATGGCGGGCGTCGCCCCCACCGAGAGGCGCGACTCGACCAGCGGCGGCGGGCGGGCGTCGCGGTGGAGCGTCGCCCAGTCGTCGGAGTCGGTCGCCGGGGAACGCGCGTCGTCTCCCCCAGTGTTCGATGCGCCGTCGGGTCCTGCGCCGTCGGTTCCGTCCGCGTCCGCCGGCGGCGGGAGGGCGACGACGCCGCCGTCCGCGTCGAGCGACCCGCTCGTGCTCCCTGGCGTCGAAACGGCGGCGACCGCCGCCGTCGCCGACGTCACGAGCACCGCCGCGAGCAGGACCGGAACCACGACTCTCCTGGATAGTAACCGTGACCGACTCATAAGTAACTCTCCTACATCGGCAGATTATTTAGCAGTATCTGTCGTCGAAACTTACACTTTCACGGCTTGTGAACTCAATCAGCGGATCACAGGCAGTCGAACAGCGCGCCGATCCGCGAGGTAATCCCGAGGTCCTTCGTGGCCGCGATGGCGGTGCCCGTCGCCCCGCGGCCGACCTGTTCGGAGAGTCCCGAAGCCGAGTTGCTGGCGGGACCGCTCACCGCTCCTCGAACAGCCCCTCGACATCGCTCTCGCGGTGTTCGCGGCGGTCGACGTGTTCGGAGAGGCGCTGGAAAACGATGGCGCGCTGGTCGTCCTCACGCGCGAAATCGACCACGAACCGGACGAATCGACTCCCCTCATCGCCCGCGTCCAGGTCGGCGCGGGCGTAGTCGACCGCCCGTTCGATCACGGCCTCGTCGTAGCCGAACTCCTCGGCGAAGACCTCGGCGGCGACCGCCGACGCCTCGAACGCGAGATCGTCGAGCCCGACCGCCTCGCCCTCGTGCGTGAGTGCGAGCGGCGGCGCGCGCTCGATGCGCTCGGGGTCGCGGGCGAGGCCGGCCAGCGAGTCGCGGACGGCGCCGACGTTCACGCCGCGGTAGCCGGCGGGGAGGTCGGCGAGGTAGTCGCCGGCGCTGTCGGCGAGGCCGGTCGCGCCCGACCAGTTGCGCTCGCGGGCGTGGTAGACGGCGGCGGTGAACTGGATGAGACCGTGGAGGAAACGCTCGTCGTCGCCCTCGTCGAGGCCGAGCCAGTACTCCTCCCAGGCGTCGTGGGCGGCGTGGTAGTGGCCGGCGTTGTAGACGGCGACCCCGGCCCGGAGATGGGCGCGCATACTACCGGATCGGGCCGGGGACACGAAAACAGCTACGGCGCGGCGTCGTCGTTCGCCCGCGTCGGTGGTGTCCGTGGTCGAGTCGGCGTCGTCGTTCGCGGCCGCGTCGTCAGTCGTCCCCGCCGTCGAACTCGGTCCCGGCGTCGGATTCGGCGGTCTCGTCGGCCGTCGCGGCCTGGTAGTGTCGCACGAGCGCGTTGACGAAGGCGAACTTCAGCGCCATCGAGAGCGCCGTCAGGACGGCGGCCGACTTCGGTTTCTTCCGGTAGGCGGCGTAGAGCGCGCCGACGGTGGCGGGGAGGACGGCCACGTCGAGCGCACGGAGGACGGCGCCGTCCTCTCCGTGGTCGACCCAGTAGCGCTCGGCCTGGACCACGTCGCTCGTCCACGCCTGGGCGTCCTCCGGTTGCGGGAGGACGACCGGATTGACGGCGATCGCGGCGACTGCGACGACCAGCAGCCGCCGTCGCCGGGTCAGGACGGCGTACACCAGTACCGGGAACGCGAACACGCGTGTCCACCCGCTCCAGGGGTTCGCGTGGTGCTCCCAGAGGAACTCTGCGACCCGTTCCGATGGCACTCTCGTCGACACACTCGCCAGTTGGTTCGTGATAGCAATAAGCGTGCGGTTGGTTCGCTGTCGATGGTGTTCAGTACAGGAGAGTGAGACACCGATCAGGAAGATTCACAAGAAGTGGCCTCCATTGAATTTCTTCACAAGTTACCTGAATTCTCCCTAAAATGTCCCCCGCATGGGGACTGAAGAGTCGAGCGCTATCTCGAACCGACTCCACAAATACGGACTTCTTATTATCGTGGTCGGTATCTACTGTTCGGTGATTATCGATGCGATCCCGAATCCAGACGTCTCAAATCGGCAGGTGTGGGGATGGTAGTGTCCCGTCTATTACGTATTTCACACACTCATAGAGATCAGGTCGAAACTATTTGGGATCTTACTCTTTAGGCATCGGTATTAATTGTCGCTCGCCTCAATCTGTGGTCGAAAATGGAAAATGCCAGTGAGAAAATCGTACAGGCTGTTGCGGACCGAGAGGGGAAACGTCCGACGGAACTTGGCCTCCCTCTCTATGAGTTCATCGATCCGGACGCACTGGACGAGCTTCTGGAAGAAGAGGACGTGGAAGTCTCACTTGAGTATCTCGGATACGAAATTTCGGCCCACAGCAGTGGCGATGTGAGAGCGGAACCAATCGAGATGCTGAGTTCGCCTCTTTGATCCATCTCACGAACACTGACCGACGCGGCCGTCGAGACACCTCGTCCGCGGCAGACGTAAATACGCGAGTCACCTACTACCACACACGCCCGCCCGGAGGCGGTCAGAAGTATCCGGGCCGAACGATACTGTGGCCATGGGTAGGGCCGGACCACAGTCCCTGTTCGGGACCGCCGCGAGGCGGTCACTCCCTCGGTTTTCGGGGGTCGGTAAATGCTTTCTGGCAGCGATCGCTCCCGGCGGTGCGACCGCGATCCGCGACGACTGTCCGAACGCGTCGCACGCCGACAGTCCAAGCGGGCCGCGTTACTGCCCGAGCGGGTCGCGGTTGATCGCGACGCCGTGGGGCGTGATGATGAGCTGGTCGTCGCCCTTCTGGGCGATGTCGCCGCCGACCTCGTCGGCGACCTGCTTGAGCTCGTCGGTGATGTGTTCCATCGTCCGGTCTTTGGTCGTGTGGCGCGTGATGTCGGCGATGACCACGTCGCCGTCGTAGACGGCGTCTTTGATGTCGATGACGTCCTGTTTGTCGGCGATCTTGGCGATGCGGACCTGCGTGTTCGCGGTCGCGCTCGTGGCGTCGAGGTCTCCCGCCTCGATCTCGACGTAGTCTTCTTTCTGGCGGGTGCCCCCGGAGTCACCGAGGATCTTGCTCATGAGTCCCATACGTTTCCTCCCGGTCGCTGCGGGTTTGTATTTTACGTCAGACACGCCTCACTTGCCGGACATCCGGACACCGGACCTGTGGTGAGAAAAGAAGGGGCCTCACCCGAACGGGCCGCCGCCACCGCCGCCCATGCCGCCCATCCCGCCGCCGCCCATGCCGCCACCGCCGCCCTGTTGCATCTTCTTCATCATCCGCTCCATGTCGCCGTCGCCCATCCCCTGGAACTGGTTGAGCATCCGGTCCATGGCGTTGTACTGCTCCAGGAGTTCGCGCACCCGTTCCTCGGGCTTGCCGGCGCCGCGGGCGATGCGCTCGGTGCGGGACTTGCCGACGACGCGCGGGTTCTCGAGTTCCTCGTCGGTCATCGAGTCCATGATCACCTCGAAGTCGCGCAGGCGGTCCTGGGTCACGTCCATGGCGTCGTCGGGCAACTGGTCCATCAGCCCGCCGCCCATGCCGGGGATCATGTCCATCACCTGGTCCAGGGGACCCATCTTGTTCATCGTCTCCATCTGCTTGCGCATGTCCTTCAGGGTGAACTGCCCCTCCAGCATCTGCTCGGGCTCCCAGTCGTCTTCCTCCTCGCCCGTCTCCTCCATCGCGCGCTCGACGCGCTCCGTGAGCTGTTTCAGGTCGCCCATCCCGAGCAGCCGCGAGATGAACCCGGAGGGTTCGAACCGCTCGATGTCGGCGACGGTCTCGCCGGTCCCGAGGAAGGCGATGGAGGAACCGGTCTCGTTGACCGCGGCGAGCGCGCCGCCACCTTTCGCCGTCCCGTCGAGTTTCGTGATGACGACGCCGTCGATGCCGATCGACTCCTCGAACTCCTGGGCCTGATCCTTGGCGGACTGGCCCATCGCGGCGTCGATGACGAGCAGGTTGCGGTCCGGGTCGGCCACGTCGTCGATGCGCTCGATCTGGTCGATGAGCTCCTGGTTGAGGCCGTCGCGGCCCGCGGTGTCGACGATGCGCACGTCGGCGTCGGCGGTGGCTTCGAGGCCGTCGCGTGCGATGGTCTCGGGGTCGTCGGCGTCGGGGTCGCCGTAGAAGTCCACCTCGGCGTTCTCGGCCATCTGCTTGGCCTGGTCGTACGCGCCGGGGCGGTCGGTGTCCGTCTGGATGACCGCCGGGCGGAGCCCCTTCTTCGAGAACCACCACGCCATCTTGGCGGCCGTCGTGGTCTTCCCCGACCCGTAGAGGCCGGCGAGCATGATCGTCTGTGATTCGAGGGGGAGTTCGGTCGAGTCGCCGACGAGTTCGACGAGTTCGTCGTAGACGACCCGGAGGACCCAGTCGTGGGCGGTCGTGCCCGCCGGTGGCTCCTCCTCCAGGGCGCGGGTCTTGATGTTGTCCGACAGCTCCATCACGAGGTCGACGTCGACGTCGGCCTGCAGGAGCGAGCGCTGGATCTCCTTGACGACCTCCTCGACGTCCTCCTCGGAGATGCGGGACTGTCCCCGGAGCCCGTCGAGCGTGCTCCGGAGCGAACTGCCGAGATCGTCGAGTACCATTTGCCTCGCCGTACGCGACCGGTCCGTTAAAGACTTTGTACTCGGTCGGTCCGCGGTCGTTCGAGTGCGAGAGACGACTGCCCGCTGCGGTGGCGCGCGCCGTCGCGCCCTCTGTGGCGCGACGTTCCGTGCGAGGTCTTCGCGAGCTTTGCGAGCGAAGGCTCGTCAGAGCTCGCTCTGACGGTGGATGAGTAACGCAGGCGCTTGCGACGAGTAACGCAATCGGCTGGGGAGGTATGTGGCCGTCCGTGGTGCTGTGCGGTGGCGGTGCTGGGCGGTCCCTGGTGGACTGAAAGGGCGAGGCCCGCTCGCGTTCATGTAGTCGCCTGCGCGGGCAACTATCCGCGCGGGCGGTGTGGAGAGCGCGGATATCCCGCGTGGTTCGAGAGAGCGGAGCTCTCTCGTCATCTCGGAAGAGCGACGCTCTTCCGACGAGTCCGACGGAGCTTCGCTCCGTCTCGATCCCGGAAATCTCCGATTTCCGGAGACAGCGACCGCGAGCGGGGCGAGGGCTTTCATCTCTCAGGATCAGCTGTGGTTGCGGTTGCTGTTACTCGAAGCGAGCGGGGCGAGGGCTTTCAACTCCCAAGATCGACTGCGGTCACGGTCGCGGCTGCTGTCACTCGGAGCGAGCGGGCCGAGAGTTTTCGTCACCGAGTTTCTACGGATGCGGTCGCGGGTGCGGAATCTCGGAACGGGCGGACCGAACTCCCTCAGCAGACAGAAGCAGACACACGGAGGACGAAACCACGAAGTAGGGGCCCCGCAAAGACCCGGCCATGGCAGACCTCACGAGCGCGGCAACGGAGTTCGTCCAGAGCATCGCCGACGCACCGCTCCGGTTCAACGACGCGATCCAGTGGGGCGACCCGGTGACCGCCGGGATGCAACTGTTCCTGATCGCGCTCGGCGCGCTGTTCGTCGGCGGCGCCTCCGCCGCGCTGGGCTACCTCTCGCTGGGTGCGTTCTTCTCGCTGTTTACCGTCGAGAATTCCGGATCGCAGTCGCCGTAAGCTCGATCGCACGCTCGACATCCGGCCCCAGCGGCGCCGCCGCGACGAAACTGTCCGCGTACGCCAGCACCTCGCCGATCCCTTCCTCCACGTCTTCGGGCGTCCCCGCGATGCAGAACGCGTCGATCATCCGCTCGGTGACCAGATCCGCCGCACCCGAAACGTCCCCCCGCGAGATGGCGTCACCGACTTCGCCGGCGCGCTCGCGGTCGATGTCGTGCCGGTCGAGCACGGGGTCGGGCGCGCCGCCGGTGACGAACGCGGCCGGATAGCGCGCGACCGACCGGGCGGCGTCGGCGTCCTCGGCGACGCTGACGCTCGCGTAGGCGGCGAAATCGAACTCGCCGGCGTCGTCGGGCCGCTCTGCCAGCCCCTCCGCGACGCGCTCGCTGGCCCACTCGTAATCGCGGGGGTGGGCGCCGTTGTACAGCACGCCGTCGGCGCGTTTGGCGGCCATGCGAGTCATGTGCGGTCCCTGCGCGCCGACGTAGACCGGGATCGAGTCAGACTGCGGCGGTTCGTAGTGCAGGCTGGCGTCGCTGGCGGCGAAGGTCTCGTCGTGGGAGACGGTCTCGCCCGCCCAGAGGTCGCGAGCGACCTCGAAGGACTCCAGCACCCGTCGCAGGGGTGACTCGCGGTCGACACCGAGACTCGCGAGCGTCGACCGGTCGCCGGGGCCGATCCCGAACAGGCCGCGGCCACCGCTGTACTCGTCGATGGTGGCCATCCGCGAGGCGAGCGTGACGGGGTGGGTCTCGTAGGGATTGGCGACGCCCGGTCCCAGCAGGAGGTCGTCGGTCGCGGCGGCCATCGCGGTCAGCGCCGCGAACTGGTCGCGGTTGTTGTAGTGATGGGTCACGAGCGCCGCGTCGAACCCCGCTGCTTCCGTCGCCTCGGCGTAGGTCGCCATCTCGGCGACCGGATGTTCCGGCGCGAGTTCGACCCCGATCACGATTCGTCACTCCCGTCTCCGCTGTCGGACTCGAACTCCCACTGCGAGAGCGCGTCGCGGACGTAGTCGCCGGCGCGGGAGCGATAGAGGCCGTCGTGGCCCTCGTGGTCGCCGAAATCGAAGCCGCGGACGACCGCGACGGGCAGGCCGTCGTCGCCCTCACCAGTCAGAAGGTTCGCGGCGGCGGCGAGTTCGTCGACGACGGCCTCGACGGTCACGCCGAGTTCGCGCCCGTCGCGGTCGTGCTCGCCGCGCCAGTCCCGCGCCGCGGGCATCCCCGCCCAGCCCAGCGCGACGCCGCGCTGGCCCTGCCGGAACGGCCGCCCGGAGGTGTCCGTCACGACGACCGGCACGCCCAGCGTCTCGTGGAGCCGTTCGGCGCTCGCGGTGGGGTCCTCGGGGAGCAAGAGGAGGTCGGCGTCGGGGACGTTCGAGCGGTCGATGCCCGCGTTGACCGTCGTGTGTCCGAAATGCGTGACGGCGAGCATGAGCGGTTCCTCGGTGAGCAGTTCGTCGCTCTCCTCGATGACCGCCTGGGCGAAGCGGGGGTCTTTCTCCTCGCCGGCCAGTTCGCCGATCCGGTCGGCGATCCGGCGGGCGCGCTCGCCGGGTTCGAACTCGTCGAGGTCGAACTGGCGGCCCTCGGCCTTCGAGACGATAGAGTGAGAGACACAGACCACGTCGCCCTCGCGCAGGTCGGCGCGTTCGGCGATCATGGCGCCCACGTCGTCGCCGGGGCGGACCTCGGGGATCCCCTCGACCGCGAACAGTTGCATACCGGCCCCTGCGCGGTGCCCGACCAAAAGCCCCGCGCTCCGCTCTTGAGTGGTGTGTACTGGTTGATCCGTCGAAGCGGTCGTCGTGTCAACGCTCCCGATGGATCGATACGGACAGCCACCGCGAACAGCGTGAAAGCCCCAGAGACAACGACCGCGAACAGCCTGAAAGCCCCAGAGACAACGACCGCGAACAGCCTGAAAGCCCCTTGAACAACCACTCGGACCGCCACCGCAAACAGCCTGAAAGCCCCGACGACGTAAGCCGCGAGGCGTTGCAGACGCCTCGGCCCGTGCGAACGGCGCCGGAGGCGCCGTGCGCAGACACTGCAGCGAACGCAGTGAGCGAGGCGCGGCGGCACGAGCGACCGGGGGCTTTCACGCTGTTTGCGGTCGCTGTCGCAGTCGCTCTCAGGCACCAGCGTTTTAGCGCGTCCGGGGGAACGGAGGGGCAATGGCTCGGGCGCGGCGGTACAAGCTCGCCGACACCGCCCAGCAGGTCGTGGGGGGATTCCTTCTCGCGGGGCCGTTCGTCGTCACCGAGGAAGTCTGGGTCCTCGCCGAGAACATGACCTGGTGGCACGCGCTGGTAACAGTCGTGGTCGTCTTCGGCATCGGCTACGGGGCGCTCTACGAGGCCGACGACGACCGCGACCCCGACCGCGAGGCCGAGTTCGGCGGCGTACCCGTTCGCTTTCTCTCCCTCATCGCCGTCTCCTACGGGTCGGTCGCTATCCTCGCGCTGACGCTGACCGCACCCGACGTCTTCGTGCGGGAGAACGCGACGACCGCCTACCGCGCCGCCGTCACCGCCCGCATGGTCTGCGTCGGCGCCATCTTCAGCGTCGTCGGCGCCGCGACCGCCGACTCCGTCTTCTGAGACCATCTTTTTCCCGCCCGGGTTTCCTCGGTCGCCGATGGCGACCTGCGGGAACCCGGACGGCAAAAACATGGGTGAAAAAGGCCGCGAGTCGCGCCGCCGGCGCGCTCGCGGTGAACCGCGCGCCGCAGGCGCGCGGATGCTCAGGACAGGATACGCACTGAGCGGATCTATATCTGGTTCACTCGGTTAATCAAACGTTCAAGCACTGTGAAATTGATAGTGTGTTATCTGTGTCCCGACCGATGAACGAATATGAAGAATGTGGGGGAGACGATTTCATTCGACGATATGGTGGACGCATTGGCCGACGTTCAGCGACGGAAACTGTTGATTGCGTTGTTAGAGCACAATCCTCAAGACGATACACCAGTCGTCATTGCTGACTCCGAAAGCGAATCTGACGCCGTCGAACGTCTCGTGTCGATGCAACACGTTCACCTGCCGAAGCTGGTCGACTACGGGTTTATCGAGTGGAACGAAGAAACACACGAAGTCATGAAGGGACCGAACTTCGACGAGATCAGGCCACTGCTCGAACTCCTGGATACCCACGAAGACGAACTCCCCGCCGACTGGCTGTAGTTTGACTACTGCTCTTTTTTTCTCCCGACTGAACGATACTCGCCTCATCAACTCCCACCCGCCCGACACCCGCATTCTTAAGGCGATTCCGGCCCCCTCGTCGGGTATGGATTATCGCCTCGCCATCGACACGACGCCGGAGACGGTCCCCGGGGGGACCGGGATCCTGTTGCTCCACCCGAGCACCGGCGAGACAGACCGGATCGACACGGACTTCCTGAGCACCGACACCGACCGGATGCTCGTCGTCTCGACCCGGACGACCGCCCGCGAGGTCCGACAGAAACTCGAACACTACGAGGTCGACGAGTCGAAAGCGACCATCCTCGACGCGCTCTCGGTCGACCGGGGCTACACCCGCCGCCAGTCCGAGAACGTCCGCTACGTCTCCGCGCCCGACGACCTCGACGGCATCGTCGACGAGATCCGCGTCTTCCTCGAATCGACCGACGGGAAACGGCGCGTCAGCCTCGACTCCGTCACCGAGATGATCTACTACACCGACGTCGAGCGCGCGACCCAGGCCGTCGAGGCCATCCTCGACCTGCTCGAAGAACACGACGCAGTCGGACTGTTCCACCTCGCGAAGGGCGTCCACGACGCCGAGACACGCGAGGGCTTCGCCGAGCGATTCGACGGCGTCGTCGACCTCGAAGAGGACGGTTCCGTCACGAGCGAGTTCTGAGCGGGGGATGCGATCCCGTCGAAAACCGACCACCGACAGCGGCGCGGTCCGATCTGACCTGACCTGACCTGACCTGACCTGACCTGACTCGACCGGCTCTGCGTGCCGCCGAATCAGTCGCGGTCAGTCCTCGTCGGCGCCGTCCGGATCGGTCGCGGCGGGCGTCTCGTCCTCGGCCCCGTCAGAACGCAGGCCGCGGCGCAGTCGCGGGTGGACGTTGCGGGCCCGGTCGGCGATCCGGCGGCGCCGGACGACGAGTTCCGCGCCGCCCCAGCCCAGCAGGATAAGGACGGCCATCGCCGCCGAGGCGAACGCCCAGGGCGACATCCAGACCGGCCGGATCCACGGGATGATGTGCGACCAGCGGGTCGCGAACCAGTCGACCTCCGCCGAGATGGGGGTCCCGGCGAACGTGTCCGAGAGCGCGTCCGCGAAGGTCGGCCGGTCGCTCGCACCGGCCGTCTTCTGGGCGCTCCCGTTCAGTTCGTAGGCGCCGCTCGCGCCCTGCTGGCGGATCGTGGGCCCGCCCGGCTCCTCACCGAGCGCGACGCGTTCGGCGTCGTAGGTCCCCCAGGAGACGTACTCCTCCCAGACGACCTGGCCCTCGGGCGTCACCTCGATGACGCGGTGGTTCAGCGAGTCGGTGACGAGCGTGTTGCCGTTTGGCAGGCGGTCGGCGTCGCGGGGCCAGTTGAGCTTCCCGCCGGTGCCGAGCGTCCACGTGCGCTCCCAGGTGCCGTCGGTCCGGGCGTACTCGACGACGCGGTCGTTCTCGCTATCGGCGACGAGAATCGTCGGCGTCCCGTTCGGCCCCTCGAAGTACTGGGGGTTGTGCTGCTCGTGCATGACGCTGTGGTCGCCGTCGCTGCCCAGGCGCATCTCGACTGCCTTTGTCGAGCGGTTGATGACGACGACCTGGTCCATGTTGCGCGGCGAGGCCATGTACAGCCCGTCGCCGATCTTGTCGACGTCGTTGACGTGCGTCCAGTCGTCGGTGTAGTCGCCGCCGTCGCTCTCGTTGTAGATCCGCTCGAAGCGGAACTCCCAGACTACCTCGTCGCGGGTGCGGTTGTAGACGAAGATCCGGTCGTCGTTCCGGTCGGCCGACTCGTTGTAGTTGCGCATGTCCGCGACGAGCAGTTCGTCGCCGTTGATCAGGTCCACGTCGTGGGTGTCGTCGGTCCCCAACCGCTCGGTCCAGACCCGCTCGCCGGCGTCCGGATCGTACCGGATGAAACTGGAATTGGGATGCCCGGCGGAGATGAGCACGTCGCCGTTCGAGAGCGGGTCGATGTCGTAGAAGTACCTGACGCCGCTCGACCGCCGGAGGGTCCACTCCGGGAGTCCGCCGGGGCTCACCGACACGACGCGCGTCACTTTCTGCGACGAGGTGGCCGTGCGCTCTTCGAACCCCTGCGCGGAGATGAGCGTCCGGCCGTCGGGGCGCTCTTCGATCGTTCCGGGCTGGATCCCGACCGGCGTGTGCGTGAACGCGGAGACGGCTGTCGGCACCAGCAGCGCGACCACGAGGACGAGCACGGCGAGTCGGATCAGGTTACCGCGCGTGCGAGGGGGGAGCGAGACGTTCACCATGACGAGGACCTCGAACGAGATTCGAGTTGTCGGGTCTGTGCCGTCTCCGGTAATAACCGTACCGCTCTCGAACGGTGGCGACGCCGAAGGGTCGTGACTCCGAGACCCCGAGATCAGCGTCGAGAAGCGGGAAGTCCCCCGTCTGTCCGCCCGTGCGGGCTACTACCAAATCATCAACCATTAAGGGATAGTACCCGAAGGATCCGGACGTATGCCGGAATGCCAGAACTGTGGCGCCTTCGTCACAGCGGATTACGCACGGGTGTTCACGCCGAACGGGGTCGAGTCGCCGCGGGTCTGTCCGCAGTGCGAGGACAAGATCCGCGACGGCGCCGACGTCCGCGAAGCGCGCTCGACCCGCCGCGGGTAACGCCCTGGTCCCTGCATCGCTCGTGAATTCTCGGGGGGAGACGCTCCGGCCGACGGAAATCGGTCCCGGCTCCTGGGGGAGTTCGACGCCGCCGGACGCCTCTCCTGTCCTCGCGCCCGTCAGCCGCCGCTGCGTCCGGACCGGTCGGTGGCGCGACTGCGGCCGGACGGGCAGCGTCAGTCCGCGTCGACCGCCGCGATGGCCGCGTCGAGGTGTTCGCGCGCTTCCGCGAGCACCGCTTCGGTGCGCTCCTCCTCGCGGGCCTCCGCCGTGATCCGGACGATCGGCTGGGTGCCGCTCGCCCGCAGGAGGAACCACGCGTCGCCGAGGTCCGCGCGGACGCCGTCGAGCGTCGTCACGTCGTCGTAGGCGCCGGTGACCCGCTCGCGGACGCGGTCCATGACCCGGCCCTTGTGCGCGGTCTCGACGTTCCCCCGCCGGATCGGGTAGGTCTCGATATCGGCGAGCCGGTCGGTCAGCGACCGCTCGCTCGCGAGCGCGACGATCTTGCAGGCCGCGAGCGGGCCGTCCGGACACAGCGTCTCGTCGGGCCAGATCCACGCGCCGCTGGGCTCGCCGCCGAAGGCGACGCCGGGCTCGCTCGCCCGCTCGGCCACGTACACGTCGCCGACTTTCGTCCGCACGAGGTCGACGCCGGCGGCCGCGAGGTGGTCGTCAACCGCGAGGCTGGTGTCGACCGGCGCGGCGACGCTGTCCCCCTCGTTCGCGGCCGCCCGCGCCAGCAGGGCGAGGGTCACGTCTCCGGAGAGGTAGGTGCCATCGGCCGCGACCGCGCGCATGCGGTCGGCGTCGCCGTCGTGCGCGATGCCCACCTCGGCGTCGGTCGCCGCCACCGTCGCCGCCAGCGTCTCGCAGTTCTCGGGCGTCGGCTCGCTCGGCCGGCCCGGGAAGGAGCCGTCGGGCTGGGCGTTGAGCGTCTCCACCTCACAGCCCAGTTCCTGCAGGGCGTCGACGGTGATACCCCCGGCGCCGTTGCCGAGGTCGACGACGACCGAGAGCGGTTCGGCGAGGTCGACGGCGTCGACGAGCGCGGCGAGGTGGCGCTCGTGTGCCTCGTTGGCCCCTTCCGCGGCGTCGCGGCGCTCGCGCTCGCCGAGAGCGTCCCACGGCTGGAGGTCCGCGGTCCCCTCGCGGACTCGCGTGGAGATGGTGTCCTGAAGGGCGCTGTCGAACGCCTGACCGGAGGGCTGCCAGAGTTTGACGCCGTTGTCCTCGGGCGGGTTGTGCGAGGCGGTGACGACGGCGCCGGCGTCGGCCCCTTCCGCGGCGACGCTCCGGGCGACCGTCGGCGTCGCGGCGAAGCCCAGGTCGACCACGTCGGTCCCGGACTCGCGGAGGCCGGCGGTCAGCGCGTCGGCGAGCAGGCGGCCGCTCTCGCGGGCGTCCCGGCCGACGACGACCCTGTCGGCGTCGACGCCGACGGCGCGCCCGAGCGAGAGCGCCAGCTCGGCCGTGACTTCCTCGCCGACGGGACCCCGGATGCCGCTGGTTCCGAACATACTCGGAGGTCGACCGTGAGCACCAAAAAGATCCGTTTCGCGGCCAGCGAGAGCGCCGGCCGCGAGCGATTCGTCCGGTCTGCGAGACCTCGGTCGGTGTCGCGTGTCCTCAGTCGGCGCCGTGCCGCGGCGCGTACGCGCAGTCGGGGCACTGCCACGAACCCGCCTCGAACTCGATCGATCCCTCACAGTCCGGACAGCCGTACACCGCCGCGCTCGTATCGTGTTTCGTTGCCATTACGTCATTTCATCCGTCCGAACGTCTTAACCGTACCTATTATATTGAATCCAGAATATTAGGATTGCGTGCGGAGACGGATCGTGGGGGTTCGGAGCGACCCGGGACCGGACCGTGTTCGAGTTTTCGCCGTTCGGGCGAGGTGAGCAGGCTCGCAACGCGACTCGCGCGTGACCGGCGGCTGAGCGGGTCTGCTGACAGAGGCGGCTGACCGGAACGACGCTCGACGCCGTTCTCCGCGACCGCGCTCGGACCTATTCGTCGACCAGCGTCGTCCGCAGGGCGAGCCCACCCTCGCGCCGGCGCACCCAGCCGACCACCGCCGCGGTGCCGCTGGCGAGCGCGACCAGCGAGACGAGCCCCGCTTCCGGGCCGAAGCGTCCGCCCGTCACCAGCGCGGGGCCGGACTGCTCGACGGCGAGGACGGTGACCGGCGTCGTGAACCCGCTCACTGGAAAGCCGAAGACCGACGAGACCGCGAGGTTCCAGGTCAGGTGGAAGCCGACCGCGACGGCGATCCGGCCGGTCAGCAGGACCGTCGCCGCGAGCAGGCCGCCGTAGCAGGCGATGATGACGACGCCGCGGGCCGTCGCGGCGGGGTTGGCGGCGTGGCCGGCGCCGAAGAGCAGACTCGTCAAGACCGCGGCGCCGACGAGCGCGCGCCGGCGGTCGCGGGTCCCGCGGCCGTCGACGCCGACGGCGCGCGCG
>Ga0207851_100538_pt1 | contig 18131 bp, 20 predicted proteins | sample A23E3SouthBayCA_FD_187747 | JGI IMG/M metagenome (GOLD analysis project Ga0207851, IMG submission 187747) | Aerobic enrichment media microbial communities from Eden Landing Ponds, California, USA - A23 E3 (SPAdes) | ecosystem: Environmental > Aquatic > Marine > Unclassified | place: Emeryville... | reverse complement strand
CGGCCAGTATCGAGGGGCATGTCGCAAGCACGCGGCGCGGTGCGTCGACGACGGGCGACTCGGCAGTGCGTCACCCGAGCGCCGAATGGCTTCCAGACAGCCGGACGGTCGGGCATGCCGCGGGCCGTCCGAAAACCGCTTTAGCATATGCCAACCAACTGTAATAAATCTGACCCGGTATGCAGGAACCTCCGGAACATGTGCGTTCGTCTATAAGATTCAAGACACCTGTCGAGAATCGGCGTGGTCGCTCACCGCTTCACCGACACCACGTCGAATCCGTCGTCGACGGGGTCGATCACGTCGTCCAGTTCGGGCGCACAGCCCGCCATCCCCACCGCGTCGTCGACGCTCGACCCGCAGACCGAACACATGAGCGCTGTCGGCACCGAATCGAGTCGCACGGTCAGGCCTCGGGGTCGCCCCGGAGCTGTCGGAGCACGTCGTCGACGACTTCGTGATCGGCGGCGACGATGTACCGACGGCCCGCGACGAGCGTCGTCGAGTGCTGGACCGCCACGTCGCCGCTGGTCTGTGAGATGACGAGCGATCCCTCGGGGAGGGCGTCGGCGACGACTTCGCCGGCCGCGGGGGCGTCGTAGTCGACGCGCACGTCGAACAGTTCGAGGTCGCCGGTCACGCCTTCGAGTGTCCGGATGTCGCTCCCGCCGAGGGCGTTGACGGCCGCCTTGATGCTCGCCCGTTCGGGGAAGTACACCCGGTCGACGAACTCGGTGTACTCGTCGCCGTCCTCGACCTGGATGCGCGCGACGGTTTCGATAGCCGGAAAGAGCTGTTTGGCGGCCATGCAGACGGCGAGGTTGGTCGACTGGTCGCCGGTCAACGCGCCGATCACGTCCGTCTCGTCGGTGATCGCCCGTTCGAGCATCGACGGGCGCGTGGCGTCGCCCTCCAGATACGTCACGCGGCCGTCCACGTCCGCGGCGTCGATGCGGCTCCCGTCCCGTTCGATCACGGTCACGGCGGTCCCGCGGTTGACGAAGTCCTCCGCGACCCGCCGTCCGACGCGGCCGCCGCCCGCGATCACGATGTGGTCCCGTTCGGCCATGCGTCGTGATACCGTACACCGTCCGTTAAGTCTGGGGACCGAGGGAAATGTGGCCACTCGGTCCGTGGAATCAGTCGGCTGTCCGGCGCCCGACGACGGTCTCCACGTCCAGTTCGTAGAGCACGAACGTCACGTCCTCGACGGCCTCGTCGAACAGCCGAAAGGGCGGGAACCACTCGTTGAGCGTCGTCTCGTCGGCGGTGCCCGACCACTCGTCGACCGGACCGCGGACGTGGATGCTCCACGACTCGTCGGCCGCAGCCGCGAAGCAGACGAACGTCGCCGTGTCGGTCGCGTCGAGATAGCGCCGCTTCTCCGAGGCGTCGTCGTGGCTGCTCACGCGCAGGAGGAACCGGTCGCCGTCGTAGTGGTAGCTCAGCGGCACCGCGTACGCGTCGTCGGCGTCGGCGAGGGCGAGGACGCCGTGGTTGCCGCGCCGCAGGTAGTCGTCGACGGTGTCGTCGTCCATCCCAACCGTGTAGACGTATTCGACGTGATCCATGACGGTGGTACGCGACGGGGCGACATATAGCGTCGCGTCGGCGATTCGTACGGGCTACTGTACGTCGGGACCGGTGGACAGGGACAGTATCAGTCGGCGTCGACGCACGCGGAGTCGAGCGCGTCCGTGGAGGCGGATGCCCGACCGCGGAGACGGTCGCGCACGTCGATCGACTCGCTCCCGATCACGGCGAAGCCGGCGAAGATGGTGACGAAGCCACCGACCGCGAGGGTCGAAATGATCTCACCGAGCAGCGCCCACCCGCCGATGGCGGCGACGACGGGGACGGCGTAGAACACCAGGTTCGCCCGGATGGCGCCCGCCGTATCGAGGAGGCCGAAGTAGGCGATGTAGGCGACGGCGCCGGCGAGGAGGCCGACGTACGCCAGCGCGGCGACGGCCTCGGGGTGCCAGACGATGGCGGCGGGCGACTCGCCGGCCGCCACGCTCAGGGCGTGCGAGAGGAGCGCCGCGAAGGGGAGTCCCCACGCGGTGCGGGCAGTGCTCGACAGGGAGCCGCCGGCCCAGCGGATGAGGACGCTCCCGACCGCGCCGGTGACCGCGCCCGCGAGCAGGATCGCCTTACCGACGCCCAGATCGAACAGGGTCGCGGGGTCGGGGTTGACCACGAGGGCAACGCCGACGAACCCGAGTGCCATTCCCGCGACGCCGCGGACCGAGAGGCGCTCGTCGGCCAGGAGGAGCGCCGCGAAGATGGGCGTCAGGATCGGGTTGAGGCTGAAGACGATGGCGGCGACGGCGCTGGTCGTGTACCCTTGCCCCACGAACAGCAGGGAGTTCGTCAACCCGATGGCGAGGACGCCCGTCGCCAGGACGCCGAGCCAGTCGCTCCGCGTCCGCGGGAGGAGTTCGCCCCGCGGCGTCGTCACCGCCGCGTAGGCGAGCAGGGCGACGGCCGCCACGTCGAAGCGAAGGGCGACGAACAGGAGGGGCGGGAAGTAGGCGAGTCCCGCCTTCGCCGCGACGAAGGTGCCGCCAAAGAGGATGCCCGCGACCGCGAACGCGATCAGCGAGCGGCGATCAGCCGCCGTCACTCCGCAACCCCGTCGACGTGCCGTTCGCGTCCCGTTCCGAGAGCCGAAATCCGCAGGTAGTGAGTCATCGAATAGGAGTAGGAGCCCGAGCCGTTTAGTTTAATTCATAAATTTTTGCACGTTAAGAAAAGGACGCGATCCACGCCGTGGTGTGCACAGTGTGCAACGATTTCACGGTGCGAAAGTGGTTTCCCGCGTCGGAGAGCAGGGGGCGTATGGAGTCCGCACTGGCGGAGATCGAGTTCCTCGCGCTCTCCCCGAACCGGGTGGCGGTGCTTCGATGCCTCGCCGAGGACCGCCACACGCGCACCGACCTCGCGGTGACGACCGGCGCCTCGCAGGCGACGCTCGGCCGCATCCTTCGTGACTTCCAAGAACGGTCGTGGATCGAACGGATCGACGGCGCGTACGTCGCCACGGCGACGGGCGAACTCGTCGCGGACGGCTTCCTCGACCTGCTGGCGATCATGGAGACGGAAGGCGACCTCCGTCCGATCGTGTCGTACCTCCCGACCGACGCTCTCGATTTCGACCTCCGGCGGTTCGACGACGCGACCATCACCGTTCCGAGCGGGACGAAGCCGAACGCGCCGGTCGGGCGAGTGCTCGACCTCCTCCGCGAGGCGTCGTCGGTCCGGGTGCTCTCGCACGCGTTCAACGAGGATAGCCTCGACGTCATCGAACGGCGCGTGACCGCCGGCGACATGACCTTCGAGGGCGTGTTCTCCCGCCACGCTATCGACGCGGTGGCCGACGACGAAAGGCTGCGGCGACGGCTGGAATCCCTCGTCGGGGCGCCCGACGCGAGCGTCCGGGTCCGAGACGGAGGGGTTCCGCTGGCGGTGACCGTCGCCGACGACGTCGTCCACCTCCTCCTCCGCGACGCGAACGGCGTCCTGCAGGCCTCCGTCGACACCGACGACGCCGCCGTTCGTGACTGGGCCGACGCCCGATTCGAACGGTACTGGGACGCGGCGTCACCGGTCGACGACACCGATCTCGGCGAGTGAGCGGCGAAACCCGGCTCGTCGATCGCACACTACGGCGCCGATCAGGAACGGGAGCGTCGATAGTTTACCAGACGGCCGCCGCAGGTCGGACAGGTCATCCGAAACGGCCCCGCTTCGAGCTCCCGGTCGCAGCCCGGACAGACGTAGCGTGCCATAACATCCACACCAATGTTGCGGGCCTAATTAAATATTTTCGTAGACAAAACGACTGTACGTGTGTTTTACCAATGCATTATACAAAGAGCAGACAATTATTGTCGCCGGGTCGGAGGGAAAATACTTAGCACGAGCCCACCGGAGTAGTGGGCATGCCCCAGCTGCGGTCGTGTTACTTCTGTGGTGCCGTCGGCGACTCCCTCCGGGAGTACGAAGTCGTGCCGGAACGGCTGGCGTCGCCCGACGAGGCGCGGTCGGCGATGCTGTGCTCGACCTGTCACGAGAAACTTCGGCGCGTGCTCGAACCGCTGGTCGAGGCCGGGGAGTCGTCGAGCGCCGGAGCCGGTCACGGCGTCCCCGACCTCGGCGAGGTGACGTTCGAATCGGACGATGGCGCGACGGACGGCCGCGAAGACGCCGACGAGACGGCGCCGGACATCGAGGTGACGAAACGGGAGCCGACCGACGCCGATGTGGATACCGAGTCGGATGCCGACGCAGGCGACGACCGGGACGTCCCCGACGGCTACTACAAAGTCCTCCGCCTGTTACAGAACCGCGAGTTTCCGATGGAGCGCGCCGACCTGACCGCCCTCGTGACCGCCGCCTACGACGTGTCCGAACCGCAGTGCGAGCGAATTCTGACGGTCGCCATCGACCGTGGCGTCCTCGTCGAAGACGGGTCGACCCTCGATATCGGCCGGAACTGAGCGAGCGACGCTACCGGAGACACGAACAATTATGAATGATACCCGACAACGTAGTCCCGGTGGTAGCAAATGAGCCTCATGGACAAGGTGAAGGAACTACTGGCCCCGGACGAGGGAGAAACCGTCCTGTACGACTACGAGTGTCAGGATTGTGACAAAACTATCACGTCCAGCGACGAACCCGACGAGGCGACGTGTAAGAACTGTGGCTCGTCGGATCTGAAAGAGGTCGGCAAGATGTACGCCGGCGGCGGCGGTGGTGGCGGCGCCGGGTAGCCGGAAGCGATTGCACGCGAATTCTTTTCGACGGCGTCAGTCCGCGCTTCCCGGAAGGCGGCCCGGGTCACCGGAGCGAAGGATGTACTCGATGGCGATGCCGTTGAGCGGCGAGTCCGCCTCGGCGGCGTGGTCCCGCGCCAGTTCGAAGTACCGCATCGTGATGTCGACGACACGCTCGTAGGCGTCGTCGTCGTTCTCCACGAGAACGTACTCGGCGGTGACGGGTGTGAGTTGTCCCTCGGCAACGTCGTCGTGGTAGTCGTCCACGTCGTCGAGCCAGATCTGTGCGCCGATGATGGCGAGGACGATGGACGTACCAAACGCCTCGGGAATCTCGAAGCCGACGCCGCGGTAAGCGTCCAGCATCCCCTTGTAGATGACGCCGACCCGGTCGTACTGGGTCTTGAGGTACGGCAGGTCGCGCTCCGCCCCGTCGAAGGGGGCGTCGTCCGGGACGGCGGCGAACTTGTACTCGTCTTCGATCCGGGCTTTCGCCGTCGCGTCTCCGTCGAGAGCGGCCGCCAGCAGGTCACGGAAGTGATCGTCCTGTTCCTGGTGGGCCTCCGAGATGTCGACGGCTTCGTCGTAGGCGTCCCGGACGGCGTCCGGCGCCCGATCGAAGGCGTCCTCGACGACGCGCTGGAGGTGCGACTGGGCGCACTCGGCGACGCGGCGCGGATCGGGGTCGGGGTCGCCGGACACCGTCACTTCGAAGTCCTCGAACTCGTCGTCGTTGATGGCGTCGCGCATGTCGCCGTCGAGCAGCGCCTGGACGATGAGCGCCGTCGCCTCCTCGGCCATCTCGACGTACTCGCGGGCCTCACGGTTGGCGGGGGCCGACGGATCGCCGCCGCCGAGGGGGGCCCACCCACCCGCCGTGTCCGTGATCGGATCGTAGCCGCTCGTCGCCCGGGCGAGCGCTCGGCGGTAGAGGTAGCCGAGCGTCAGTTCCGCCGGGAGCGTGAGTTTCGTCTCGTAGCGGAAGGTGGCGTCGTCGACGCCGAGATCGGTGACGATGGCAGACTCGATGTCGCCGTACACGTCGTCGAGGATGGTGTCCAACTGGTCGTCGACCGCCGACTTGATCCGGAGCGCCCGGTAGTCGAAGCGGCCGGTTTCGGCGTAGTAGCCGAGGATCGCTCGCTGGGCAGTCGGGAGGCGCTCGACGCCGGCGAGACGGCGGGCGACGGCCCGCGGGGGCGAACGGCTCACTGGCCTCGACGACCGCGCCCGGCCGTCGCACTCACCTCCGAGGGACTATCGCGGGTGCGCATTGGCGGGAGGTGCCCGGCGACGGGCATCAACCTTGTCATCGGCTCGGTCGGCGCCGGGGACGATGAGTTAGCTTTTCGGGCGTGGGCCGCCCAGACACCACCATGCAGGTCCACACGGTCGGCGAGGGAACACCCGAGGTGGCGGTCGTCGGCGCGGTCCACGGGGACGAGCCCTGTGGCGCCCGCGCCATCGAGCGCTTCCTCGCGTCCGATCCCGAGGTCGACCGCCCGGCCAAGCTGATCGTCGCCAACGAACGCGCCCTCGAGCAGGGAGTCCGATACGTCGAGACGGATCTGAATCGCGCGCTCCCCGGCGACCCCGACAGCGATCTGTACGAGGAGCGCCTCGCGTACGAACTCATGCAGGAAGTCCGGGACTGCGTCTCGCTCGGTATCCACTCGACGGTGTCGTACCAGCACGCCTTTGCCAACGTCGCGTATCTGAACGAGCGGAAACGCGACATCGTCGCCCACCTCCCCGTCACCGGCATCGTCGACTTCACCGTCGTCGCCGACGGCCGCTCCGTCGAACTGCCGGGCTTCGTCGACATCGAGGCCGGCTATCAGGGATCGGCCGAAGCCGTCGACAACGCCTACGACTGCCTCCGCGCCTTCCTCCGGACGACCGGCGTCCTCCCGGGCGACCCTCCGTCGCCCGATCCGGGCTTCTACGAGGTGACCGAGCCCATCTACAAAGAGCCCGGCAAGGAGTACGAGTTCCGCGGCGAGAACTTCGAACGCGTCGACACGGGCGAGACGTTCGCTACCGTCGACGGCGAGCCCCTGAGGGCGGACGAGCCGTTCTGGCCCATCCTCATGTCCAGTGATGGCCACGACGTGTTGCTCGGCTACCGATCCGCGTACCACGGTCCCCTCTCGACGCTGTCGACGGAGGGCATCGACGCCGACGCCGATGTCGATGCCGACGACCCCGTGGCCGAGGACGCCGACGACTAATCCTCGACGACACGAAGATACGACGGCGGCACCCGGTCCACCGTGTACGTCTCGCGGCCGCGTTTCGTGACGCGATACTCCTCCAGCAGCGCCGCCGCGTCGACTTCGAACACGACGGGGTCGACAGCGTGGCGCCGCCCCACCGCCCGCGCGGCCTCGACCGACGCCGAGAGATGCACCTGCCGGCGACCCATGGGCTTCAACCCCTCGCGACCGATGGCGTCGGCGTTGTCCGGCGCGGTGCCGTGGTAGAGGCGGTCGGGCACGGGCGCGTCGGTGGGTTCGAGGTCGACGTCGACGGAGTGGCCGTAGGCGGCGCGGACGCGGGTGGCGTCGTCCCGTTCGAACCGTCCCTTCGGATCGGTGACGACGACACCCTCGACCGCCGCTTCGTCGGCCCACGGATACCGGTCCGTCGCGGCCGCGACGAGTTCCGCCCACGCGACCCACCCTTCCACGTCGAGCGAGAGGCCCACGTCGTCGGGGAAATGTCGGAGCGCGCCGCTCATGAACTTCGAGAGCCGGGTGCGGCGGTCGGCAGAGAGAACCGTCTCGCCAGCGGTCCCACAGGGGCACGCGCCGTCGGTGTAGCCGTGATCCGGACAGCGTCGAACGGGATCGGTCACGGCCGGAGAACCGCCGTCGACCGGGAAAAATCTACAGGAGGTCCTCGATGTGGTCGGCGACTTCCTCGGGCGTGTCGCCGACGGGGACGCCTGCGCTGTTGAGTGCCTCGATCTTGCTCTCCGCGGTGCCGGTCCCGCTGCCGGAGACGATGGCGCCGGCGTGGCCCATGCGCTTGCCCGGCGGGGCCGTCCGCCCGGCGATGAACGCGGCGACCGGCGTGTCCATCTCCGTCGCGATGAACTGCGCGGCCGCTTCCTCGTCCTCGCCGCCGATTTCGCCACACATGGCGACGGCTTCGGTCTCCGGATCGGCCTCGAAGAGTTCGAGGGCGTCGATGAAGGAGGTGCCGATGATCGGGTCGCCGCCGATGCCGATGGCGGTCGTCTGGCCCATGCCGCGGCTCGACAGGTTGTCGACGACCTGGTAGGTCAGGGTGCCAGAGCGGGAGACGAGGCCGACGTTGCCCGACGAGAAGATGTTGCCCGGCAGGATGCCGAGTTTCGCCTCGCCCGGCGTGATGACGCCCGGACAGTTCGGCCCGACGAGGTGGGTGTCCGTGTCGCGGAGGCGGCGGTTCACCTTGGCCATGTCCTGGGTCGGGATGCCCTCGGTGATGGCGACCACCAGATCGAGCGAGGTGTCGAGCGCCTCGAAGAGGGCGTCGCCCGCGAACGCGGGCGGGACGAAGACGACGGAGGCGTCGGCGTCCTCGCGGCGCACCGCCTCGTGCACCGTGTCGTAGACGGGGACGCCGTGGACCTCCTGTCCGCCCTTGCCGGGCACCGCGCCGGCGACGACGTTCGTCCCGTACTCGATCATCTGCTCGGCGTGGAAGTTGCCCTCGCCGCCGGTGATGCCCTGCACGACAACGCGGGTGTCGTCGTCGACGAGGACGCTCATGCGTTGCCCTCCTCGGCGTTCTGCACCGCACGTTGCACGGCGTCTTCGAGCGTCCGTTCGACCTGCACCAGTTCGGTGTTCAGAATCTCCATCCCCTCCTCGGCGTTGGTGCCCGCGAGGCGGACGACCACGGGTTTGGGAATCTCGTCGAACTGCGCGAGGGCGTCGTTGATGCCGCGAGCCACCTCGTCGCCGCGGGTGATACCCCCGAAGATGTTGAACACGACGGAGTCGACGTTCGGGTCGGAAAAGACCATATCGAGGGCGTTGGCGACGCGTTCGGCCTTGGCGCCGCCGCCGATGTCGAGGAAGTTCGCGGGCTCGCCGCCGTAGTAGTCGACCAGGTCGAGCGTCGTCATCACCAGGCCCGCGCCGTTGCCGATGATGCCGACGTTGCCCGAGAGGCGGACGTAGTCGAAGCCGTACTCGCCGGCCTTGCGCTCCAGGTCGTCCGTGTACGACTCCTCTTCCATCTCGGCGAGGTCGGGATGCCGAAAGAGCGCGTCGTCGTCGACGTTCATGACGGCGTCGGCGGCGACCACGTCGCCCCCGTCGGTCACCATCAGCGGGTTGATCTCCGTCTCGCTGGCGTCGTTGGCCGCCCAGAGGTCGTACAGCGTCTCCAGCACGCTCGACACCGCGCGGGCCACGTCGCCGGGCACGCCGGCCTCGTACACCGCCTTCCGCGCCTGGAACGGGTGGAGGCCGAAGGCCGGGTCGACGTGTTCGCGGGCGATGGCGTCGGGGTTCGTCGCCGCCACCTCCTCGATGTCGACGCCGCCCTCGGAGGAGACCATCACGACGGGTTCGCCCTCGCCGCGATCCAGCGTCACGCCGAGGTAGAGTTCGTTCGTGAAGTCGACGGCCGACTCGACGAGGACGCGGTCGACGTGGTAGCCCTTGAGGTCCATACCCAGAATGCTCTCGGCGGCCTCGCGGAGTTCGGCCTCGTCGCTCGCGATGTCGATGCCGCCGGCTTTGCCGCGCCCGCCGACGTGGACCTGCGCCTTGACCGCGACGGGGTAGCCCATGTCGGTTCCGGCTTCGACCGCCTCGTCGACGCTCGTCGCAAGCCGGGAGTCCGGGGTCGGAATCCCGGCGTCGGCGAAGATGCCCTTCGCCTGGTACTCGTGGAGTTTCATCGATGAATCGGGCTGAGGTTGCGCCGAACGGGAGTTAGTAGTATCGGTCGGGTCGCCGACTGCCGGCCGACGTTTGCGTCGGGGGGTCTAAAGTCTCGCCCCGAACATTGGTCCCATTTTTTTGTAACTCGCGTGTCCTTTATCGAGGCTGTGGTAACACATGCCACCATGAACGGGTTCCGACCACCAGCCGACCGGCCGAACGTCGAGCCATGAGACGGAACACGGTCGTCATCGTTGCGCTCGTCGTCACGGTGTTGCTCCCGATGTGGTTCGTCGCGCTCCACGGCGAGCCACCCTCGGAAGAGGTCGCTATCGACGAGAGCGTCACGGAGCTCCGACCGCTCCAGGGCTTCGTCGACACGCCGAACAAACTGTCGCCGAGTCAGGTCGGCGTCGTCGTCTGGGTCGCGCTGTTCGGCCTCGTCGGCATCCTGACCGTAGTGCATCGCTTCATGAACGAGGCCGTCCGACCGCCGGACGACGCGTCGCCGGCCGTCAGCGCCGACGGTGGGGAGAACGCCGTCTCCCTGCCGTGGCTCCGGACCGATCGCCGCTGGATCGTCGAGTACCACGACGCCTCCGACGCCATCGAGGGGCTGGTCGCGATGGGCGGGCTGACCGTCCTCGCCATCGTCTTCGCCGCGCTGTTCACCGGGGAGTACCTCACGGTGGGGCGGACACAGTACTTCGGCATCTACGCCACCGGGATGTTCGTCTCACTCGCACTCTCGACCGTGGCCTACTACGCGTGGTTCATGCCACACATCGAAGTCGCGGAGGAGCGGGGGCACGAACCATGACCGGGAAGGAGTGCGAGGACTGCCCCTGTGCGGGCGATGCCGGGGCGGTCCAGCCGAGCATCTACACCGACCGGCGGGCCCGCATGGAAGTCCAGCGACGGGACATCGCGAAACTCCTCGCGACCATCGGCGGACTGACGGCCGTCGGCAGCCTCACCGCCCCCCTGGCCGGCCTGACGCAGGTGTTCGAGCGGGGGTACAGCGGCCCCGTCTACTCCGACGGCGTCCACCTCGTCGACGGCGCGGGGGAGCGCATCACCGAGGACCGACTGGCGGAAGGAGAGCAGCTCACCGCCTTCCCCGAACCTCGGCCGGGAATCGAGGACGCGCCGACGCTCCTCGTTCGCTTCCCCGAGAGCGCCTACGGCGGCGAGACGAACATGGCCTTCACCGTGAGCGGCTACGCCGCCTACTCGAAGGTGTGTACGCACGCGGGCTGTATGGTGTCGGACCGCGAGGGAGCGACGCTCGTCTGCCCCTGTCACTTCGGGAAGTTCGATCCGACGGCGGGAGCAGCGGTCGTCGGCGGCCCGCCGGGACGGCCCCTGCCACAACTCCCGATCACCGTGACCAGCGACGGCTACCTCGTCGCGACGGGTGACTTCGAGGCGGGCATCGGACCGGGAGGTGGTGAGTAGTATGAGCCGCGCCAGACGCCTCTACGACTGGTTCGATAGCCGCCTCGACGTGGCGCAGGCCCAGGGCTTCCTCGGCAAGGCCTTCCCCGCCGAGGACTCCTTCCTCCTCGGAGAGGTCGCCCTGTTCTGCTTCCTCTTTCTCGTCCTCTCGGGGGTCTTCCTCGGGTTCTTCTACGAACCCTCGGTGTCCGACGTGACCTACGAGGGGAGCGTCGCCGAGTTCCAGGGCGAGGAGATGCCCGAGGCGTTCGTCTCCGTCCTCCACATCACCTACACCGTCCCCTTCGGGATGTTCATCCGCCGCCTCCACCACTGGGCGGCCCACCTCTTCGTCGCCTCCATCGGCTTGCACATGTTGCGGGTGTTCTTTACGGGGGCGTACCGCAACCCCCGCGAGCCGAACTGGGTGGTCGGCACCGGGCTGGCCGTGCTGGCGATGGGTGCCGCGTACACGGGCTACGCGCTCCCGTTCGACGAGTTCGCGGCGACGGCGACGAGCATCGGCTACAACCTCACCGTCTCGGTGCCGCTCGTCGGCGACTTCCTCGGCGAAATCGTCTTCGGCGGCCAGTTCCCCACGAGCGCGACCATCCCGCGGCTCTACTTCCTGCACGTCCTCATCATCCCCGCGGCCATCGCCGTCGGCTTGGCCGTCCACATGGTGATCCTGATCCGGCAGAAACACACCGAGGCGCCGCGGGATGGCGACGTGTCCGGTCCCGAAGGGCGGCGAGTCGCCGAGGACGACGACAGCGTGATCGTCGGCCTGCCGGCCGTCCCGAACCAGACGGCGGTGAGTGCGGTGGTGTTCTTCCTGACCGCGGCGACGCTGTCGGCGCTCGCTGGCTTCCTCCCCGTTCACAACGTCGCGGAGTACGGCCCGAACGACCCCGCGGCCACGCCCGACCTCATCATGCCCGACTGGTTCCTGATGTGGGTGTACGGCTTCCTGAAGCTCCTGCCGAAGTGGTTCTCCTTCTCGGTCGGCTCGGTCCACGTCAGCACGGAGTTCATCGGCGGCATCGTCCTCCCCGGACTGGTGTTCGCCGCCATCCTCGCGTGGCCCTTTATCGACCGGACGGCGGAGACACACTTCACGGCCGACCCGCTCTCCCGCCCGCGACAGACCGCCGTCGGCGTCGCCGCCGTCGCGTTCATCATGATCGCCTCCATCGCGGGGATGAACAACATCCTCGCGGCGCAGGTGCTGGGGACGACGACCGACGTGGTCAACCCCATCCTGACCGCGGCGTTGCTCGGCGTCCCGCCGCTGTTCGGCGCGATAACCTACCTGCTGTTGCGCGACGGGGGGGGCGGAGAGGGAGCCGGACGGGGCGACCCCCGCGCCCGGAGGTGGGAGCGATGACTGAGAGTCGACTCACTACCCGGCAGTACAGCCTGCTAGATACGACGAGCAAGCTGGTCGGTCTCGGCCTCGTGGCCGCCGGTCTCGACGCCGGCGGCGCGACCCCGACCGGCTTCGCACTCGCCGTCGCCGGCGCCCTCTGTGCGACCGCGACGGTGTTCATCTCCCATGAGTGATCACAACGAACTGACGGACGGCGGTATCGGCAGACGCGACTTCGTGAAAGGATTGGGGGTCGCCTCGCTCCTCGGGGCGACCGGCCTCTCCGTCGCTGACGACGGCATGAGCGGCCTCCAGACCGTCGACGACCCCATCGGCGACTACCCCTACCGCGAGTGGGAGGACCTCTACCGCGAGGAGTGGGACTGGGACTCGGTCGCCCGCTCGACCCACAGCGTCAACTGCACGGGGTCGTGTTCGTGGAACGTCTTCGTCAAGGACGGCCAGGTCTGGCGCGAGGAACAGGCCGGTGACTACCCCACGTTCGACGACTCGCTGCCGGACCCCAATCCGCGGGGCTGTCAGAAGGGGGCCTGCTATACGGACTACGTCAACGCCGATCAGCGCGTCCTGCATCCCCTCCGACGGACCGGCGAACGCGGATCGGGCCAGTGGGAGCGCATCAGCTGGGACGAGGCGCTGACCGAAATCGCCGATCACGTCATCGACGAGGTGCAGGCGGGGCGCTACGACGCCATCTCCGGGTTCACGCCCATCCCCGCCATGAGCCCCGTCTCCTTCGCCTCCGGGAGCCGATTGATCAACCTGCTCGGCGGCGTCTCCCACAGCTTCTACGACTGGTACTCCGACTTGCCACCCGGACAGCCGATCACGTGGGGGACCCAGACGGACAACGCCGAGTCCGCCGACTGGCACAACGCGGACTACATCATCGCGTGGGGGTCGAACATCAACGTCACCCGGATTCCGGACGCGAAGTACTTCCTCGACGCGGGCTACGAGGGGGCGAAGCGGGTCGGTATCTTCACCGACTACTCGCAGACGGCCATCCACACCGACGAGTGGCTGGCACCGAACGGCGGGACGGACACCGCTCTCGCACTCGGTATGGCCCGCACCATCGTCGACGAGGGGCTGTACGACGAGGCCCATCTCGAAGAACAGACCGACATGCCCCTCCTCGTCCGCGAGGACACGGGCAAGTTCCTCCGGGCGAGCGAAGTGGGGCTCGCCGCCGACGCGAGCGATCCGGAGAAGGTGTTCGTGATGGTGGACGCCGACGGGACCTTACGGCCGGCCCCCGGCTCGCTCGGCGAACGCGACGGCCAGCACGACGCCTCGGCGAGTATCGAACTAGACTTCGATCCGCAGTTGTCGGTCGAGCAGACGGTCGACACCGACGGTGGCAGCGTCGAAGTCCGGTCAGTGTGGGCGAACTTGCAGGACGAACTCGCCCAGTACACGCCCGAGTTCGTCCACGAGGAGACGGGCGTCGGCGAGAGCACCTACCAGCGGATCGCCCGCGAGTTCGCGGACGCCGACGCCGCGAAGATCATCCACGGCAAGGGCGTCAACGACTGGTACCACAACGACCTGGGGAATCGGGCGATCCAACTGCTCGTGACGCTGACTGGCAACCTCGGCGATCCCGGCACCGGCGTCGATCACTACGTCGGGCAGGAGAAGATCTGGACGTTCCACGGCTGGCAGGTGCTCTCCTTCCCCACCGGTTCGGTTCGTGGCGTGCCGACGACGCTGTGGACGTATTTCCACGCCGGCATCCTGAACAACACCGACCCCGACACCGCCGAAAAGATCCGGGAGTCCATCGACAGGGGGTGGATGCCCGTCTACCCCAGCGAGCGCGAGGACGGCTTCCGGCCCGATCCCTCGACCATGTTCGTCTGGCGGGGCAACTACTTCAACCAGGCCAAAGGGAACGTCGCCGTCGAGGAACAGCTCTGGCCCAAACTCGACCTCGTCGTCGACATCAACTTCCGGATGGACTCGACGGCGCTGTACTCCGATATCGTCCTCCCGGCGGCCAGCCACTACGAGAAGTACGACCTCTCCGAGACGGACATGCACACGTACGTCCACCCGTTCACTCCGGCGGTGGAGCCGCTGGGGGAGGCGAAGACGGACTGGGCCATCTTCCGTGACCTCGCCGCGACGATTCAGGAGCGAGCGCGGGAGCGGGGGGTCGACCCGGTCGAGGATCGGAAGTTCGACCGTACCATCGACCTCACGGCCGTCTACGACGACTACGTTCGCGACTGGGAGACGGGCGAAGAGGGAGCACTGGCCGAGGACCGCGCCGCCGCGGAGTTCATCCTCGACCACTCCGAGGAGACGAATCCGAGCGACAGCGACGAACGGATCACGTTCGAGGATACGGTCGAACAGCCCCAGCGACTCCTCGAAGCGGGCGACCACTGGACCTCCGACATCAAAGAGGGGGAAGCGTACGTCCCGTGGCAGAGCTACGTCCACGACAAGGAGCCGTGGCCCACCTTCACCGGCCGCCAGCAGTACTACATCGACCACGACTGGTTCCTCGAACTGGGCGAGGCGCTGCCGACCCACAAGGAGCCGCCGGAGTTGGTCGGCGGCGACTACCCGCTCTCGTACAACACGCCCCACGGTCGGTGGTCGATCCACTCGACGTGGCGGGACGACCCGAAGATGCTCCGCCTCCAGCGGGGCGAACCCGTCGTCTACCTCAACCCCGAGGACGCCGCGGAGCGGGGCATCGAGGACGGCGACACCGTCGAGGTGTACAACGACCTCGCGAGCATCGAGGTACAGGCGAAAATCTATCCCTCGGGCGAACCGGGAACGGCGCGGCAGTTCTTCGCGTGGGAGAAGTTCCAGTACCCCGACCGGAACAACTTCAACTCCCTCGTGCCGACGTACATGAAGCCGACGCAGCTGGTGCAGTATCCCGAGGATACGGGCGAGCATCTCCACTTCTTCCCGAACTACTGGGGCCCGACCGGCGTGAACAGTGACGTGAACGTGGACGTGCGGCCCGTAGACGTCGCCGACGGCGAGTCGGCGGCAGATCAGACTCGGTCTGACCGTGGTGATTCCGAATGAGCACGAACGAGGAGACGAACATCAACGTGGCGGACGGGGTCGACCACCAGGTGGCGATGGTGATGGACCTCAACAAATGCATCGGCTGTCAGACGTGTACCATCGCGTGCAAGGACCTCTGGACGGAGGGGGGCGGCACCGACTACATGTACTGGAACAACGTCGAGACCAAGCCCGGCGAGGGCTACCCCCGCGGCTGGGAGGACTCGGGTGGCGGCTGGCAGGGCGAGCAAGGCGAGGCCCACACCGACCGCCAACCCGGCGACATCCCGTCACGGGAGGAGTACGGCCGCCCGTGGGAGTTCAACCACTCCGAAATCATGTACGAGGGGAGCGACGAGCCCCTTCGACCCCGTGACGGCGCCGAGTGGGGCCCCAACTGGGACGAGGATCAGGGCGCCGGCGAGTACCCCAACAGCTACTACTTCTACCTGCCCCGCATCTGCAACCACTGCACCCACCCCTCCTGCGTCGAAGCGTGCCCCCGACAGGCGCTCTACAAGCGCGAGGAGGACGGCATCGTCCTCGTCGACCAGGAGCGGTGTCGGGGCTACCGCTACTGCGTCGAGGGCTGTCCGTACAAGAAGGTGTACTACAACACCGTCTCGAAGAAGTCGGAGAAGTGCATCTTCTGTTACCCGCGCCTGGAGGGCGAGGGGCCGGACGGGGAGACGTACGCCCCCGCCTGCGCGGAGGAGTGCCCGCCCCAGTTACGGCTGGTCGGCTTCCTCGACGACGAGGACGGCCCCATCTACAAGCTGGTCGAGGAGTACGAGGTGGCCCTGCCCCTGCATCCGGAGTTCCGCACCCAGCCCAACGTCTACTACATCCCCCCGTACGCGCCCGGACAGCACACCGAGGACGGCGAGTCGGTGGACGTGGACCGCATCCCCCGAGAGTATCTGCGGGACCTGTTCGGCGACGGCGTCGACGAGGCGCTGAACACCATCGAGCGCGAGCGCCAACGCGTCCGACAGGGCGCGGATAGCGAACTGATGGAACTGCTCCAGCACAAGAATCCCGCGAAACAGTACCGGCTCGGTGTGTTCGACGATGACTGACGACACCGTGCGCGCGCTGACGACGGCGCTCGTCGTCGGCGCACTGGTCCTCTGTTCGACGGTCGCGCTCGCGTCGCCGCTGGTGGAGGCCCGGCCGGCCCACGAGATCCCGGTCGCGGAGCGGCCGGGAGCCGACCTCGCCGATCCGACCGCCGAGGGCTGGACCTCGGTGCCGGCGTCGGACGTGGCGCTGTCGAGCGCGCCGAGTAGCGTCCCCAACGCCGACGACACGTCGATCGAACGGGTCCACGTGCAGGCCGTCCGGAGCGACGGGCAGTTCTACGTCCGCCTGCAGTGGGACGATCCGACGCGGAACGTGAGCGCCGGGACGCCACGGCAGTTCACCGACGCCGCCGCCGTCCAGTTCCCCGTGAACACGAGTTCGCGCCCGCCCATCGCGATGGGCGGGCAGGACAACCGGGTGAACGTCTGGTACTGGACCGGGAACGGCGGCACGCAGGAACTGCTCGCGGGGGGCGCGGGATCGACGACGCCCTTCACCAGTCCGACGGTCGACGCGAACGCGACCTACGGGAACGGGACGTGGACGGTCGTCTACGCCCGCGATGTCGCCACCGAGGGCGCCAACCGGACCGACCTCGGCTCGACCGACACGCTCGACGTCGCCTTCGCGGTGTGGAACGGCGGCAACGACGAGCGCGCGGGCCGGAAGGCGGTCAGCGAGTGGCACTACTTCCTCACGGGCAGCGGCCCGCAGGGACCACCATACCAGACGCTCCTGTGGACCCTCGCCGGACTCGCCATCGTGACCGTCGTCGGCGTGACGGCGTTCGGCGTCCTCCGGAGCCGCGGGGGTGGGAACTGATGGCGGCGACCGAACTCGCCGGTGACGACATCGACCTCGACGCCGCCGCGCGGGGGATAGTGTACCGGACGCTCGCACAGGCGTTTCGCCATCCCACCGCCGAACTCCACGGCCTCGCCGCGAGCGGTGATCTGGCGGCGGAGCTAGCGCAGTGTCTCGACCGCACGGCGCTCGGCGTGTCGGTGCCGGAGCTACGGACCGACGACGACTACGAGACGCTGGCGGCCCGCTACAACGACCTGTTCGAACTCGGATACAGCGAGTACACCGACCGAACCGACGGCTCGCTGTCGGCGGAGGGACCGCCGGTCCCGCTGTACGAGTCGAAGTATCGCCCCGATCAGTCGTGGAACGACGTGAACCTCGACCTGGCGCGGGCGTACGACTACTACGGGCTCGAAATCGACGCGGACGACCGCGACAATCACGACGCGCTCCGGTACGAACTGGAGTTCGCGGGGTATCTGGCGCGCCGTGAGGCGGCGGTCGACGGGACGGCGGCCGCGGCCGCCCGCCTCGACTTCCACGACCGTCACCTCGGTCACGCGGCGGCGGGCGTCGCCGGTCGTCTCGCCGACGAACCGGGGACGGGCGTGTACGGCGGCCTCGGCACCCTGCTCGAAGCGTTCGTTCGTGCGGACCGCAACGACCTCGCGGCGCGGCTGGAGGGCGACGGATGACGACGACGCGCGTCGG
>Ga0207851_100536_pt1 | contig 18139 bp, 15 predicted proteins | sample A23E3SouthBayCA_FD_187747 | JGI IMG/M metagenome (GOLD analysis project Ga0207851, IMG submission 187747) | Aerobic enrichment media microbial communities from Eden Landing Ponds, California, USA - A23 E3 (SPAdes) | ecosystem: Environmental > Aquatic > Marine > Unclassified | place: Emeryville... | reverse complement strand
CTCTCCTCCGCCTCACTCGTCACTCTCTCCTCTGCCTCACTCGTTACTCTCTCCTCTGCCTCACTCGTCACTCTCTCCTCTGCCTCACTCGTCACTCTCTCCTCTGCCTCATTCCTCACTCTCTGTCGGCGATGGTCGCGGCGATAAGATTGCGCATCCCGCGGCGGAGTCGGCCACTCATCGCCGTCGAGGAGAGTTCCATCTCCTCGGCGACTTCGCTGAGCGAGGTGTCTCGGGGTTCGTTGAAATAGCCCCGCGCGAAGGCGAGTTGCAACGCCTCCCGTTGCTCGTCGGTGAGGCCGTAGGAGGACTCCCCGCCCGCGTCCTCGTTGCTGTATATCTCGATGATGTCTAGTTCGATCTCGTTTTCTCTCGCGTACTCCCAGATCGCGTTGAGCGCGGCGCGATCGGGCAACAGCAGGTGGACCATCCAGCCGCCGTCTTTCGTCTCGGTATGAACCAGAAAGCCGTTCTCTTGGGTGACGACGCTGCTGATGAGCTTCGTCTTCGGCGTGTGCTCGATGTAGTAGATCGCGGTGTCGCCACTCCGATCGATCAACTCGAACCGCTCGACCGTCACGTCGGATTCGAGCATCGCTTCGAGTGCCTCGTGGTCGTCGTATTCGATCAAGAACGGGAAGGACGTCGAACCGGGATCTGTCGTCCCTTGCGTAATCACCCGGATGTTGACGCCGTCGAGGTGCTGCAGCGTCGGAACGAGGGCGAGGTGTTCGTGTTCGATGTGTACCTTTGCTGTAATCGACATGGTTCGTGAATCTCCGTTAATCGCCGTCCCCAGCGTGCGTTGGCTCCCCAACGAGCCGACCGATACACCCAGATTTTCACCGGGACAATAGTGTCTGTCGGTTCGGCTGTCATCGTATCACCCGAAAAATATGGATCTGCTGAAAACACCAGTGTCTGACAGAACTGATCTGCGGTTTCGAGTCCGACCCTCAGAGCCCGGATCCACCGTCGACCGGGACGGTTGCGCCGTTGACGAAACTCGCGTGCTGGCTGGACAGGAAGGTGACTACCTTCCCTAGGTCGAGCGGATCCCCCGGCGACTCGTAGGGACAGTCCGCGAGAACGGCCTCCCAAGCCGACGTGAGGTCGGTGAACTCGCCGGCTTCGACCTGTCGGGTGAGGAACTTCTCTAGGTCTTCGGTCTCGTGGGGACCCGGTGCGACTGCGTTCACGCGGACATCGGGCGCGAACGCTGTGGCTTGACTCTCAGTGAGTCCTTGGACCGCCCGCCCGTACGCGGTCGGCACTGACAGTTCGTCGGCGAGTGTTGGGATGGCAGGGTTGGCCACGGTGACGACTGTCCCCTGATCGGAGTCTTCGAGGTGCGGGTAGGACTCACGGATGGCCCAGACGACGCTCATAAACAGCCGATCGAATCCCCGGAACCAGTCCTCGTCGGAGACGTCGAGAAACCGCTCCGGTTCGAGTGGTCGGGGCCCGGTGACGAGGTGGTCGATGCCGCCGTACTGGTCGACGGTCTCCTCGACGAGTGCCGCCAAGTGATCAGGGTTGCGCACGTCCGCCTCGAGACCGAAAATATCGCCCTCGCCGAGGGCGTCGAGCCTATCACTGGCGTACGCGAGGCCGTCCATATTTGGCGCGGCGAGGGCGACGTTCGCCCCTTGGCGCGAGAACGCTTCCGCACAGGCATGACCGAGTCCGGTCGCACTCCCGGTGACCAGCGCCACGTTGCCCTCTACTCCGAGATCGATGTCCATATCCGACGCTTGGGAACCAGTCGTAAAAGGTTCGTGCCCTGCGACGCTTTCTCTGTGTCGGTCACGCGGTTACTGTTTCATCGCGGTCGAAAAGATCCCTTTCCGACAGAAACGGTCGTCTTCGACTGTTTACGCCGATACCCCTTCGGCTCGACCCCGAGTCGACGCCGACTCCCGCTTGTTCTTCGCCACGAGGACGACAAACAGGAGGAACCCGATCCCTCGGAGTGTGAGATCGAGTAGGAGCGCGTCGACGGAGACGGCGACGCCGACGAGACCAAGCAGATCGAACACCGCCTCCGAGAGGAGCCTCGGTGCCATCAACAGCAGCGAACTGACCGCAAATCCGGTTCGCTCGGTCCGATTCACGTGCCCGTACAGCGTCCCGATGACTGTCGCCCCGAGCGCGACGACGCCGAGGAAGACGCCGATGACGGGGATCAGAATCTCCGGCACCGAGTACGACACCTCGGCGAGATCGGCGAAGTTGACGACGCGGTACTGCTCCCGAAGCGGCAACTCCGCGGCGTTCGCCTTTTCTCGGAGCAGGACGATCCCCGGCGCGAGCACGAATGCGAAGGGCACGATCGCCTTGTTCAACGAGAGCGAGAACGCCTTCACACCGGTCTCGAAGGGGTCGGACTTCGCGACGCCGCTGGCTGCGTAGGCGGCGACGGCGACGGGCGGCGTGATGTCCGCGATGACACCGAAGTAGAGGATGAACAGGTGCGCCGCCAAAAGCGGGATCCCGAACTCGACGAGCGGCGTCGCGAGCATCGAGATCAGGATGATGTAGGTGACGGTCGTCGGCATCCCCATTCCGAGGATGATGCTGGCGACGGCGGTCACGAGAAGCATCACCACAATCGACCCGCCCGAGAGCGCCAACAGCAGCGACGTGAGGTTCGGCCCGAGTCCGGAGACGCTGATGACGCCGGGGATGATCCCGGCGGCGGCGACGGCGATAACGACGGGGACAGCCGTCCGTGCGCCTTCCTCCATCGATTTGACCACGAACGTCCCGACCCGTAAGAGCTGATTCTCGCCGAGATCACGACCGGTTACCTCCGCTGCGGCTGTCGAAGACTCCTGTATCGTCGGATTCAGAGCGAGGACTTTCGATTCCATCCCGGGATGGACCAGCATCGTGATCGCGCTCGCGAGCATCGCGTGCCAGCCGATCCGGGGGCCGATGACCGAGAACGCCGTTTCGAGCGGGACGCTCGCCCCGCCGCTGCCACTGAGTACTCCGAGCACGGCCGTCCCGGCGAGTGTGTAGCTCGCGAGCTCGACGCCGAAGACGACGGCGAGCGATCCGAGGAGGAACGCTCGGGTCTCCTCGCTGTAGGCCGCGATAAAGGCGATAAGCGCGACGAGGGCGACGAGCGTGAACCACGCCGACCGCGAGACCGACAGCCGCTCGATGATGAGGTAGTACAGGAGAAGGAAGATCGGGACGAGGTAGAACCATCCCCGCTTCATGTGCTCGCGCATCGGCGTCGTCTCGTCGAGTCCGCCGATCCCCTCTTGAACGGCCTTCAGATGGACCATCACCCAGACGCCGAAGAAGAACACGATCGCCGGGATCGTCGCGAGGATGATGATTTGCCGGAAGGGGGTCGCGGTGTACTGAACCATCAGGAACGCGGCGGCACCCATCACCGGCGGCAGGATCTGCCCGCCCGACGACGCCGACGACTCGACCGCGCCGGAGAACTCCGGTGAATACCCCGAACGCTTCATCAGCGGAATCGTGAACGCCCCCGTCGTCACCGTGTTCGCGATCGAGGAGCCCGAGATCGTCCCCATGAATCCGCTCGCGAGAATGCTCGCCTTGGCGGGGCCGCCTTTTCGCTTCCCCGTCGCGGCGTACGCGAGGTCGATGAACCACTGCCCCGCACCGCTCATTTCGAGGAACGAGCCGAACAGGATGAAGATGTAGATGAAGCTGACGGAGACGGTAACCGGAATCCCGAAGACACCGTTTTCGGTGTTGTACCACAGGTTCTGGACGATATCGGGCCACGTCAGTTCCGGGATCGCGAGCAGGCCGAGAAACGGCGTCCCGGTGCTGATCAGGTAGCCCCAGCGGGCGTACACGATGAACGTCGCGACGATCAGCATCAGCGGCAGGCCGAGCGTCCGACGGGTCGCCTCTAGGACTAAAAGGACGCCGACGACGCCCAGAATCATCGCGTAGGAGTACTCGCTGATGAACGGGACGCCGCCGAGGACGGGTTCGAGGAACGTGTAAATCTCGGTGACCGGGCGTCCGGATTCGAGCCCGAACACGCGCATATCCTGAATCTCGGGGAACTCCATCAGGAAGTAGACCGCCGAGAGGACGGCCGCGATCATACAGAGCACGTCGAACGGCGTCACCCGACTGCGGTTCGGATCGACGAACGCCCAGCGGACGAGCGCGCGGACGCGGTCGAGAAGACTCGTGACGGGGTTGTCCGACCCCAACCTCGCTTCGACAGCGCCGCCGACTCGCCCGAACGCCTTCGAGAGCAACCCGCCGCCCATCGTCGCCGGAAACATCAAGAACGTGAGTACGAGCGCGAAGGCGACGTGGATCGCGTTCGCCTGCAGGAGCTGTATGGACACTTGGATGTTATCCAGAATCGGCAGTGGGATCGTGAACGTGAAACTCCGCGCTGCCAACGCGAGTTGGAACAGCGAGAAGGAGATCCCGATGACGGCGACCGCCAGCGCGGCGATGCCTTTCAGCGATCGTCGTCGCTCGATCTCTTCGATGAGCTCCGTTGCCTCCTCTCTGGTAATCTCTGCGTCCGGATCGCCGTCTGCTGCGTTGTTCGTGCTCATAAAAGCGTGTCCATCAGTGGTCGCCGCTCGATGTGGAGTCGGACGTCGTTCGCGTTCGTCTCTGCGACCAAGTCGTACCGTTCATCGTCGACGATCAGAGTGTGGTTCGCGATCCGCCCGGGCGAGACCGACAGCGTCTGTAGTTCAGTGATCGGTTCTTCGGGCTCGTACACGAGCGTCCCGTTGACGTTTGTCACGTTGACTCTGGCTGGCAGTCCCCAGCCGTAGGACTCGAACTCCATCCGCGTGTTCACGAGCGTCTGTCCCGAGACTCGATACTCGTCGTACACGCGAGATTTCTCGACGCTGTGCATATATTCGAGCCCGATCGTACTCCCATTCTCGACGGGTTGGGTAATATAGTGCTCGCCCGTGTCGATGTCTTCGACAACGAGTACGGACTCCGTCGGGACAGTCGCTGCGACACCGACCCCTGCGACTGCCAGTACGATCGCTACCGCTACGAGCGCAGCAACGAGGGGTCGCCGACCGATCGACTTTCGATTCACCAGTTCACTCAATTGCTCGCGTTCCCTTGACGGCTACGATACTTACGAAAAGAGTTTGCGAGTTTTCGGAGGGTTTACGCGAGGCTTACTCGCCGAAGTACGCCGCCGCGCCCTCGTGGAGTTCGATGGACATCCCGTCTTGCGCGCTATCGACGGTGATGAAGTCCGTTTTGATCGACAGGTCGTCGAGGTTGTCGAAGATGGCCGCGGTGACCGCTTCGACGGTGTCGGCGGGCACGCCCGCGTTGGTTGCGATCATCGCTTGCACGGCGACCGTCTCGACCGCTTCGTCGACGCCGCTGTACGTTCCAGCGGGAATCGTGTCGTCGGCGAACCAGGACGCGGCGTCCTTGACGGCCGTGCGGTTCTCGCCGGAGATCGGCACGATGTGGATGTCGTTCGTGGTCGCGAGGTCCTCGATAGCGCCGACCGGCCAGCCGCCGACGACGAAGGCGGCGTCGATGTCGCCGTTGGCGAGCTGTTCGGACGCCTGCGAGAACCCGGCGTTCTGCTCGTTGTAGTCGGTGATGCCGACGGCTTCGAGAATCTGATTCGCGTTGACCTGCGTTCCCGACCCGAGGTCACCGGTGTTGATGGTCGCGCCGCTGAGATCCGAGAGCGTTTCGATGCCGCTCTCCTGCAGCGTTACGACCGTGATCGTCTCGGGGTACAGCGTCGCGACGCCTTGGAGGTTCTCGATCGCGTTGCCCTCGAACGTCTCGATGCCCGTGCCGTTCTTCGCGAAGTACGCGATGTCGTTCTGAATCAGCGCGAAGTCGGCGGAGCCGTCGGCGAGGCTGCCGACGTTCTCGACGCTCGCCCCCGTCGACTGCACGTTCAGCGTGAAGTCCGTGTTTGCCTCGACGATGGTCTTGAACTCGTTCGAGAGCGGGTAGTAGGTGCCGCCGGTCCCCCCCGCGTGCCAACTCAAACGCGATCCGGAGCCGCCGTCGTCGCCACCGGTCTCCGTTTCGGTGTCCATCTCAGTGTCTTCGCCGCCATCTCCGTTTCCGTCCCCGCCGTCGCCGCCGCTGTCGCCGCCGTTTCCACTACATCCAGCGAGCGCGGCAACGCCCGTGAGTCCGGCCGCTTCCAGAAATCGCCGTCGAGTTTTTTCGGATGACATACCAACTCACAGTAACACTATCGAGGTTTAAATCTCTGGCTATTTTCCATCGAAATGGTAACATACTCGAATTATGTGGTCAGTTAACTACACGTCTTCACACCAATTATCCGATAACGGTATCGTGTTAGAATACCAATGTATGTTATGTGGTGTGTAATTTCGAGGAGTTTCCGCGGGATTGGTTAAAAGCCTGTGACTATACACCCTCGTCGTTATACCCTTGGCAGCAACTGGTGCTGCCGAACACCACCTTGTCCGCTGTAATCTCCGTCCTCTCCGACGAAAACGGCTGAAATCGCCGCTTTATCTGAAATCCCCGACAGACTGGTCTGTCTGCGGACTGGCACCGCTCTCGACGTTGCTCCGCACGCCTGCTACGCGCCCTCGATCGCTCGGTCACACACCCGATCGTGCGGTCGAGTGCGTGATAACGCGCATCGGAGTTGGGTTCCGGCCAGCGGTCACTACTCCCGAATCTGGGTGCCTCCGACGAACGTTTAAATACGATTCCGCCACCAATGAGGGCTATGTGGGGTCGTCTCACCGATCGACTCGGCCGGAGTTCGGTGGCTGTCGTCGGATCGGGCGCGATAGAGCTCCTCGCAAAGGCGCTCTTCGATTCCCCCGGAGTCGTCGATACGACGGTCGGTGCCGTGGTCGCCTCCGCAGCGATCAACCTCGGGATTCAGAACCGATTCCTCCTCGCGGGGAGTCAGGTACTCTTCCTCGTCGTGTCGTTCTACGCGTTCCTCCCGATGGTTCTTCCCGGCGAAGCGGGCCGGCGGGCCGCCGGCGAGTCCTCCTATCGGGTTGCGTTGGCGCTCGTTGCGGGTGTGTACTCCCTGCCGATTGTCCTGCTCTCGACCGGTGTCTGGACCACCGCCGGATGGACAGGTCGTCTCGTATCCCTCTACTTAGTGGGGGCGACCGCACTGACACTTGTGGTTACCGCGGTGTTCCTGCGCAGGGCGCAGCCCGAGGCGCTGTTCGATCCGTCCGGGAAGGCACACGCGATTATCTCCGAGCGCCGACGCGGTTCGGCTTCGACGCCGTTGGGAACGGGGCTGTCAGCGTCGCTGCCGCGGTGGCACCGAGTCGGAACGACTGCCATCGTCGCCACCTCGGTCGCCGCTTCACACGTCATCCCGATGATCCTGTTCGGGTTGCTCGGCGGCGCGCTCAACGCTGTCTTTCCGGTCTTGGAACTGGTGGTCCTCTCCGGGTTGCTACTCAAATTCACCGGCGACGCTGACACCGACTCACGACTCTCGTTGGCGTTCCCCGAAATCGAGGACACGTTTTACGATCATCTGACAGTCGTGACACGCGGTTCGACCGGTGCCGCCGGAGCCATCACCGCCGTTCTCGGGGTCATCGCTCCCGTGGGTGCCGCCGTGGTCCTCCTGAACGGGGGCTATCTCACTCCGCGGTATGCGATTTCGGCGTGGGGGCTCGCGTTCGAGTCTCTCCATCGATGGCTCTTCGCCACCGTTCGGCTGTCGACCGTCCTCGATGGGTTCGTGGCGGCCGTCGCCGCGAGCGGCGAGTTCCTCGCTGTTCCGATCGCGGCGACGGCCGCGGTGTGGTTCTGGTTTCGGGAGATCCAACGGCTGCCGGCATTGCAGACAGCAACCGCCAACGATGACGTATCCACTGCTTCGCCCGCGACGGTCCCTGCTCGCCCCGTCGGGATGCTCCTGCCCGCAGCGGCGCTCGCATTCGCGCGAAAGCTCGAAATCGAGCTCTCAGTCGGTTCGTTTCGCGGGACTCTCCCATCGGGCACCGTGGAACTGCTCTTCGCGAGTAGTTGGCCGCTTCTGGTCCTTCTGGTTTTCGCCACGATACGGTGGACGCCTTCCGGCGGGCAAGACGCTGAGTCCGTCGGCGTACTGACCGAGGGCCCGCCGATGTTCGTCGCGTTCGCCTCGACACTCGTGATCGCGTACGCGCTCATCATTCCACTCGGACGGCTCCTGTCGGTGACCATCGTCGGTGTACTGTTGCTCTCGTGGTTGTACTACCTCACACCCGTCGACCGCTGGGCGGAAGCGCACGTGGACCGTCCGGGGTTACTCGTCGTCGCGTACGGAATCGTTCTCGTCACGATCACGGTCCCGCCGGTCGCACTCGGCGTTCTGCCACCGATTCTCTTGGGCCTCCTCGTGGTGCCGATACTCGTCGCACTCGGCCATCGCTCCCCGGAAAACCCGACGCGATCAGCAAGCGACGACGCCGATTCCAATGACTGATCGCCGTTCGCCGCGCTCACTCACCGTCGAGTCGTCGCATCTCCTCGTTCGATAGTTCGATCTGTGACGCCGCGACGTTCTCTTTGAGATGCGCCACCGACGACGTTCCCGGGATCGGGAGGATCACCGGCGAGTGCTGTAACAACCACGCGAGCGCGATTTGGTACATCGACGCGTCGTGTGCGTCGGCGACTGCCGTGAGGTCGGCCGCTTTCTCACCGAGATCGCCTGCTCCGAGCGGGAACCACGGAATGAATCCGATTCCCTCGGACTCACAGACGTCGAGAACGTCCTCGGACTCGCGGTTCCCGAGGTTGTACTGGTTCTGCACGGTCGCGACGTCGACGATTTCTCGGGCCGTTTCCAACTGATCGAGGCTCACGTTGCTCAACCCGAGATGCCGAATTTCGCCCTCGTCTTTGAGTTCTGCGAGCGCTGCGACGGACGTCTCGAAGTCGACGTCCGGATCAACCCGGTGGTACTGATACAGATCGATCACGTCGACGCCCAGCCGGTCGAGGCTGCAGAGGTGCGCGTTCCGCAACGAATCCGGATCGCCTCGCTTGATCCAATCTCCCTCCCGATTTCGAACGAGGCCGCCCTTCGTCGCGATCACGAGGTCGTCGGCGTAGGGTGAGAGCGCCTCGCGAATCAACCGCTCGCTGACGCCCGGCCCGTACGAATCCGCGGTGTCGATGAAGTCGACGCCCAGACTCACCGCCGTCTGGAGCACGCGTTTTGCGTTCTCGACGTCGTCGGGTTCGCCGATGACGTTCTCGCCCGTGATTCGGAGGGCTCCGTAACCGAGCCGATGAACCGTCAGGTCGCCGCCGATGTCGAACGTGTCGCTCTCGTTGCGTGCTGTCACAGTCGGATCTTTAGTTCGGAGAAAATAAGTAATGCGGCCCGTCCCGGTCGGTTTCTGTCCGGATTCACTGCCCGCTGTCCGGATTTACTGCCACGTCACGTACGCGAGCACGCTGATCCCCGCGGTTTCCAGTATCTGGAGGAGCATCATCACCTGCACGGCGACGGTTGGCATCGCGGGGGCGTTGAAGTAGAAGTACAACGCGACAATATTCTCTGCCAACAGGAAGCCAGCGAACACCATCGACGCGAGCGTGAAGGGAGCCTTGATCTCGCGGTAGGTCCGCGCCCACACCCCGATCACGATCAGCAGTAACACGATGTTCAGCCCGGCGGCGAGTCGTGCCGCATCGAGCATCAGCGACATCCTCGGTCCTCCCGGTGGTATCTACGTTGGCCTCCCCGGTGGTATCTACGTTGGCCTTCCCGGTGATATCTTCGTCGGCCCTCCCGGTGGCATCTTCGTCGGTCCTCCCGTCCGTGGCGTGGTTCGTCCCTCATTTTACTCCTCGATCTGTGTGAGTATCCGTTCGACCGTTTCCCAGTGTTTCTCCGTCCGATCGCTCGGGAGATACACCGTCCCGTAGCTGGCGTCGCTACTCGTGATGACTCCGTTGTCTTCGAGAACGTCGAGGTGATGGCGAACGGTGTTGTACGCCAAATCGACGTCCGCCGCCAGTTGGTTCGCGTTCCGCGGCCTACTGTCGAGTTCGCGCAAGATACGGGCGCGGTTCGGCCCTCCGCGCGTGCCGGCGAGCGTTTGCCAGAGGACCGTATCCATTCCCTCTGAGATTCATCTCCGACAATAAAGAATCCACCGGCAGCGCTCAGGGCCTCACGCGGCGGACGCGACGGCGTGGACCCCCGCTTCGAACACCCCCGAACCGCTTTGAACGACGTGGCCACCTGTATTTCATATATCAGAGAATAACGCATAAAACGTTATCGACTGATTCAGTCGGGCGGCCGGTAGAAGCAATTTAGGGGCAGTTCAGCGGCATTTGAGTCAGATTTTAGTCTAAGTTGCGAAAGAGGTTATTTTTCCGTCATACGTTGGCCAATCTGGATGTCAAACGATAGCTCTGACACGACTCGGCGGCGGGTACTGCTCGGACTCGGGACCGGAATGACGGCAACACTGGCTGGGTGCGGTGGAAGTGGTGGCGGAACGTCGACCGATACACCGACTGATACCGAAGCCCCGACCGAAACGGCGACGGAGACGGCAGAGCCGACGGAGACGCCGGCGGGAACGGCGGCCGTTCGCGTCGCGCATCTGTCTCCGAACGCCCCGAACGTGGACGTCTACGTGGACGGCTCGGCGGTACTCGAAGACGTCGCGTTCGGCGTCGTGAGCGGCTACCTCGACGTTCCCGAGGGAGATCGGGAGGTTGAAATCACGGCCGCCGGCGACCCCGAGACGGTCGTCTTCTCCGGGCCGGTTTCGGTCGCAGCCGATACCGCGTACACGGTCGCAGCAATCGGCGAAATCGGTGAGGAGGGTTCCCAGCCGTTCGAGCCGCTGATCCTCGAAGACGACAACTCCGCTCCCGGCGACGAGATGGCGCGAGTCCGCCTCGTCCACGCGTCGCCTGATGCCCCGGCAGTCGACGTGACGGTGGCATCCAGCGGTGACGTGTTGTACGACGGCGTCGGATACGGCGAAAGCGGATACGTCGAGGTCCCCGCTGGCGACTACACGCTCGAAGTCCGCGGCGATACCGAGAGCAACGACGGCGACGTCGTCGCCGACTTCGATCTGAGTCTCTCCGGCGGCGAGGTGTACACCGGCTTCGCGGCCGGGTATCTCGCTCCGGGCGAGGCACCGGCGGACACGCCGTTCGATCTGATCGTGGCGAAAGATACCGGCGGGATGGCCGACGAAGAAATGGACGCCCCGGCGAACGTCCGGGTCGCGCACCTGTCCCCGAACGCCCCCAATGTGGACGTGTACGTCGATGACGCTGCCGTCCTCGAGGACGTCCCGTTCGGTGCCGTCAGTGGGTATCTCGACGTCCCGGCGGGCACACGAGCTGTGGAGATCACGGCTGCCGGCGATCCCGACACCGTCGTATTCAGCGGCGACGTCGAGGTCGCAGCCGAAACGGCATACACCGTCGCGGCCGTCGGTGAGCTCGGCGACGACGCCGACGAACCGTTCCAACCGTTGATCCTCGAAGACGACAGGAGCGCGCCTGCGGATGATAGCGCGAGACTCCGCGTGGTCCACGCCTCGCCCGACGCGCCCGCGGTCGACGTCACCGTCGAATCGACCGGCGACGCCCTGTTCGACGGCGTCGGATACCTCGACTCCGGATCGGTCACGGTCCCGGCAAACGACTACACCGTCCAGATCCGCGGGGACACCGAGAGCAACGACGGCGACGTCGTCGCCGACTTCGACGTGAGTCTGGAGGGCGGACAGGGATACACCGCGTTCGCAGCGGGATATCTCACGCCCGATGACGAACCGGCTGACACGCCGTTCGACCTCGTGGTCGCGGCCGACACGACGCAGTAAGTTCGGCTCACTGCGTCGGTTTCCACTGCGTCGGTTTCCACTGCGTCGGTTCCCACCCACGACTGGCGGTTGCTACTGTCCCCCGCTGCTTCGGTTGGCTCGCTCGGCCCTCTGTGCCACGTTGGTATTCGCGCTCGTGGCCTTACTTGATGCCACGGTGCAGTCCCGTCGTCGTCGGCATCGCCTCACGTCGACGCGCTTGCTGACGCGACAGACGGATGTGCCTGCAAACGAGCGGAACCGTACACGAGCACGGTCCGAACTGCGACTGTGCGGCCTGCGGCGATCCCCGCTCGATGGAGCCAACGTCTGTTGTCAGCCGTTTTCGAGACCCCCCCTCTGATCTCTGGGAGGGCTCGTCCCGCCATAAACCCTGTACGGTCCCTTCCAGATATCGGGAACGACCAATGAGCATTTGTGAACCCATACCGAAGTATCACCTATCGGTAGCGCACTCGCAGCCGAACTGACCGACTACCAACCAGAGCGGACATACACTCACAGCCATGGACATCGCCGACATCGTTTCGGAAGACTACGTAGAATTCTCCCCGGACACGACCGTCTCGAAGCTCGTCGGGACATTCGACGATCCAACCGTCAAGGGGGTCGTGGTACACGGCGACGTGTTCCAGGGGATCGTCACGAGGAGACAACTGGCCACCTCACATCACCAGCCCCACGAGAAGCTCGGGTCGCTGGTCTGGCACGTCCCCCGGCTCGACCCTGACGAGGACGTCCGAAAGGTCGCCCAGCTTATGATCGACAGTGACTCCCACCTCCTCCCCGTCTTCGAGGGACCAGAGCTGGTCGGCGTCGTCACCGTCGATGACATCCTCGAGACCGTGCAGCCGTTCCTCGATGCAGCGACTGTCGCCGAAGCCGCCAGTACCGACCTCGTTTCGATCGATCCGGATTCGACTGTCGGCGAAGCCCTCCACACCTTCCGGGAACAGCGAATTACTCACCTTCCTGTCGTCGAGAACGACTCCGCAGTCGGCATCCTGAGCCTCTACGACGTAACCGATTTCACGGTCCGATCCACAGAACAGAGTCAGTCCGGCGATGCAGCCGGTGTCGACTCCTTCGGCGGGGAGATCTCCGATAGCACCGGCCGCGCGCGCCGGGGCGGGTTCGGTGCCCGTGAGGGCGAACTCGCACGGCTGTTGGACCTGCCGGTCCGTGACCTTATGGTGTCCCCAGTGCGGACGATCACCCCGACGGAGACGCTCGATGTGGCCGTCGACGAGATGTTCGAGATCGATGCGTCCTCACTGGTCGTCACTGAGAACGGAACTCCCTACGGAATCGTCACGAAGACTGATATTCTCGATGCACTCACTTGGGAAGCAGGCGGCAATCGGGCCGTTCAGGTCTACGGCATCGACCTCATCGACGATACGAGTTACGACGACATCGTCGCGATGGTCGATAAATTCGACGACAGGGACCACGATATGAACGTCCTCGACGCCAAGATCCACCTCCACAAGCACGACGAGAAACTCCGTGGAACGCCGCTGTTGCTCGCCCGGATCCGCCTCCACACCGACCGCGGGTTGTTCATCGCCTCCGGCGAGGGATACGGCGCGAGCCACGCGCTCAACGAGGCGCGGGACATCTTGGAACGCCAGATTCGAGACAAGAAGACCCACGGCCGGAGCAAAAAGCCACCGAGTGAGGAGTTCTGGGAGAAGCGTTTCGGTTGGCTGCTTGAGGAAGGAGACTAACCGACAGTAGTGAGCAGTATACTGGAATTCCCATACGTTCTCATCAACTACAAGAGCGACGAGGGGCCGGCTGGAGATGACGGACTCGCCCTCGCACATCCTTCCTCGCTATCGGCGATGATGTCTCTGTTGTCGTGAACCGACACCCAGCGCCATTTTTCCGCTCGGTCCTCGTAGACCTCAAAGGTGGCTTTTGCTATGGATCGGAGTTCGGGACGGTAAAGGAAAACATCTGGCTGGTCAGTGCTTAGTTTAACAGTGAGCTAGCGCTCTATTCGCACTACAGAGACGGTGGGAGTGGGATTCGAACCCACGAGGCCTCTCGGCCACCTGCTTTCCAAGCAGGCACATTAGTCCACTCTGTCATCCCACCCTCGTAACACTCGTTGAGCCGAATGCGTCAGGAGGCGTTGTCGTTTATTTCGGTCGTGTGTAATTAAGCGCTTGCAGTCGGCCATCCGCCGACGGGTGGGTCTTCCGAAGTATTCTCCGCACTATTCTCGGCGGTTTCAATCTTAACTAAACAGTACTATTTCCCTGTCACTTGGAATTAGTGGAGATTTCTGACCCAGTACGTGTAACTGATATCATACGGGTACGCTCACCGTAACGCCTCGGCAAACCAGTCGGCCGCTACGTCCGCGACTTCTTCGAGTTCACCTTCTCCCTCGAAGAGGTGCCCCGCTCCTTCAACGACATACAGTTCCTTCTCGCAGGAAAGTTGGTCGTAGGCCTCGCGATTGAGTTCTAGTACCTGCGTGTCGGCACCGCCGACGATGAACAGCGTCGGCATCGTGATCTCGTCGAGGATCTCGGACGCGAGGTCGACGCGTCCCCCACGCGAGACAACCGCGTCGATATCACCTTCCAGACGAGCCGCCGCTCGGAGTGCAGACGCCGCACCCGTACTGGAGCCGAAGTAGCCCACGTTCAGATTGCGAGTCGCGTCACGTGTCCACAGCCATTCTGTGACGGCTTCGAGACGATCCGTCAGCAAAGGGATGTCGAAGCGGTTCTCGCGGACTTGGTCCTCTTTCTCGGTCAGCAGATCGAACAGGAGCGTTCCAAGTCCTCGCTCCCGAATGACCTCCGCCACGAAGTTGTTTCGCGGGCTCTTCCGACTCGACCCGCTCCCGTGCGCAAAGACCACGAGGCCCTCCGCTCCGTCCGGAACATCGAGGATCCCCTCGAGTTCGACGTCGTCGACCGGGATATGGACGAGATTCTCGGTCGCTTGGGACATACTGACCTCGACACCCGCCGTGGTTATCATTCGCACGGTCATTCCGAGTTCGTGAGAACAGCCAAATGTTACAGGCCACTGTGGCATCTCTTTTCATCAAGGACTTATGTCAGCCACTTCCCGATTCAAAGACCGTACTGAGGCCGGAGAGAAACTCGGAGAGGCGCTCCGCGAGCGGGAGATCGACGTGGATATTGTGCTTGCGATCCCTCGGGGTGGTCTCCCACTCGGACGGGCCGTCGCCGACGTGCTCGACGTCCCGCTCGACATCGTCGTCGCGTCGAAGATCGGTGCGCCAAGCAACCCTGAGCTGGCCATTGGTGCCGTCGCTAGTGACGGCAGCGTCTGGCGCAACGAAGATGCATTTCGTGGGACAGGGGCCGACGAGGAATACTTCGAACGGGAGCGCGAGAGGGAAGCCGAGAACGCACGGCAGAAGGCCGATCGCTACCGAGAGGGGCGCTCCCAACCCGATCTGACCGGGAAGACAGTTGCTGTCGTCGATGATGGGGTTGCCACGGGCTCAACCGTCAGAGCGTGCCTCCAGATGCTCCGGGAAACCGAGGCCGAACGCATCGTGCTGGCAGTCCCGGTCGGGCCACCCGACACCGTTCACGAGTTACAGGAATTAGCTGACGAGGTGATCTGTCTCGAGACGCCGAGTAGCTTTATGGGGGTCGGCCAGTTCTACGAGCGCTTCGATCAAGTCTCCGATGAAGAGGCGATTCAGTCCTTGGATACGGCTACTACATAGTTGCCTTGATCCCGACGAAGGACCCGTCACCGTACCCTTCTTCGATCGGTTCGCGCTCGTCGATCTCGTCGGGCCAGTGGTAGATGGTCTGTACGAACTCGAACTCCGAGAACCCTGCAACTTCGAGCGCATCGACGATTTCGTCGGTCGAGACGAACACGGCTTCTCGATAGAACGGGTTCTCCGACTTCTTCTCCTGATAGATCTGACCGACGGGGCTGTCCGTGTCGATATAGCCGATGACGAGTGATCCGTCCGGTCGCAGCACTCGTCGGGCTTCAGCCAGCGTCTGGGGGATGTCGTCGACGAAGCAGATCGTCGTGACGAGCAGCGCAGTGTCGAATGTCCCGTTTCTGAACGGGAGCGATTCGGCGACACCTTTGACCACGTTGATCCCCCGCTCGCGAGCGCGAACCAACATATCGTCAGCGGGATCGAGGCCCACCTGCATCCCGAGCGGGGCAGCGAACTGAGCGCTGCCGACGCCGATCTCGATCCCGAATCCCGGTTGTGTGACTAGTCGCTGGAGCGCCTCGACTTCGGACTGATAGGCGGCTTCGTGTGCGTCGAACCAGCCTTCGTATCGGTCGGTGTATCGTTCGAACGGTTCGGACTTGGGCATAGTATAGTAGCGTTTGCAACTGATTTCCCATTCGATCGCACGCAGTTGGGCGATCGAGTGGGTGAAAACGTGCAAACGCTACTATAACCGTTCACGCGGGCTCCCCTTACGAGTACTGGAGCGAGCCACGTCGGCAGGTGGATCGCCATCAGCGGTTTCGACCCCGACGTCTGTCGGGAGCGGTTTCAACGTCGAATAGTTGCAGATCTACGAAACTATCGAACCCAACAACAACACGATTGCGCAGGCACAACGAACGAAGTAGTATACAGTCTATATGGCTCAAATTAGCCCGTTATATTCATTCATCAAAGAGACAGCCTCTCACAAGCCATCACTCTCCGGAACACTTATTTGAAAATATTTTCAAGTATATTCCGTGTCGTCCGCAACGCAACGGCTCCGGCGATATCTCGAAGACGAACTAACAGAGTGCCGATCCGAGGACGTCGAGGAACGGCTGGACGAACTGGACGCGTTGGAGGCTGTGCTCTCGACGGAGCAGATCGAACGCGACCTCGACGTACTGTCGGCGCTGTCGAACGAAACGCGGTACAAACTCGTTCGATTGCTCGTCGCCGCCGAGGGCGAACTCTGCGTCTGCGAACTCAATGCGGTCGTCGACAGGAGTGAAAGCGCGATCAGCCACGCGCTCTCGGCGCTGACAGAGGCGGGCGTCGTCTCTCGACGCAAGGACGGTCGGTGGCGGAAGTACCGCGCGACCAACGTCGCTGTCGCACTGGTGACCGTACTCGATGGCGTCGCCGGGGGGCAGCCGGCGCAGGTCGGCTCGCTGCCTGATGCGACAGGCGGATGTGAGTGCGAATGAGCGGAACCGCACACGAGCACGGGCCGAACTGCGACTGTGAGGCCTGTGGCGATCCCCGCTCGATGGACTTCCTCGATAAGTACCTCACCGTTTGGATCTTCGGCGCGATGGCGCTCGGAGTCGGACTCGGGTTCGTCGCCCCGTCGGTGACCGCCCCGATTCGGAACCTCCACCTCGTGGAGATCGGTCTCGTGTTGATGATGTATCCGCCGCTGGCGAAGGCCGATTACTCCCGCCTGCCGACCGTCTTTCGCAACTGGCGCGTGTTGGGGTTGAGCCTCGTACAGAACTGGCTCATCGGCCCGACGCTGATGTTCGGGCTCGCGGTGTTCTTCTTCAGCGGGCTCGTCCCCGGCCTTCCGGCACGCCCGGAGTACTTCCTCGGGCTCGTGTTCATCGGGATGGCGCGCTGCATCGCGATGGTGCTCGTCTGGAACGAACTCGCCGAGGGCTCGACGGAGTACGTGACCGGCCTCGTCGCGTTCAACAGCCTCTTTCAGATCGTCACGTACGGCGTCTACGTCTGGTTCTTCGCGCTCGTGTTGCCGCCGCTGCTCGGGATGGAGTCGCTCGTCGCCGGCATCTCGGCGTTCGACATCACGCCGATGCAGGTCTTCGAGGCCATCGTGATCTTCCTCGGGATCCCCTTCGCGGGCGGCTTTCTCACCCGCTACGTCGGCACCCGCACGAAGGGCGAGGAGTGGTACGACAAGGAGTTCGTCCCGCGGATCGACCCGCTGACGCTCGTCGCCCTGCTCTTCACGGTCATCGTGATGTTCGCGACGCAGGGGGGTGCGATCGTCGCCTCGCCGGGCGACGTGCTGCTCATCGCGGTGCCGCTGACGATCTACTTCGTCGTGATGTTCCTCGTGAGCTTCGGGATGGGCCGGGAGATCGGTGCGGACTACTCGACGACGACCGCGATCGGGTTCACCGCCGCGTCGAACAACTTCGAACTCGCGATCGCCGTCGCGGTCGCGGTGTTCGGCGTCGGCTCCGGCGTCGCCTTCGCGACGGTTGTCGGGCCGCTCATCGAGGTTCCGGTGTTGCTCGCGCTCGTCAACGTGGCGCTGTATTTCCAACGCCGCTTCGATTGGCGGGGTTTCGAGACC
>Ga0207851_100532_pt1 | contig 18292 bp, 19 predicted proteins | sample A23E3SouthBayCA_FD_187747 | JGI IMG/M metagenome (GOLD analysis project Ga0207851, IMG submission 187747) | Aerobic enrichment media microbial communities from Eden Landing Ponds, California, USA - A23 E3 (SPAdes) | ecosystem: Environmental > Aquatic > Marine > Unclassified | place: Emeryville... | reverse complement strand
ATCGCGAGCAGGGATAGCCAAGTCAGGCCAACGGCGCAGCGTTCAGGGCGCTGTCCCGTAGGGGTCCGCAGGTTCAAATCCTGCTCCCTGCACTTTTCTGGGAGAAACGTATGAGCAAGACCAATCCGAGACTCAGTACTCTCATTGCCGACTGCAAGGCGACTGCCCGAAACTCGGGCAGCGACGTCTGGAGCGACGTGGCCGAGCGGCTCGAAAAGCCCCGGCGCACGCACGCCGAAGTCAACCTGGGCACCATCGAACGGTACGCTCAGGAGGACGAGACGGTCGTCGTGCCGGGCAAGGTGCTCGGCAGCGGCGTCCTCCAGAAGGACGTCACCGTCGCCGCGGTCGACTTCTCGGGCACCGCCCGCACGAAGATCGACCAGGTCGGCGAGACGGCACAGCTAGAACAGGTACTCGAAAACAACCCCGAGGGATCGAACGTGCGGGTGATCCGATGAGCGTCGCCGAGTTCGACGCGGACGTCGTCGTCGACGCCCGCGACTGCATCCTCGGTCGCGTCGCCTCACAGGTCGCAGAGCGCGCCCTCGACGGCGAGCGCATCGCGGTCATCAACGCCGAGCGCGCCGTCATCACGGGCAACCGCGACGACGTCGTCGGCACCTTCGAGAAGCGCCGCAGCCTCGGGTCCGACCGCGGGCCGGCCTACCCGAAGCGCCCGGACGGCATCCTCAAGCGGTCGATCCGCGGGATGATCCCGTACAAGACCGACCGCGGTCGCGAGGCCTTCGAGAACGTCCGCGTCTACATGGGCAACCCCCACGACAAGGACGCGGAGGTCCTCGACGGAACCAGCCTCGACCGGCTTTCGACCATCAAGTTCGTCTCGCTGGGCGAGATCAGCGAGGCGCTGGGAGCCACCAAAACATGGTAACGAACACCTCAGGCAAGAAGAAGACGGCCGTCGCCCGCGCGACGATCAGCGAGGGCGAGGGCCGTGTCCGGATCAACGCACAGCCCGTCGAGCTGACCGAGCCGGAGCTGGCCCAGCTGAAGATGCTGGAGCCGTTCCGCCTGGCCGACGCCGACCTCCGCGACGGCGTGGACGTCGACGTCGACGTCGAGGGCGGCGGCGTGATGGGCCAGGCCGACGCGGCCCGCACGGCCATCGCTCGCGGCCTCGTCCAGCACACCAACGACGCCGAACTCCGCGACGCGTACATGGAGTTCGACCGGTCGCTGCTGGTCAACGACGTGCGCCAGAGCGAGGCCAAGAAGTGGGGCGGTCCCGGCGCTCGGGCCCGCTACCAGAAGTCCTACAGGTGATCACGTATGATGGTCCCGGTCCGGTGTTTCACGTGCGGTAACGTCGTCGGCGAGCACTGGGAGGAGTTCAAGGCGCGCACTCGCGAGGGCGACGAGGACCCCGAGATGGTCCTCGACGAACTCGGCGTCGAGCGACACTGCTGTCGCCGGATGCTCGTCTCGCACAAGGACCTGGTCGACATCGTCGCACCCTACCAATGAGCCAGTCGTACAACCGCTACGAGAAGGCCCGCATCATCGGCGCGCGAGCGCTGCAGGTCGCCTACGGCGCCCCGGTTCTGGTCGACACCGAACAGAGCCAGCCGATCCTCATCGCGGCCGAGGAGTACGACGCGGGCGTCCTGCCCTTCACAGTCAGGAGGGGTGAGCGATGACGCTCATCACCGACGTGCGACTGCGCCGCGTGCTCGACTCGCGCGGGAACGCGACCGTCGAGGCCGACGTGCTCACCGAGAGCGGCGGGTTCGGCCGCGCGGCCGCCCCGAGCGGCGCGTCCACCGGCGAGTACGAGGCCGTCGAGCGACCGGCCGCAGAGGCCATCGCCGCGGCCCGCGAGGACGCCGTCCCGCGACTCGTCGGCGAGGTCCACTCGGGCAACCAGCGCGACGTCGACCGCGCGCTCCGCGCGGCCGACGGGACCGAGGACTTCTCGTCCATCGGCGCCAACAGCGCGGTCGCCATCTCGATGGCCGCTGCGAAGGCGGGCGCCGACGTGCTCGGCGCGCCCCTCTATCAGCATCTCGGCGGGACCTTCCGAGGCAACACCTTCCCCATCCCGCTGGGCAACGTCATCGGCGGCGGCGAACACGCCGCCGACGCGACGGACATCCAGGAGTTCCTGTCGGCGCCCGTCGGCGCGCCCTCCGTCTCGGAGGCCGTCTTCGCCAACGCCGCCGTCCACCAGGAGGTCCACGACATCCTGATCGAGCGGGGCATCCCGTCGGGCAAGGGCGACGAGGGCGCCTGGGCGCCGTCCATCGACGACGCCGAGGCGTTCGAGATCGTCGACGAAGCGACGAAGACCGTCGCAGACGACGTCGGTTTCGAGATCCGTTTCGGCCTGGACGTGGCCGCCGCGGAGATGTACGACGAGAGCGAGGGCGGCTACGTCTACTCGGACCAGGTGCGCTCCACCGAGGAGCAGGTCGAGTACGTCGCCGACCTCGTGCGCGAGTACGACCTCAAGTACGTCGAGGACCCGCTCGACGAGGACGACTACGACGGGTTCGCCGACCTGACAGACGCGGTCGGCGACCGGACGCTGGTCTGCGGTGACGACCTGTTCGTCACCAACACCACGCGGCTGGGCGAGGGCATCCAGCGGGGTGCCGCGAACAGCATCCTCGTCAAGCCCAACCAGATCGGGACGCTGACGGACGCGTTCGACGCCATCGAACTGGCCGTCGAGAACAGCTACGGACACGTGGTCTCCCATCGCAGCGGCGAGACCGAGGACGCGACCATCGCACACCTCGCCGTCGCGACCGACGCGCCGTTCATCAAGACGGGCGCGGTCGGCGGCGAGCGAACCGCGAAGCTGAACGAACTACTCAGGATCGAGGACAACGCAGTATGAGCGGAAACGAAAACGAAGGCCTCGACGCGGCCGAGTCAGACGTCGACCCCGAAGCGGTCGACGAGGACGCGGACGCGGAGGCTACGACCGAGGAACAGGCCGCTGGGGCCGACGACGAGGCCGCCGAGGCGGCGGCCGACGAGGACGAGGCGGCCGAGGAGGCCGCGAGTCCGGCGCTCGACGAGGACGTCATGCCGGACGAGGAGGCAGACCTCCTCATCCCCGTCGAGGACTACCTCGCCGCGGGCGTCCACATCGGGACCCAGCAGAAGACGAACGACATGGAGCGGTTCATCCACCGCGTCCGGACCGACGGGCTGTACGTGCTCGACGTGAGCATGACGGACGGCCGGATCCGGACCGCGGCGGACTTTCTCGCGAACTACGAGCCCGAGCAGATCCTCGTGGCTTCCTCGCGCCAGTACGGTCGGTTCCCGGCCGAGAAGTTCGCCGACGCCGTGGGCGCGCGCGCCCGCACCGGCCGCTTCATCCCCGGCACGCTGACCAACCCCGACTACGACGGCTACATCGAACCGGCCGTCGTGGTCGTGACCGACCCCATCGGCGACGCCCAGGCCGTCAAGGAGGCCATCACCGTCGGGATCCCCGTGATCGCGATGTGCGACTCCAACAACCAGACCTCGAACGTCGACCTGGTCGTCCCCACGAACAACAAGGGGCGCAAGGCCCTGTCGGTCGTCTACTGGCTGCTCGCCAACGAGACGCTCGACCGCCGCGGCGCCGAACCCGCCTACTCGCTCGACGACTTCGAGAGCGAGATCTGACGCCGGCGATTTTCGTTTCGATTCCCGTGCTGGATCGCCCGGAGAGCGGCCGTGCCGACCGCAACAGCCGCAGGACGTAACACGCTGTAGCCCTGAGACCGGCTATGGCATCGAACAGGCTCCCGCCGGTGACCTGGGCCGGGGGCGCCGTCGCGTGGGTGCTGGGGCTGGTCGCGTTGCGGCCGCTGGTCGGGAGCGACCCGCTCGTGGTCGTCGCCCAGCGGGTCATCGACGCGGCGCCGGGGTCGGTCGCGACGTGGGCCATCGAGACGCTCGGGAAGGGTGCCCAGCCGGCGCTGGTTCTCGGTGTGGCGCTCGCGACGGTGGTGGTGGCGGCGGTCGGCGGCGCGGTGGTGTGGTACGTCGACCCCGTGCGTCGCTGGCGGACGCGTGTTACCGGCGCGGTCGCCGTCGCGGTCTTTGCGGCGACGGCGGTCGGTTTCTTCGAGGCCGGCGGCGGCCTGTCGCTCCGCTGGCTCGTCGCGACCATTCTGGCGCCGCTACCGCCGCTGGCGCTGTGGTGGCGCCGGACGGACGCGATGGCACCGGTCGGCCGCCGTGGCGCCCTGCGCGGCGTGGGGAGCGCGGTCGGTGCGCTGGCAGTGGGGGGCGTCGTCGCGCGCGGGGTCGGCGGCCCGGGCGTCGGGTCGGGACCGCAGCCCGGCGAGGACCTGGACCCGCTCGACGAGAAGACGGCGGTCGGGACGACGACGCCCGCGCCGACGCCGTCGGCCGACACCGGCGACCTCGCGAGCAGGCGGAAGGTCCGCAACGTGGTCGTCTCCTCGGCCGAGACCGGGGCCGACTTCGGGTTCGGTTTCGAGGGGATGCCCGCCCGCGTCGGGAGCGCGAGCGAGCACTACGTCGTCGACAAGGCCATCTCGACGCCCCAGGTCAACGCGGACGCGTGGTCGCTGTCGGTCGAAGGCTTCGTCGACGAGGCCGGCGACTACACCCTGGAGGACCTCGTGACCCACCCCGAGGCCCGCGACATGACGGTGACGACGGCCTGCATCTCGAACATCGTCGGGGGCAACCTGATCAGCACCGTGGACTGGCGCGCGGTTCCGGTCCGCGCGCTCCTGGAGGAGGCGGGCGTCGGTCCGGAGGCCGTCGATATCGTGACGCGCGCCGAGGACGGATACACCGAGGCGCTCCCGTGGGATGTCGTCCGCGAGCGCGACGACGTCGTGATCGCGGTGGGGATGGACGGCGGGACGCTCCCGCGCCAGCACGGGTTCCCGGCGCGGCTGCTCGTCCCCGGCCGCTACGGCATGAAATCGACCAAGTGGGTACGATCGCTCCGGGTGGAGTCGAGCGACCACGCGGCCTACTGGGAGAAACGGGGCTGGGACGAGGAGGCGGTCGTGAACACGCTCTCGTACGTCCGGGCGATACAGCGCCGCGGCGACCGGATCGGGGTCGGCGGCGTCGCCTACGCCGGGCGGCGGAACGTCGCCCGCGTCGAAGTGAGCGTCGACGACGGCGAGACGTGGGCCGACGCGACGCTGGAAGAGCCGCCCTCGCCCCACGCTTGGCGGCGGTGGCGTCACGTGGTCGAGCGCCCGGACAGGGGGCCGATCGACGTGCAGGTCCGCGCGACCGACGGCGACGGGAACACGCAGACGAGCGAGCGAACCGGTCCTCACCCCGGCGGGTCGACCGGGTGGCACACCATCTCGGTCTCGCTGTGACGGTACGGGGCGCCGTGCGTCGCGTTCGGGTCCGGGAAAACAGGTATGTGAACGCCGCGAGTAGCGGGTCGCATGGGTGACGGTGATACGCTACTCAACGCGGTTCTCGGAGCGCTCGTGACGACAGTGTTGAGCGGGGCGCTCCCGTTCGCGCCGCTCGTCGGCGGCGCCGCGGCGGGCTACCTCCAGGGCGGGAGTCGGACCGACGGCCTCCGCGTCGGGACGGTCTCGGGGCTGTTCGCCGTGATCCCCGCCGCCATCGTGTTCACGCTCGTGTTCTCCTTCGTCACGACGGTGCTGGTCGGGACCGGCGAGGTCGCCGCGCCGGCGATCTTCGGCTTTTTCTTCGCCGTCGTCGCCCTGTTCGTGGTGGTCTTCGTCGTCGGCCTCAGCGCGGTCGGCGGCTGGCTCGGGAACTACGTCCGCTACGAGACCGATATCGACGTGTGAACCGCCGTCTGTACGGACCGCTCGCGGCCGCCGGGCCGCGCTCGTTCGGAAACCCCTAACTCCCCGCGGGTACGACGGGGGGGCATGGTAACCGCGAGCGCCCCCGGGAAGGTGTATCTCTTCGGGGAACACGCAGTGGTGTACGGGGAGCCGGCGGTCCCCTGCGCCATCGACCGCCGGGCCCGCGTGTCGGTCGCGGCCCGCGAGGACGACCGCCTGCGCGTCGACGCGAAGGACCTCTCGCTCGACGGCTTCACCGTCGAGTACAGCGGCGACACCGACGCCGACCCCGACGTCGACGTCTCCGAGTCGCTGCTCGAAGCGGCGACGGGCTACGTCGACGCCGCGGTCGAGCAGGTCCGCGACGCCGCCGACGCGCCCGACGCCGGCTTCGACATCACCATCGAGAGCGAGATCCCGCTCGGCGCCGGACTCGGATCGTCGGCCGCGGTGACGGCCGCCGCCATCGACGCCGGCGCGCGGGAACTCGGTGTGGAGCTCTCCACGGAGGAGGTCGCGGACCGCGCCTACCGCGCCGAGTTCGCCGCACAGGACGGCAACGCCTCGCGCGCGGACACGTTCTGTTGCGCGACGGGCGGCGCGGTTCGCGTCGAGGGCGACGACTGTCGGTCGGTCGAGGCGCCGGAACTCCCGTTCGTCGTCGGCTTCGACGGCGGCGCCGGCGACACCGGGGCGCTCGTCGCCGGCGTCAACGAACTCCGCGAGGAGTACGACTTCGCCGCCGACACCGTCGCCGCCATCGGCGACATCGTCCGGAACGGCCAGGAGCCGCTCGCCGACGGCGACCTCGACGAGCTCGGTCGGCTGATGAACTTCAATCACGGCCTGCTCTCGGCGCTGGGCGTCTCCTCGCGGTCGCTCGACTCGATGGTCTGGGCGGCCCGCGACGCCGGCGCCGTCGGCGCGAAGCTCACCGGCGCGGGCGGCGGCGGCTGCATCGTCGCCCTCGACGAGACCGAGGAGACCAGAACCGCGCTCCAGTACCTCCCCGGCTGCGAGGAGGCGTTCCGCGCCGAACTCGACACCGAGGGAGTCCGCGTCGAATGACTCGTCCGTCACGAGGTGACGCGGCGTGATCGTCCTCAAACTCGGCGGGAGCGTGATCACAGACAAGGACGCCCGCGAGGCCGTCGACGAGGCGGCGCTGGACGCGGCGGCGGCCGCGGTCGGCGGATACGAAGGCGACCTCGTCGTCGTTCACGGCGGCGGGAGCTTCGGCCACCCCGCGGCCGCCGACCGCGGTGTCAGTGCGACCGACGGGACCCGAGACGCGGGCGACGCCGTGGCCATCCACGACGCGATGGGTCGGCTCAACGCGGCGGTCGTCGACCGACTGGCGGCCCGCGGCGTGGCCGCGCTGCCGGTCCGGCCGCTCTCGCTGGCCCGAAAGGGAGAAGACGGCGACCTGACGCTGCCGACCGAGGGGGTCGCGGCCATGCTCGACGAGGGGTTCACGCCCGTCCTCCACGGCGACGTGGTCGTCACCGAGGGGACGGGCGTGACCGTCGCGAGCGGGGACGCCCTCGTCGCGGCCCTGGCTCGCGGACTCCCGGTCGACCGGGTGGGGCTCTGCTCGACGGTCCCCGGCGTGCTCGACACCGACGGCGAGGTGGTCGACCGGATCGACGCGTTCGCGGACGTGGCGGCGGCGGTCGGCGCGAGCGAGTCGACGGACGTGACCGGCGGGATGGCCGCGAAGGTCCGCGCGCTGCTCGACCTCCCCGTCACCGCCCACGTGTTCGGCCCCGACGACCTCCCGGCGTTTCTCGCCGGCGAGTCGCCGGGGACGGCTGTCGGCGGCCGGGACGCGTAGGTCGACAGCCGCGAGGGGTCGCTATCGGGTGTTTCACTGCCACCGCCTGCCGGCCACTCCGCCGGATCACGTATCAGCCGACCGCAGGTGATGTCAATTCGCTGTTCTTACGGTCGCCGTCGTAACCTATTTCACTGCCTCGGGTGATGAACGCGATATGACAGCAGTCTCTCGGAAAGAGGGGTTCAAGTACGGCTTCTATCTCTTCGGATACTGGCTGGTGTTGCTCGTTTTCAGCGCCGCCCTCGTCGCGGCGGGCGGGGCGCTCGTCGACGCACAGTACAACGGTGGGTTCGCCGACACCCAGGCGAAGGTCCTCGCGGGGCTGGGCGGGTTCGTCGCTTTCCTCGGCGTCGTCGTCTTCGGGTCGGGACAGACCGGGCTGGCGTACAAACTGATCGCGGACGGGTCGCGCGCCGCGGAACCCGGGGTGACCGAGGGAAACGCGCGCCCCTCCGAGTCCGGTCAGGACGAGGAGGGGACGACAGGGGTGGACGGAGCGAGTTCGCAGCCAACGGCAGCGACGGAGCGAGCGCCGACGGACGAGCCGCCGGCGCCGAAAGCGCGGGAGCCACAGGGGCCGGAGACGGCCGAGGGGCCGCCCGAACCGCGGGGGTCGCCGGGTCCGCGCGCGACGGAGACGGACAGCGGGCGAGCGCGGCCGCCGGGAACGGAGCAGTCGGCGGCGGGCGCGACCGCTGAACCGCCGGGAGCGGCCGCCGACGAAGGGACCGGACCGGCTGTCCGCGAATCGTCGGACCGAGACGATTCGGAGGCCGCGCCGGGCGTCGACCCGGCGGACGACGGGTCCGCGGGACCGACCGCGGACGAGGAACCGCCGGTTTCGACGGAACCCACCGGGATCGACGACGAGCCCGCGGACGAGGTGGCCACGGGCGCCGGTGCGTCTGCGGGCGCCGGCTCCGGCCCCGGACGTGCGGATGCAGAACCGTCCGACTCCGAACGGACGGAGTCCGAAGCAGCGGACGACACACCGGAGCAGCCGCGGGAGTCGCCGGAGGACGTGGCCAGCGAGAGCGAGATCGCGGAGGAACTGGGATTCGGCGGCGGTGAAGGCCCCGATCGCGAGGCGCTCGATGCGGCGACCGAGACGAGCGCCGATTCGGACGCTCCGGCCGATGCCGAGCCAGCGTCGACCGAGGACGCGCCAGCGTCGACGACGGATGCCGATGCGTCGACCGAGGCGGACCACGCCGGTGCCAGGGGGGCCGAAGACCTCTTCGGCGACGACGAGGCGGGGGCCGGCGGTGGAACCGATCCACTGGCGGGGGGCGGCGGCTCGTCGACCGACGACCCGCTCGCGCCGTCCGGGACCGATTCGGAAACGGAGGAGTCCGTCGGAGACGACGCGGACGACGCGGACGACGCGGACGACGCGCCCGACGACGGGTGGACGACCGGCGAGGCTCACGAGGGGTCACGCGACGACGAAACGCGCGGCGACAACTGATCCGCGGACCGACCAACACGCTTTTTAAAACGCGCGCTCGTAGTGACGCGTAACCGAGCACACGGCCGCCCGGGTCGCGGACGGGGCGGCCGGCATCTATCGGACCTCGATGCGGACTGACGGCTCACCCGGTGTCGGGGGTGCGGGGGCTACGGGGTTACCCGGTCGGCCTCCTCGCCAGTCGCCCGGCCCGGTGGGAGCCAGCGGGACGCCCGAGCGTTCACTGCGGGCCGGTCGCCGATACACCGCTCACGCGGGCGAGCCTTCCTCGGAGGACAATCATGGAAATCGAAATCGCAACCATCGGCGGCTACGAGGAAGTCGGCCGCCAGATGACAGCCGTACGCGCCGGTGACGACGTCGTCGTCTTCGACATGGGTCTGAACCTCTCGAAGGTCCTGATCCACGACAACGTCGAGACCGAGCGGATGCACAGCCTCGACCTGATCGACATGGGCGCCATCCCGGACGACCGGGTGATGTCCGACCTCGAAGGTGACGTGAAGGCCATCGTGCCCACCCACGGCCACCTCGACCACATCGGCGCCATCTCCAAGCTCGCCCACCGCTACGACGCGCCGGTGGTCGCAACGCCGTTCACGATCGAACTGGTCAAACAGCAGATCCAGAGCGAGGAGAAGTTCGGCGTCCAGAACGACCTCGTGAAGATGGAGGCCGGGGAGACGATGTCCATCGGCGACCGGAACGAACTCGAGTTCGTCAACGTCACCCACTCCATCATCGACGCGATCAACCCGGTCCTGCACACGCCCGAGGGCGCCGTCGTCTACGGACTGGACAAGCGCATGGACCACTCGCCGGTCATCGGCGACCCGATCGACATGGAGCGCTTCCGCGAGATCGGGCGCGAGGGCGAGGGCGTCCTCTGTTACATCGAGGACTGCACCAACGCGGGCAAGAAAGGGCGCACGCCCAGCGAGTCCGTCGCGCGTCGCCACCTCAAGGACGTCATGTACAGCCTGGAGGACTACGACGGCGGCATCGTCGCGACCACCTTCAGTTCCCACATCGCGCGCGTCTCCTCGCTCGTCGAGTTCGCCGACGACATCGGGCGCCAGCCGGTCCTGCTCGGCCGGTCGATGGAGAAGTACTCGGGCACCGCCGAGCGACTCGACTTCGTCGACTTCCCCGAGGACCTTGGGATGTACGGTCACCGCAAGTCCGTCGACCGGACGTTCAAGCGGGTCATGAACGAGGGCAAGGAGAACTTCCTGCCGATCGTGACGGGCCACCAGGGCGAGCCGCGCGCGATGCTCACCCGGATGGGCCGCGGCGAGACGCCGTACGAACTGGACGACGGCGACAAGGTCATCTTCTCGGCGCGGGTCATCCCCGAGCCGACGAACGAGGGCCAGCGCTACCAGAGCGAGAAGCTCCTGGGGATGCAGGGCGCGCGAATCTACGACGACATCCACGTCTCGGGCCACCTCAATCGCGAGGGTCACTACGAGATGCTCGACGCGCTCCAGCCCCGGAACGTCATCCCCGCTCACCAGGACATGTCCGGCTTCTCCTCGTACGTCAATCTCGCGGAGGGCCAGGGGTACACGATGGGGCGGGACCTGCACGTCACCCGCAACGGCAACCTGATCCAGCTGGTCGAGTAGCATGACACAATCGTCCCAGGCGGCGGTCGAGCGCGCCATCACCGAGCGCCGCGAGCGGGTCAACGACGCCATCTCCGAGGAGCTCCCGGTCGTCAGGCCGGAACGGCTCTACGAGGCGACGCGGTACCTGCTGGACGCCGGCGGGAAGCGTCTCCGTCCGACCGTCCTCCTGCTGGTCGCCGAGGCGCTCGCGGACATCGAGGACGACCCCGAGTCGATCGATTACCGCTCGTTCCCGACGGACGGCGACGACATCGACGTCATGAAAGCCGCGGTGAGCGTCGAGACCATCCAGTCGTTCACGCTCATCCACGACGACATCATGGACGACGACGACCTGCGACGGGGCGTCCCCGCCGTCCACCAGGAGTACGGTCTCTCGACGGCGATCCTCGCCGGCGACACGCTCTACTCGAAGGCCTTCGAGCAGATGCTCGAGACCGGGGCCGAACCGGACCGGTCGGTGCGCTCGCTGCGGGAGCTGGCGACGACGTGCACGAAGATCTGCGAGGGCCAGTCGCTGGACATCGACTTCGAGTCGCGCGACGCCGTCGCGACCGACGAGTACCTCGAGATGGTCGAACTCAAGACCGCGGTGCTGTACGCCGCCTCGGCGGCGATCCCGGCGACCCTCGTCGGCGCCGACGACGCGGTCGACCCGCTCTACGGCTACGGCCTCGACATCGGTCGGGCCTTCCAGATCCAGGACGACCTCCTCGACCTGACCACGCCCAGCGAGCAACTCGGCAAGCAACGCGGGAGCGACCTCGTCGAGGGCAAGCAGACGCTCGTCACGCTCCACGCCCGCGAACAGGGCGTCGACGTCGACGACCTCGTCGAGACCGACTCCGTCGAAGCGGTCGACGAGGCCGAGATCGACGCCGCGGTCGAGCGGTTGCGCGAGGTCGGCAGCATCGACTTCGCTCGCGGGATGGCCCGCGACCTGATCGCCAGCGGGAAGGAGAACCTCGAAGTCCTGCCGGACAACGAGCCCCGCGCCCACCTGGAAGAGATCGCCGACTACCTCATCGAGCGCGAGTACTGAGCCGGGTCCGAGCGCCGCGCTCGCCCGGTTTCGCGCCGCACTCACCGTTTTCGAGCCGGCCTCTCCCGTTTTCGAACCGGGCACACCTCGCGTTCGGGCCCGGCTCACTCCGCGTTCGGGCCCGGCTCACTCCGCGTTCGGGCCCGGCTCACTCCGCGTTCGGGCCGGAGTCACCGGTCCACGAGTCCAGCCCGTGAGCGCCTTCGACGAGCGTTCGCAGTCGCTCCACGAACCGCGCGGCCTGCGCGCCGTCGACGACGTCGTGGTCGACCGTCACCGTGAGATGAAGGATCTCCCGGTTCTGCGCCTCCCCGTCGACGATCCGCGGCTTCTCGGCGATACCGCCGACGGTCAACTGCACCGTGTAGTTGGTCGGGCTGACAGCCCACCCGCCGCCCCGACCGAACATGCCCACGGCGGTCACGGCGGCGGTCCCGGCCGTGTCTTTCCAGCGCCGCGGGAACCACTGTGGCAGTCGCCAGACGAGCCGCCGCAGCGGGCCGGGGAGGCGGAGCGCCAGGTCGGCCCACCGCGAGAGGTCCGCGGGGTCCGATGACGCCTGCACGCGCCGGATCTCGTCGTGGAGCGAGCGCAGCGACCGCCGGTTCGTCTCGCGGCAGACGTGGGGCACACCCAGTTGTTCGCCGCCGACCGTCGTCTCGACGAGGACGTTCACGTCGACGTTCTCGAAGACGTGCAGCCGCCCCCGCCAGTCGCGGTACGCGTTGACGCGGGGGTGGTCGTCGAGGGCGCGAGCGAGACAGTGGACGAGAAACGCGGTGAACGAAGGGGCTTCGCCCGTTTCGGTCTCGATCGACCGGATGCGCTCTCTCGCCTCGCTGACGTCGAACTCGACCAGACCGTGGACGTTGCTCCGTCTCCCGGCCGCGCGCATGTAGTCGGCCGTCCCCCGACGACGGAGGGAGACCGGCTCGATCCGCTCGCCTCGGTCGCTCATACAGCGGGTACGCCGGCGCGGGTCATACCTCTTGAGCCCGGATCGGCGGTCGAACCCAGCGCGGGGTCGAACCCAACGCGGTTTTTACGCGGGGACGAAAACCGGAGAGTAATGGACGACGACGTACGCGCACGGGCGGAGGAGGCCGCGGAGGTCAACGCGCTGTTCAACGCGCTGAAACACGACAGCGACGCACAGGTGGGGGCGATCATGGGGCCGCTGATGGGCGAGAACCCCGACTTCCGCGAGTACGGCGACGAGATCGCCGGCGTGATCGCGCCGGTGGTCCAGCGGGTCAACGGGATGAACGCGGCCGAACAGCGCGAGCGCCTCGCTGAACTGGCCCCCGAGAGAGTCGAGGAACTGGAGCGCGAGGACGAGGAGGACGACCAGGTCCTCCCCGACCTCCCGAACGCCGACGACTACGACCAGATCCGGATGCGGCTGGCCCCGAACCCCAACGGGCCGTGGCACCTCGGGAGCGCGCGGATGCCCGCGGTCATCGGGACCTACAAGGACATCTACGACGGCTGGATGCTGTGCCGGTTCGACGACACCGACCCCGAGACCAAGCGGCCCGATCTCGACGCCTACGACGCGATTCTCGACGCGATCGACTACCTCGGGTTCGAACCCGACGAGGTCGTGAAAGCCAGCGACCGCGTGGAGATCTACTACGACCACGCCCGCGAACTGATCGACCTCGGCGGGGCCTACACCTGCTCGTGTCCCGGCGGGGACTTTTCCGAACTGAAAAATTCGGGCGAACCCTGTCCGCACCGCGACAAGGACACGGAAACCGTCCGCGAGGAGTTCGAGGCGATGGTCGACGGCGAGTACTCGGCGGGCGAGATGGTGCTCAGGGTCAAGACCGACATCGAGCACAAGAACCCGGCCCTGCGCGATTTCGTCGCCTTCCGGATGGTCGATACCCCTCATCCCCGCGAGGAAGCCGCGGCGTATCGCTGCTGGCCGATGCTGGACTTCCAGTCGGGGGTCGACGACCACCTGCTGGGTATCACCCACATCATCCGGGGGATCGACCTGCAGGACTCCGCGAAGAAACAGCGGTTCGTCTACGACTACTTCGGCTGGGAGTACCCCGAGGTCGTCCACTGGGGACACGTACAGATCGACGCCTACGACGTGCCGATGAGCACCTCGACGATCATCGAGAAGATCGAGGCGGGCGAGCTGACGGGCTGGGACGACCCGCGCGCGCCGACCATCGCGAGCGTCCGGCGACGGGGCATCCGCGGCGAGGCCGTCGTCGACGCGATGGTCGAACTGGGCACCTCCTCCTCGAACGTCGACCTGGCGATGTCGTCGGTGTACGCGAACAACCGCGACCTCGTCGACGAGGAGACCGACCGCGCGTTCCTCGTGCGCGACGCGGGTCCGGACGCCCCCGGCGCGGTCGAACTGCCGGTCGAGGGCGGACCCGACGCCGGACACCCACCGGTCCACCCCAACCACGAGGACCGCGGCCGCCGGACGATCGCCGTCGAGGACGCGGTGATCCTCGAATCGTCGGACCTCCCGGCCGCGGGTGAGCGGGTCTGGCTCAAGGGGTTCGGCTGCGTGCGCTACGAGGACGACACGCTGGTCTCCACGGACGACGACCTCGACGTGGTCCGCGAGGGTGCGGTCGACGTCGTCCACTGGGTACCCGCAGAGACGTCGCTTTCGACGCGTCTGCGCACGATGGACGGCGACGTGACCGGGTACGCGGAACCGGGGATCGGCGAGTACGGACCCGACGACCTCGTGCAGTTCGAGCGCGTCGGGTTCGCGCGTATCGATGCGGTCGGAGACCGGGACGACGGATCCGACGGCGGAACCGACGGCGAGTCCGCGGACCCGTCTGAACGGGAAGAGGTCGTCGCGTACTACGCTCACCCGTGAGTCGGTCTCCGGACGGGGTAACTGAGTACCGTCTCCCTCGTTGATACGACGGGCGCCCGCGGGTCGTGGTGCCTGTTCGCACTCCTGATTCTCGATCGCCTCTCGAACGGGGGGCGTTCGCTCGGACTTCGAGAGCGGCGGGACGAGACGCTGAGGAGTGTGCTGGTCCCGGTCGGACGCGGCGAGACGACCGCCGTCCCCCAGATCCGTTGCTGATAGGGTGGCCACAGAGTTTTCAAACGTCCGGAACGATCAATCAAAAATGAGAGTGTCCGGAGGGGCATGATGTGTCATGCTGATTTGCTTTCACGAGGGGTCGTGTACGAGGTGACGTTGGCTGCATGAGCGTCATTGCCGAGATCAGTATACCCGCGACGGAGTTCGAGTTGGGACGTATTATGAATCTCTCCGGGTCCGAGACCGTGGAGCTAGAGTCGCTGGTGCCTACCGCGGACCGGGCGGTGCCGTTTTTCTGGGTCTACGACGCGGACTTCGAGGCGTTCGAGCGGTCCATCACCGATCGGGCGGGGGTCGAGGGGATCGAGAAGGTCGACTCGTACGACGACAGGGTGCTGTACACCTTCGAGTGGTCGGTCGAGAACGACACGGTGTTTCGGGCGGTGCGGGCGGCCGACGCCTACATTCTGAACGCGACGGGTACCGACAGCTGCTGGCGGTTCGAACTCAGGTTCCCCTCTCACGACGCGCTCTCGCGGTTTCAGGAGCGCTGTCGGAGCCGCGGGGTCGGGTTCGAGGTGTTGCGGGTGTACAACCCGAGCAAACCGGACCTGGGGCCGTGGTTCGGGCTCACCGAGCGCCAGCGCGAGGCGATCGTCCTGGCGGTCGAGGAAGGGTACTACGACATCCCGCGCAACTGTACGACCGTCGAACTCGCGGAGGAACTGGGTATCTCGGACCAGGCGGTCACCGAACGGCTCAGACGGGCCATCGTGACGCTGGTGACCAATACTATCGTCGCCTCTGCCGGCGACTGAACCGGTCGTCGTCCCGGCCGTCGACTCACAGGACCTACCCGCCCGGCAGGGGGATCACTGCGATGGACCACGCTGCTTTCCGGTGGTTTCTTCGGGACAACCTTTACGTGGACGGGGCTGGTGCGTGTAGGTACCAATGGCCATCGACCCGGAGTTCGAGGAGAACCGCGAGATCGCCGAGGAACACGAGGGGCACAAGGTCTGGGGACCCGTCGAGGAACCCGAGACGCTGGGGATCCACGGGACACACGTCGCCGTGGACTTCGACATCTGTCTCGCCGACGGCGCCTGTCTCGAGGACTGCCCCGTCGACGTCTTCGAGTGGGTCGACACGCCCGGCCACCCCGAAAGCGAGATCAAGGCCGACCCGGCCCACGAGGACCAGTGCATCGACTGCATGCTCTGTGTCGACGTCTGTCCCGTCGACGCCATCGACGTCGACCCCGGCCGCGCCGGCCGCATCTGATATCCGTCGGCCGACCGTCTCTGACCTCCGTCGCGCCTGTCGCACTCGCACGATAATATTATTCATTTCTGACATCCTCGACCGGCCCGGCGACGGGTTTCGCTCGCGATCTGTCGCGACTGAAATATTACGATCGTTCCGGATCCCTATTCCACTCGTGTGACGCGTAACGCGTCCGTTCGTTCCCCGGACGAAAAGCTTACGCTCTCGCCGTCCCGCCGTCCACCTAGGAGTGTGCCAACTATGCGCAGTGTCGTGTTAACGAAAGGTGTCCCCGACTTCCGGGAGGGCCAGGTATCCTTCGACGAGGACGGCCATCTGGAGCGCGGGAAGACACCGACGGTGATGAATCCGAACGACAAGTACGCCCTGCGGGCGGCGCTGCAGACGAAAGTCCGCAACGGGGGGGAGGTCTCGCTGATGAGCATGGGGCCGCCCGGCTACATGGAGGTCCTCCAGGAGGGGATGAACGACGTCTACGCGGACGACCTGTATCTCCTCTCGGACCGCGAGATGGGCGCCGCGGACACCTGGGCCACCGCGATGACGGCCGCGACCGGCATCCACCAGCTCGACGAACAGCCGGACCTGGTGTTCGCGGGCTTCAAGACCGCCGACGGGGAGACCGGCCACACCGGTCCCCAGACGGACTGGTGTCTCGACATGCCGCTCATCACGCACGTCATCTCGCTCGACGTCGACGAGGACGAGGGGGTGGTCCGAGCGAAGCGTCTCGTCGAGGCCGAGGCCGACGAGATCGAGACGGTCGAGGCGCCGATGCCGGCCTTCATCGTCACCGACCCCGAGTTCGAGCCGACTTACTACAAGGCCTCCCACCGGTTGAAACACAAGGACCTGCGCGAGACCACCCAGGACCGCGCCGACGAGTTCGGCGAGTACATCGCCGACGGGAGCGACCTGGAGCCGACCGACTGGGACAGGTTCACGATGTGGAACCACGTCGACCTGAACCTCGACCCGGACTACATCGGTCTGGACGGTTCGCCGACGATCGTCGCCGGCGTCGACCCGATCCCGAAGGCGCCCTCGGAGCGCGAGGCGACCGATATCGACCCCGACGACGATTCGGACATGGAGCAGGTCGTCGAGGAACTGACGCCGTACGCGGCGGGTGACTGACCATGGTAGACATAGACCCGACGGAACTCGAGATCGCGGAGCTCGGGCCGAAGATCAAAGACGTCGACGACGCCGACGAACTGCGCGAGATGCTCGAACTCGAGGAAGGCGGCGAGGACCGCGTCCCGGTGAAGACGCTCATCGAGGACCGCATCGAGAAACTCGAGGCCGAAGACGAGGAGGTCGACGCGAGTTCGGCCGACCTCGACGACATGACCGTCGCGGACATCGCGAACCTGGTCCGGGATATCGACGACGTGGACGTGCTCGAGGACATGCTCGAGCGCGAGGAGGCGGGTCAGGACCGCAAGACCGCCAAGTCCCAGATCGAAGACCGAATCGAGTCGATCCAGGGCAGCGGCGACGACGGCGAGGGCGAGGAACTCGAGTACGTCCCGCCGGAGGAGAAACACCCCGACCTGGACCACCCGACCGCCGACAAGCAGTGGGTCGAGGGGCTCGACGGCGGCGACTACCGGGACATGTGGGTCTACTGCGAGACCCAGCACGGCGAGCTCATCGACGTCTCGCGGGAGATGCTCGGCAAGGCCCGCGACCTGATGGACCAGTACAACGAGGACTACGACGAGGAGGAGAAAGTCGTCGCGGTCCTCGTCGGCGACGACGTGGCCGACCTCACCGACGAAGTCGCCAGCTACGGCGCCGACCAGATCATCTACCACGAGGACGAGCGCCTCGAACGGTTCAACCACAAGTCCTACACCGAGATATTCGTCGACATGGCCCGCGCGGGCGGGCAACTCGCCGCCGAGGGCACGGAGGACGTCGACTGGAAGGAGTACGACGAGCCCCGCTACACCGTCTTCCCGGCGACGAACAACGGGCGGGACCTCTCGGCGCTCGTGCAGGGCGAACTCGACTCCGGGCTCGCCTCGGACTGTTCGGGCCTGTACATCGAGAACGCGATGATCTCGAACCCCGCGAAGACGGGGGTACCCGGCGACAGCAAGGAGTTCGAGCGCATCCTGCACATGAAGCGGCCGGACTTCTCCGGGTTCGAGTACTCGACGATCCTCTGTATCGACAAGCCGTTCCGC
>Ga0207851_100531_pt1 | contig 18340 bp, 24 predicted proteins | sample A23E3SouthBayCA_FD_187747 | JGI IMG/M metagenome (GOLD analysis project Ga0207851, IMG submission 187747) | Aerobic enrichment media microbial communities from Eden Landing Ponds, California, USA - A23 E3 (SPAdes) | ecosystem: Environmental > Aquatic > Marine > Unclassified | place: Emeryville... | reverse complement strand
GTTCGTTCCCGTTGGTCACATCACCCAGCCGCGCGACCAGGGGGAACCCGGTGCGCAGGCTTCCGGGTTCCCCTTAGTCGTGTGGCTAAGGCCACTTCTCCAAAATACACAACCACCGCCAGAAATTAAACCATGATATAGTTACAACCTAAAAGCCATACAATGACTGATAAGAAGTACTTCATAACATCAGAAAGTGATCAACGAGATTTATTATCTAATCAAGTGGAAATCTACCACGGGCTTCAAAAGAGAGCTACTACATTACTACGACTGATTGTTGCTATACTTGCTGTCTCTGCTACTCTCGTTTCAGCAATCATTTCTCAGGTTGTCGGTGGTAATATTGGTATAAAGAGCGCTCCTTACTACTTGAACCAGACAGTATCAGCCGCTCGCAATTCTGGTGATGTGAGCGTCGCTGTCATTTTATTATTTATTGAAGGTTTTATTATTTCCAGTGTGGCTATATTTATCGGCATCTATGGAATCGGGTCTGTACTTGAGGTTTTAACCTCAAATGGACTCCACCCGTTTGTTCCGCATCATACCGAAAAGGGTGAATTAGTATCTGTGGGTGAGGACAACGTTAGTAAATCGGCCACAGCTACCATCACATACAACTCCCAGATACTTTCATCAATGAGTTCCTCATTAAAAGAGGGTTATACAGCTCTGGTAGGATCAGTGGTGGCACTTTCTATTGGTCTCTTATGTAGTGTTCTCGCATACTTTGCTCAGTTGGAGGAGATTCAACTTATTGCTACAGCGCTCTTGGGTGTCTCCATAACTTACATCATAAGTGAAATTATCACATCCAATGTTGAATACCGTGCTGAGAAAACAAAAGAAAGGATAGAAACGGTTGACAAGATCCTCTCCAAAGTGAATAAAACTGCTATCGCTGTTGCAACTTTATTCTTGATCATACTCCCTCTTGCGTCTATTCTGTTCCTCTTAGATGCAACTCTTTACTTAATCGCAGCCACTCTCGGTGTCTTATCTCTATCTCTATTGATACATCTTCCATTAATTCACTCCGAATATGCTGAAGACAATATTGACATCCCAATCATAGGCGAAGACTGAGAACGGTGTTTTAATCTACTTCATTGGCAAATTGTGCTAATCTTAATTTTGGATTGTTTTGAGCCACGATGTTTACCGCCGCCATGCCAATTGAGAAACGGTAATTGTGATGAGTGCCGCATCTCCCACTCTAGTACTTGTACTCCCTGCCCTCGAATCCGATACACGCCGAACACATACCACCCGTTTGTGCTCCGTAGCTTCTCGTGATACTGGTCGTAGAGTTTGAACGTCCCTGGCCGGCCATCAGCATGACGGCGCATCGCAGCCTTGATTTCAACCGGCGTTCCATCCGGTCGCTTCGCGTCGTGCCAGCTGCACCGATCTAGTTCAAGATCGTACCGTTTAGCGGCTTTCCGCTCGACGAGCGTCCCGTAGTGATTGGCCTTATGACTTCGACTCATTCGCGCACCTCGCGTGCGTCATATATAGGTATTCCTCCGGGCTGTTCGCGGCCGTTGCCCATGGCTCGCGCGTGCTCGCACCGCGAGCGTACGCCATGGGCCAATACTAAGGCTACGTCGGGGGGTTGGTTGTTGGTGGGTTGGTCGAATCCTGTCGCTGTCATGCGGTTAGCTCCGTCACCTCACCAACCACATTGCGGTGCTTTCCGTCGTCCTGATACTCATTCCAGCGCCGACGGACCCATTCGGCGCTGTACGGTACGAAATCGGCGATTTCGTGGTTTGGTCTATCCGGTTCAGATTCCTTCGCGGTGATGACCGTGTAGATCGCAAGCTTCCGAGAGAGGTCTTCCGGGTCCACCTCGTCACCGTCATCCTCTCCGCTCGACCACGACCACGTAGTCGGTTCCTTGTCGTCGTAGCGCCAGTCCGTTTCGGGGATACCCGACACGGAGAAAATCGGGTTGACGCCCTTCCGGTTCCGTACGTCTTCGTAGAATGTGGCTTCTTTCAGCCCTTCCTTGTGGACACAGACACCGAGTTCCCGAACCAGCGGATGTACGTCACGGCCGTCGTGACCGATGATGATGAGCGAACCGCCATACTTCCGGATCTTGTAGGTGAGCGGCCCGAGCTTGGTTTTCGTGTCGTAGCCGTCCTTCCCGCTTCCACCCGCATTGCTGCTGGCCTCGTCGAAGATGAACAGTTTCGGGACCTGTTCGTTGTGCATCGGGTCACCATCCTGTTTCAGCCACTCGTTCAGTTCGCCGTAGTTGGCAAGCCAGCCGTCGCGACGATCTCCCTGCTTGTCCGTCCACTCGTCAGTTTCTTCGAGCGTGCGGATGTTCGAAGCCACCAGCGCGTCTGAACCCTGCTGTTCTTTCCAGAGTTGGCCGAGTAGACAGGCGAAGTTCGATTTCCCCGTGCCGGGTTCGGCCCACTGGTAGAACATCGGCGCGGGGCCGGTCATCTGTGCCCGGAGGTGGTCGATGGCTTTGATACCGGAGATATCAGCCCGCTGGCCGGCATCGCCGGTGAACTGCTTGAGTGACTGCATATCGCCGTTCGCCATCGCCCGACGCGCGGTTTCGGTCCCCTCGATACGGATGATGTCGCGGACGTGCCGGAGGTCTTTGGCCTGTCCGGGCATCTTCTCCGGGCGGTCGCATCGCTGAGGGTCGTAGTGCGTTTCGAGTATCGAGAGATACCGAGATAGTTTCTCGTCGCGGACGATACCGGCGTGTGCGTGTACCTCGTCAGGGTCACGCTGTCCGTAGCCGTCCTGATACTCGCGGAACTGTGCGGGCGTATAGAGGTCGGTTCCATCGTCAGTCATCGTTCATCTTTGGGTCTTGGGTGTGATCGGTCGGGACTGTCGGCCCATCGCCCACAGCGGCGTCTGCTGTGGGGTCCGGGGCGTCGGTGAGATCGTGAATCGTTGGGGCGTCTTCGAAGTCTTCGCCGTCTTCGATGAGGTCGCCGAAGGTGTCCTTCGCGGCGGTCTTTTGGATCATCTGGCCGCGCTCGTTCGCCTCGGCTTCGGCCGTGACGAGCTTCTGCTGAAGTTCGACCGAGCCACGGGACCAGCGGCCGCGAATGGCGGCGAGTTCTTCGGCGCGGTCGATAAGCCAGCCGTGGATGTCCTGCATTTGCTTCTTGCTGGTCATGAGCTGCGTATCCTGACAGCCTTCCAGCCAGACGCCCTTGACGCGGAGTTGGTCGACGTCTTCCAGATACTCGTATTCGCGGACGGTCCACGCACTGCCACCGTTGACAGGGTACGGGTCCGGGCCGTCGATTTCTTTCTCACGCCAGAGTTCGGGCGGGACGTAGTACTTCTCGGTAGTGTCCTCGACGGCGTTGACGTGATGGACCTCGACCCAGTTACGCCGGCGAAGCCAGCGGGCGATCTTCGCCCCGACGAGATAGCACGGAATCGCTAAGACGAGCCAGCCGACGGCGACGGCGGGAATCCACGTCGGCAGGGTCGGCAACTGTGGCTGGTAGTAGGCGAACAGCACGACCGCGCCGACGAGCATCCCACTGACGAGTAGCTTGTACTCGGCCAGTAGGTAGGTGAGCCGGTCACGGTTGTCCGCGAATGTTGGTGCGGGCATCATGCCACCTCCGGACGGCCGTTCTCGCCACGAATGACGTTGTAGCCGGCGATAATCATCCAGACGAACGCAACACCTGCACCGGCCAGCCATGCTTGGAGCGACGAGAGCGTGCGGAGTATGTCGAGTCCGCCACCGGAGGGCTGCTGGACGATTTCGGCGTACAGTGGCGTGTTCTCTGTGGAAATCGCCACGCCGACATAGCCGTCCTTCTCAGTGACGGGAATCTCGATAGTGGCGGTGTCCTCTGAGCGCATGGCGACGGTGCGGACGGGAATTTTCCCGCCTTCTTGGAAGCGGCCGGCGTCGGAGATCGTCACGGTCTGGACCGCGCTCGACCGGAGGGTGATGCGAGCGATACCCTTGTCCGGTAGGTACTCCGAGCCGACAATCTCGGTCTGCCCGTCGATACGGGTAGTTTCGGTGGCGTTTGCTGTGGGCTGTGGGCCGGGCGTTTCGGCGGGGAGGTTCCCTGCGGACTGTGCGGCGGTCGGGGCGCTGACGCAGCCGAGGCTGACCACGAGCAGCGCGACAAAGAAAATGGAACGCATGGGTGGATTAGTTCTGAAGAACAACGATACCGAGCAGCGTGCCGATCACGGCCAGTGCCACGACGGGTGGAACACTGCCGGCACCGAGCAGGCCACCGCCGGCAGACTGTTTCATGGCCTTCTCACGGGCTTCGATCTGTGCCCGACGATATGCCAGATCCTCGTACTGCTGTTTGAGTTCGGTAACGTTGGTCGTCTTGTAGGTGGTTTTCTGGATAGTGACGTTTTCAGTCGTCTCACCGTTTGTTGTGGTGATTCTGTTGATGGTGAAGTTGCTCTGTAGTTCGACGATTCGATCACTGGTGCCGACGTACTGCGTGCCGCCAATCTGGCTCGGGTTGTAGGTAGAACCGTTCTTGAACTGCCCGCTGGCAGGGTTCTCCTGTGAGAACAGCACGCCCTCGTACTGCGTGCCCGATTCAGTGGTGACGTTGAAACTCCCGATCTGGTCGAAGTTCTTTGGGGAGTTCTGTCCCATCAGGGTGAGCTGTGCGGCGGTCCAGCCCTGGAAGTCTTCACCCGCCGATTGCTGGTTTGCCAGTACGTAGGGGTCAACGAGGTCGCTATTGTTGATCTCGCCTTGCTGATAGGCGCTATAGGTGTTCTCTGCCAGCGTGTCCATGTCGTTAACGACAGTCTGGCTCTGGCTCTCGATGTTGTTCCAGCGTTGGCTGTAGTTCGAGAACACCATGTACTGCACTCGGGGGGCTGTCCCGTCGTGGGACTTGATGTGCAGACCGGTGAAATCGGCATGGGTCTCATACTGCGTACTGCCCGGTACGTGGTCAACTGAGACAGTCCCAGTGGTCGGGTCTGCCACAGTGGTCATGTCAGTACCAGAGGTATCAGACCCTTCGGAATAGAACTTCAGGCCAGTGGTTTCGACAGTCTCACCATTTGCCAGCGTCAGCGTTTCAGTAGTGGTTCCACGATACTCCTTCGCATAGTTGTCATGGTTTTCCGTGTAATCGAAGTCCACGTAGTCGTTTGAGACGCCAGACTCACTCTCAGAAATGCCGTTGAGGTAGTCGAATTCAGTGGCCTGAGTTTCCCACTCAGACGCTAAGTTCCGCTGTTTCACCGCGTAGTAGTTCTTAACGGCGTCCTTTGCTTGGGTCTTTGCCGCGGACTTGCTACTGCCGTTGTTCAGTGCGCGGATGTAGGCATTTTTGCCAATAATCCGGGCTTGCGTCTTCGTATCGGCCAGATAGTTATCCAGCGTGTTGTGATAGTTCGTCGCTTGAGCCTTGCTATTCTGAGCGGACTGGTAGATGTCCAGTTTTGTTTGCGAGGCGTCCGTTCCGGTCGTGTTGACGGTGGTTGTTCCGGGCTGTACCGTGCAGTCCAGATTCGTGAAGCCACCAACCATAGCACCGATCTGGTCGGCAGTAGTGCACTGGGTATCTTCGTCGCCGCCAGTCGACCCAACGGAAGTACCTTGGAAGGTCAGACCGTGAGCAACGCTCTTAGTGTCGAACTTGGGTTCGCCGCCAGAGAACTCCGAGACGGTGACGTTCAGCGTGTCGTAAGCTCCCTCGTTGTGCAGCAGCAGCAGGTCGTCGTTGACGTTGGCGGTGTTGTGGCTGTCCCGGTACAACACCGTGGGACTGTCCGGTCCCTCCATGGTCGTGAACTCTACCGTGAAGTCCGTGCCGTCATCGATAGCGGAGACGTCGACTGCAACTGTTCCCGGCGAACCGGTGAACTCGTACTGTACGGGTCCGGTGTCGGTCGTCTGTGCCAGCGCGGGACCGACCGTGCCAACGATGGCCGAACAGACGATGAGCGCGGCGAGCAGGATTGAGCGGGCGCGGGTCACTGCTCACGCCCTCCGTCGGTTTCGACTTGCTCGACACTGGTGCGCACGTCTTGGTCGTCAGCGCCAGTTGTGGTGTCTCGTTCTTTGACGTGGTGCGCGCTGATTACGCCGGCCGCGGCGATGGCCGGAACGACGACGGGGAAAGGGTCGCCAACGATGGCCGCGGAGATTGTGGAGGCAGAGACGCCGATAGAGCCCACAAGCCCATAGCTGAGTATGCGATCCATCGGAGTCACCCCAGGTAGCTGATGACGTAGTAGCCGGCGGCCTCGACGGCGACGACGGTGAGACCGATAGCGGCCGAACCAACCACGATATCCTGCGCGCCGAGGATGTTCAACCCGGTGAACAGGACGATGACGAGCGTCCCGAGCGCGAGGTAGGTTTCGACAGTGGCCGAGCCTTTGGCAATATCCACGAGGTCGGTGTCGAGCTGGTAGTTCTTGTTGCGACTCTCGTTCACGCGGTTGGTGGCATAAGCCATTGCCAGAGCAGCGAGCGACAGCAGAAACGCGAGGTCGATGCTCGTTCCCTGAACGGTGAACACGGACGCGGCGAGGTCGTAGCCGAGCATACTGATCGCAGCGATTCCATTAGTGACGAACGCACTGGCGGTGAAAATCACGCCAGCCAGCGCATCTTCGATGTCTATCTTTCCGAACATGGGTATTCGTCCGCTTGATGCGAACAAGAGACAGACTCGGATGTGTTGGTAAAAGATAGGTAGTGGCGGCATAGATGCCGCTATTGCATCTGATAAAAATAGGAATGGAGACGCAATTATGCGTCAGGTCCGCTGTCCTGTGCCAGCGTAGCAGAGGTGTCGCCTTCAATAGGTTCGTAGACTACTCTGATATCGTAATCGGAAGAGACTTCTACATCAACCTTCTGGCCTGCAGAAATCTCGGAGCCACTATCATGGTTGCTATTTGTACCATCCCAAGATCCGGCACTACCTCTGATAATATATGAAGATGATGCATCATTGGTAGTAATAATACCACTCCCGCGAATATACAGTTCTTGAGCTTCGATTGCGTCGCCACCATCATGAGTGACTGTTACGTACCCCTCACCATCAGTACTACCCTCGGTATATTCAAATGAGAAACTGGCCTGCGGGGTTGCTTGTTGGGCCTGATCGCCGAGACCAAGCACGAACGATGCGATGACAGCCGCAAGAATCACCGTAATTGCGACCATCAGAATGACACCGATGACCGGGGAGACGGCGTCATCGTCACGGAATAGTTCTTTCAAGTCCATTACGTCTACTCCACATCTGTATATCATATTAAAACCAATTTACTGTTAGGCTAACATTTCACTGTTCAACTCTGACTTGAAGCCGATATAGATCGAATTGAAAGTGTGCGCCAAGGGGGGCCTGGATCTGACCCCCTGGCTTGGAAACCAGTATTACCCTTTTGATTTCAGCGGGAACCAACCCGCAAACGTCTTTTCAACGACTTTTCTGATATTGATTCCGGTTCCAGAATGGTACAAGGTGGCCTTGAACTCGATTTTGACGCCACGAAACCGTGCTTTGACTGAAACCATGGGGTCGCAGCTCGAAGATCGTGCTCGACGCGATATGCACACGAGCGGGAACTGGCTGTGTGCATACTCGCAACCAATCGGGTGGGAATGTCGATGTGATCGTGCCGCGATGGGCATGGGCCGCAGCGGTCTTTATGAGTAATCGGGCTTCGAGTTAGTCGAGAATACCTATCTTTTGACCTCGTGTTCACGAGCGATCTGTATGCGAATCCGCGAAGACGGTAAGCACGCACACCGAACGGACACCATTGAGCAGACTGCTGAGTTCTGGGACTGTAACAAGACGAAGGCCCTCATGCGCTCCGCTGATTTCTCAAAGCGGATCGACGAACGAATCCAAGAGGTACTGGCACGAGATGATTTGACCGTTCAGCAGAAACGGGAGATCGCCGAGACGTTACGTGTCCCCGGTACATATGAAATCAAAATTGAAGAGGCTGTTGTCGTCGATATGTGACCTCATTAGCTGTTCTTCGATGTTTCACAGAATAGTTCGTTCTGAATCTCTCTCTCTGATAACGCTCAGTACAGTTCCTCTTCGTACAAACGGATTCTTGTTTTTTCGTCGTTGAATTTTGGGCCTTTCTTGACGGTCTGTTCTTGTCTATCCAGCCTGACTAGCCCTGCTTCTTCTAATTCTTTGAGCGACCGATGACGTAGCTCAAGTCGGAGTTTCGCTACATCCTCGTTGGCAGAGGGGAGGTCGCTACGGGCCGCAATGGCCGGTGTGTCGCTCTTTCTCATTATATATAGTATACTATCAGAACACGAATAAACACACACAGTTTTCACTGAGATTTGTCTCTCTCATTAATCGAAGGGTCAAGGACTCCACACGCTCAGTAAGCAGACTTACTGTGCAAGTAATTCACCACATCTAAACTGAAAATAATACTAATAGAGATTGTGTAATTCTCGTCGTTAAGCTATCCTCTCAGAACTTTCTTCGCTGATGGCCACGGCTGATTACTGGCATCTAACCGGCCTTCCAGATACCTGAGCCCATACCCCGTGATATCGTAGTTCTGGAACTGACGGGTTAGCGGCTCGATCATCTGTGCGTATGTAAGCATCCGACAGCGTTCACGCACACGGCCCACAGAGGCACGGAGGGATACCTTCTGCGCAATGTATCGTGGTGATGACCAGCCTTCGGCTTTCAGTATTTCGAGGATTCGTTCATCTAGCGGGACCATCCATTTGGCGGGCTTGCGTGACATGATTTAGGGCAACGTCGTCAGCTGTTGATTCCAGGACCGTCAGCCGCATCAGCACCATTTTCTCCGTCGGAAGATCCGCCACCATTGATGTAGCGTTCTCTTTCAGCGTCGTATTTTTCTTCGAGATAAGCTTCTCCTTCATCAGTGAGGACGTAAACTCCATTTCCGAGAGCGCGGAGGAGATCGTGTTCGCTAAGTTTCTGTAGTCGACGAGAAACCGTTGACTGGGCAATATGGATTTCATCTCGCTTTGCGAGCTCCGTTGAGGTTCCTGATTCCTCCTCGCGGATTATTTCCAGTATCCGGTCATCCCAGATAGTCATCCAAGATCCTGACTGACGCATTCATTTCCCACAAGAGTATAGACTATCTTATTTCTCACTAACAATTCGAATTAAGGCCACCAATGCATTTATGCATAATCAGCCTGTTTGTGGATATGCGAAGCACCCGATTCGGTTGAAGATGACTCTCCTTGGTTCGTGATGAACGGGCGGTCTGGTACACCGCCCGAAAAGGTGGCTTCGCGCTCTGTAGGCCATGAGCGAATCCACCATTACGGGGCTACAGCCCCGCACGAACACCGAAGCATCGCAATCGAATAGTTCTGACGACGGCAGTTGCGCCACCTGTCGAGCTGACGCTGACGGGATTGATGCACGGACACTCAATCCGATCTGTTCAGGGTGTGCAGCCCGCAGCTTTGACGATGGGCGGTCAGTGCGCGGAGGTGAGAAGGCGTGAGTAACGATCTTCAACCGCTGGAACCGGGCCGAGCCGTCGATATGTACCTCAAAGCCCGACAGGACGAACTGACCGAATCAACGATCCAGTCACAGGAGTACCGGTTAGAAGCCTTCGAGCAGTTCTGCCGCGAAGAGGGCATTGAGAACTTGAACGACCTTTCAGGCCGGGACCTGTACGCCTATCGCGTCTGGCGGCGGGAAGGAAACGGGAAGGGCCGCGACGAGATCGAGCCCATAACCCTCCGCGGGCAGCTGGCCACGGTCCGTTCGTTCCTCCGATTCGCTGCCGAAGTAGATGCAGTTCCCGAGGATCTTCGGACGAAGGTTCCGCTGCCGACGATCAGTAACGCCGGTGAGGTGAGTGCGTCTACACTCGACCCCGAGCGCGCCGATGTAATTCTCGACTACCTCCAGATGTACAAGTACGCATCACGAATCCATGTTATCGCCCTGCTGTTATGGCACACCGGGGCCCGCATGGGTGCGATTCGTGGGCTGGATATCGATGACTGCGAACTCGAACAGGACAATCCGGGTATCCAGTTTGTCCATCGCCCACAGACCGATACGCCGTTGAAGAACGGGGAGAAGGGTCAGCGCTGGAACGCTATCAGCGACCACGTTGCCAACGTTTTGCAGGACTACATCGACGGGCCGCGTGAACCGGTCTTCGATGAACACGGGCGTCGACCGCTCGTTACGACTTCTCAGGGTCGTGCTTCCACGTCGACGTTCCGGACGACGATGTACAGGGTTACCCGGCCATGCTGGCGGGGAGCGGAATGCCCGCATGACCGCGATCCGGAGGAGTGCGAAGCTACGTCGAATAGGAAGGCTTCGACGTGTCCTTCCGCTCGGTCACCACACGACGTTCGGAGTGGCAGGGTTACCGCGTATCGGCGTGAGGATGTCCCGCGCCGTGTGGTGTCGGACCGACTGAACGCAAGCGACCAGATTCTCGACAAGCATTACGACCGCCGTGGCGAGCGCGAGAAGTCCGAACAGCGCCGCGATTACCTCCCTGAAGTGTAACAATGACTCACCGACTTACTTTTAGTAACCGCATGATGGAACCGCGAAACCGGCAGGGCCCATTGCTGCCACGTAGAGGATCCACCTGTGAGATAGCTATCTGCCGTGCTTGACAGACCTCCGCTCTTCGAGACTCCGCACGCTCACACCGCCGCTCACTCGTCCACGACGACGACCTTGACCTGCTGGACGCCGCCAATCGCCCGGAGCCGGTTGGCTAGCTCGGTGATTTTACCGCCCGCGCCCTCGACGACCAGGGTCTCCATGCAGGTGTCGTGGGAGAGATGAATATGCTGGACGGACGTGATGATGTCGGCCATCTCGTGTTGGACCGTCTGAAGCTCGTCAGCGATGCCCGAGACGTGGTGGTCGTGGACGATGACGATGGTCCCGTGATGGTGTTTTTCGTCACCGGACTCCCACTCGTAGGTCGCGAAGAAGTCACGTAGCGAGTCCCGTATCGCCTCCGACCGGCTCGCGTATTCCCACTCGTCGACGATGCCGTCGAGCCGGTCGACCATCGACGACGGGAGTGTCAGGCTGATCCGGTCGAGATCCTCACTCATGTGTGTCGATAGGTGCGGGCTGGCATATGGATACCTGGGCTTCGGTAATACTCACCCGCCGGCGGTAATACTGCTTGATGAAAAAGTATTATTACCGCGCCGGGGCCAGACCCGGGTAGCATGCACATTCCCGACGGGTATATCGATCTACCGCTTGCGTTGCTGTTCGGTGCGCTTGCGGTCGTCGTTCTGAGCGTCGCTGCGAAGCGTGTCAACGGTGAGATCTCCGACGCGCGCGCACCACTGCTCGGCGTTGTCGCGGCGAGTATCTTCGCTGCACAGATGCTCGACTGGCCGATTCCGGGCGGAACCAGCGCCCACTTCGTCGGGGGCGCGTTCGCGGCGATTCTCCTCGGCCCACACCTGGGCGCGCTCTGTGTCGCGACTGTCGTCACGATTCAGGCACTCGTCTTCGGTGACGGCGGGCTCGTGGTGCTTGGCGCGAACGTGTTCAACATGGCTGTCGTCGAGGTGTACGTCGGCTACGCCGTCTATCGCCTGCTCGTTCCCTACGGTGAGTTCCGTGCCGCCTTCGCCGCGGGGTGGCTGGGAATCACGGCCGGCGCGCTGACCGCCGCGCTCCAGCTCGGCCTTTCCTCTGCGTTCCAGTACCAGTTGTTGACGACGCTGTCGATAATGGGCGCCGGGCATCTCGTGCTGGGCCTGATCGAGGGAGCCATCACCGCCTCGGTGTATCGCTATCTCGCCCGCGCTCGCCCCGACCTCCGGCCGAACGCCGCCCCGGAGGTGAGTGCGTGATGGCCTGGGAGCGCCCCGATTGGCTTCCCCGTGCGCTCGCCGCGCTGCTGGTCCTGACGCTGCTCGCACCGGTGTTCGGGTGGGCGGCTGGCCAGGTCGGCTACGCGGAACCGCTTGAGAACGCCGCCGAGGCGACGGGCGCGACGGAACACACCACCGCGGTCGGGACGGCGCTGTTCCCGGACTACGGCGTCCCCGGCCTCGGCGGTGCGACCGGGACGTTCGTGTCGGCCGTCGTCGGCACCGCGCTGACGCTTCTCGTCGGTGCCGCTATCGGTCGCGCACTCGGGGCGGATACCGACAGGCGGCAGTAGCGCATGGCCGGCAGCGACCTGCTCGACCGGACCGTCGCAGCTATCGCGGCCAGCGCCCAGTGGTTCCTGCTCGCCGAGGACCTGCCGGACCGGGACGGGTTTCTCCAGGCCGTCACGCCGACAGTCAAGCTTACCGGCATCGCGACGCTCGTCACCCTTACTGTGACACAGCGGACGCTGGCAGTCGTCAGCGCGCTCGCCCTACTCGCTGCGGCGCTTGCAGCCCTTTCTCGGGTCCCTGTTCGGACCTTCCTGGGTCGTCTGACCGGCCCGCCGGCGTTCGCGCTCGTCGTCGTCGCGCCACAGGCCGTCCTGATGGGCGGCCCCTCACTGGGGTCGCTCCCGCTCTCGGCCGCCGGCATCGACTACGTGCTCACGTTCGCCGTCCGCGTAACCGCGTGTGTCGGCTTCCTGTCTGTCCTGCTGTTGACGACTCGCTTCGCCGACCTGCTGGCGGCGTTTCGTCGGCTCCGTGTCCCGTCGATTGCCGTCTCGCTACTCGGGATCACGTACCGCTATCTGCTCCTCTTTTTCGCCGAACTCGAACGCATGGTCCGGGCTCGCCGGAGCCGAACCATCGCCGAGCCGAGTCTCCGCCGGAACTGGCGCGATTCGGGGCACTTCGTGGGTTCGTTTCTCGTCCGGAGCCTGGAACGCGGCGAGCGGGTCCAACGGGCCGCTCGCGCCCGCGGCGGGACTGGCTCGACGCCGGCACAGCCCCGGGAACCGCTCGGGCGGGCCGACCTCGCCTTCGGACTGGTCGTCGTGGTGGTGGTCGCGTGACTGCTATCGAGGCTACTGACCTCCGGTACGCATACCCTGACGGGACGCTGGCGGTCGACGGTGTCGACGTGTCCATCGAGCGCGGCGGCCGCGTGGCGCTGCTCGGTCCGAACGGGGCTGGCAAGTCGACGCTGCTGGAACTGCTTGGCGGCCTGGTCGACCCCGACGGCGGGCGGGTCCGGTACTTCGGTGAGACGACCGACGCCGACACCGTCCGTAGCCGACTGAGCGTCCTCACGCAGAACCCCGCGGACTACCTGTTCAATCCGACCGTCCGCGAGGACCTCGCCTACGGACCGGCGCAACTCGACTGCGACCGCGCGGAAGTCGACCGCCGGGTCGAGCGAGTCGCGGACCGGCTCGACCTCGACGGACTCCTGTCGAAACCGCCGTTCCGGCTCAGCGGCGGCGAACAGCGCCGGGCCGCCCTCGCCAGCGCGCTCACCGTCGAGCCGGACGTGCTGTTGCTCGATGAGCCGGCGAGCAACGTCGACGCTGCGAACCGGGCGACGATTCTCGACCTGCTGGACGAACTCGCGGCCGAGGGCGTCACGCTCGTCGTCTCGACGCCGGACACCGAGCTCGTCCCACACGTCGCGGACCGGGTGCTGCTGCTCGACGATACCGGCACGATTGCTGCGAGGGGGGCCACCCGCCGTATCCTGACAGACGCCGACCTGTTGAGGGACTGTGACCTGCGCCCGCCACAGGTCGTCAGATTGTTCGAAGGCCGAACGGCGGACGTGCCACTGACTGTCGACGGGGCCGCCGAGCGGCTGGACGCGGGCGATCCGGATACCGCGGAATGACGGTCGTATCTGGGATGCCGGCTCACCAGCCGGAGGCCGGCCGCTGCGTCACTCCGACGCGTCGAGCAGTCGACCGTGCACGTCGATTTCGCCGTTCCGAATCCGGGTGCTGCTGATCCGCGTGCCGTCTTCGGCGACGACGAACGGTGGCGTGTGGATTTCCAGCGGGTGCAGTCCCGCGTCCCGACGCTGCTGATTGAGTTTGTGGGCACGTCGCTGTGCCTTTGCCTCCGGTGAAGCGACGAGCGCGTCCACGTCCGCTCGTGTCGCGGCCGGCCCCTGCGTGTCGTCTAACCGGAGAATCTCGTACGAAGCGGTGTACGACTCACTCAGCTGATCCAGCTCGGTATCGAGCTCATTCAGGCGGTCGTCGTACGCACCCAACCGCTCGGCGTGATCCGGATCGCTACGCGTCTCCGTGGCCAGCTCGGGGCTGGTCAAACCGACGATGACGTGGCCGTCGCCACTCCCGTCGTGGCTTGCGGTCTGAAACGCTTTGTGTAGTAGCGCCCGGTGGCCGTTGTGAATCGGTGTGAAGGTCCCGCCGAGAATCGTTGTCCGGTCCGCGTCTGCCATACGCGAATGTCCCACCAGTGTCATATATAGTTGCTGTCGACAGCGTGGCTCGCCACTGCCAACAGCGTACATCGACCGTGGTCCGGTAACACTCGCGTCAGCAGTAACTCAAGTAGCTCCGGTACGTATCCACAGCCATGACTGAAGTCACTCCCACACCGGGTATCCACCACGTCACATGCATCGCGAGCGACCCACAGCAGAACATGGACTTCTGGGTCGAGACGCTCGGGCTCAGGCTCGTCAAGCGCTCGATCAACCAGGACGACCCCAGCACGTACCACTTCTTCTTCGCCGACGCCGAGGGGAATCCGGGGACGAGCATGACGTTCTTCCCGTGGGAGGACCACTCGCAGGGGAAAGTCGGCTCCGGACAGGTCTCACGCACCGCGTTCCGCGTTCCCGAGGGAAGCCTCGACTACTGGGAGGACCGCTTCGACGAGTACGGCGTCGACTACGACGACCGCGTCGAGCGGTTCGGCGAGACCGTCCTCCCGTTCCGCGACCCCGACGGGCTCCCGGTCGAACTAGTCGAAGTCGAGATTCCCGACGACGACCCGACCGAGCCGTGGACGGAGTTCGTCCCAGAAGACGCCGCCATCCGCGGCTTCCACTCCGTGACGCTCTGGCTCGCTGACCCCGAACCTACGGAAGACCTGCTCCAGAAGATGGGTCTGGAGGAAGTCGGCACCGAGCAGGCACAGGGCGACACGCCCGGCGACGAGCGAACCCGCTTCGCCGCGACGGGGTCCGTCGGGAAGTACGTCGACGTGTTGCCGACTATCGAGGGCGGCCGGCAGGGCCACGGCACGGTCCATCACGTCGCCTTCCAGACGCCAACCGACGAGGACCAGCAGTCGATGCGCGAGGCCGTCCGCGGTGCGGGACTGCGCCCCACCTCACAGATCGACCGCCACTGGTTCCGGTCGGTCTACTTCCGGGAGTTCGGCGGCATCCTGTTCGAACTCGCCACGAGCGGCCCCGGCTACGACAGCGACGAACCGCTTGACGACCTCGGCGGCCGACTGGTGCTGCCCGGGAAGTTCGAGGACCGCCGCGAGGAAATCGAAGCAGGGCTCACAGACGTGACGATTCCCCGGCCAGCGCCGGCCGAAGCCGACGACTAACGCCAGCGAAACGACCGGTATACGCCTCCTTCTTCCTGTTAGTCTGTGAGTAAATATGCGTGCCCGGGGCGACCAGTTGTACATGTCCACTGACGGGCAGGAGTACGTTATCGCGCCGTGGGGGGAGAGTGGGTGTGAGACGACCGTCGTCACGGTTGATCTTCCGTCGCGGGACCTTGCCGCCCAACTCGAAGTACCGACAAGCGTGCTAGACCGCATGGCACAGCTCGGTGACGAACACGATATCCCGGTCACACAGGCGCTCGGGGAGCGGCTGGAAATCAACCGAGCGCGGGTGTCGCTCTGTGCCGCGAAGTCGGTTGACGACGTGGCCGCCGTCCAGCAACATCTCACGGACGCCCGCGAGTACCTCTCCGGCGTCGAGACGCTCGATACAGCCGACCTCGAAGCCGACATCGAACACCTCTGGACGAACGAACTCGGGAGCGCGTAACCACGTTGGTGAAGCCAACAGTGGCGACGAGAGTTGCTATTTGTATGCACAGACACCTTGGAAAGTAGTTTATTGGCAACGCCAGATAGACGATAACGAACCGGGGAATCGGTGACTGGATAACACGAATGGCAACATCACACCCCCAAATAAACGGGTAAAAACACTCTTGGCGTGTCCGTTTCCAATTCTTTACCGACAGCCGCGAGTTTACAGTAAGTTTAATTCCCTGAGTTTCTCACCTGCGTTCGTGGTATTATCATGAACGATGATAGACGACTGTGGCTCGTGGCTGCAGTGTCGCTACTCCTGATATTCGGTGGGAGCGGGCTCGCATGGACAGTACAAACAGACGCCGGCTCCGTGGAAGTCCGCGATGTGCGGTTCTCCGGGACCAACGGAACGATGATGAGCGGGACGCTGTACATCCCTGAGGAGGCGAGCAGCGCCAGCCCACAACCCGGAGTACTGGCCGTCCACGGCTACATCAACTCGAAGGAGACGCAGTCGCCGTTCGCCATCGAGTACGCGAGACGGGGCTTCGTCGTCCTCGCTATCGACCAGACGGGCCATGGCTACTCGGACCCGCCGGCGTTCCAGAACGGCTATGGCGGCCCCGATAGCCTCGAATACCTCCGGTCGCTGGACTACGTTGACAACGAAAACATCGGGCTCGAAGGGCACTCGATGGGCGGCTGGACCGTCGTCACGGCGGCCGCGGCGCATCCGGACGGGTACGAATCGATAGTTATCGAGGGCTCCTCGACGGGGTCGAACCGTGCCCCCGAAGGCACCGATTCGTTCCCACGGAACCTCGCCGTCGTGTTCAGCGAGTACGACGAGTTCTCCCCGTTAATGTGGGGGACAGCGAGTGCGTCCGACGTTGAGCAGAGCGACAAACTCCAGACGGTGTTCGGCACGGACAGCGCCGTCGAGGCGGAACGTACCTACGGCAGCGTCGAGGACGGGACCGCACGGCGGCTGTACACGCCGGCGACGACCCATCCCGGCGATCACTTCTCGACCGCAGCCATCGGCGCGTCCATCGAGTGGCTCCAGCTAACGCTCGAGGGCGAGGACGAGTTGGACCCCGGAAACCAGGTCTGGTACTGGAAATCGCTGGGGACTTTTATTGCCCTCCTCGGTGGCGTGCTGTCGCTGTTCCCGGCGGGCGGTCTGCTCATCGAGCGGGCATCGACTGACAGACTCCGACGAGAGTACCCTGACGGGAAGGGGATGACCGGCGCGAAACGCTACGGGGCATCGCTGCTCGCCGCGGCAATTCCGATTGTGACTTACTTCCCGCTGCAAGACGCCGCACCGGCGATTATCGGCCTCAGTTGGCTGTTCCCACAGCAGATCAACAACGGCGTAATCGTCTGGGCGCTGGGTAACGCGGCCATCACGGCGGTGCTGTTCGCGGTGTGGCACTACACCACTAATGCGGACGACGCGTCGGTGTCGCTGGCGAACTACGGCCTCGATACGGGCGACGGCGCGCGGACGGTCGGCGTCTCGGTCCTGGCCGGCGTCGCTACCGTCGCCGTGCTGTACCTGCTGGAAGCCGTCATGGCGTTCCTGTTCCAGACGGATTTCCGTATCTGGGTGTTCGCCATCAAACTCCTGTCCCCGGCGCAGTTCCGGATCAGCTTCTCGTACCTCCTGCCGCTGTTTGCCTTCTTCGTCGTCCTGGGGGCGCTCCTGCACGGCCAACTCCGTCCCGAGGGCGAATCCCGGTCGCTCCGCCGTGCGATGGCGACGAACTGGCTCATCGTCGTCGGTGGGTTCGTCGTGCTACTGGCGGTTCAGTACGTCCCACTGCTGTCCGGGCAGCCGCTTCCGCTAGGCCACCCGCTGTTGACAATCCTGGCGCTCCAGTTTGTCGCCCTGCTCAGCATCGTGGCCTTCGTTAGCACCTACTTCTTCAGAAAGACGGGTCGGGTCTGGGTCGGCGCGACGATCAACGCCGTCCTCGTGACGTGGGTCATCGTCGCCGGGACGGCCACGCAGTTCCCCGTCTAGACCCGGCGTTCACTTCCCTATTCGCTCTCGGTGACGGTCGTGCTCCGACCGTGAGGACGCACAGCCGAAAACCGGCGGTGACTCAGTCGTCGCTCATGACGCCCTCCGCGACGGCCATGTCCTCGACCGTGGGGTCGTCCTCGGACGCCCGGAGGACGAATCGCTTGCGGATCAGATCGGCCGCGTAGATGGCCGTCCCGAGGATGATGAGCGTGTCACCGGGGAGCCGCGCCCAGAACAGCGTCTGGACGAGCGGCTGGTTGTAGAACGCCACGCTCCGGGCCGCGGCGTAACTGCCGGTGAACGCCGCCTCCAGCTGGAGGAAGCCCACGGGCAGGACGGAGACGAACACCATCAGGGCCAGGCCGACGTTCCAGCACCAGAACGCCGCC
>Ga0207851_100528_pt1 | contig 18458 bp, 18 predicted proteins | sample A23E3SouthBayCA_FD_187747 | JGI IMG/M metagenome (GOLD analysis project Ga0207851, IMG submission 187747) | Aerobic enrichment media microbial communities from Eden Landing Ponds, California, USA - A23 E3 (SPAdes) | ecosystem: Environmental > Aquatic > Marine > Unclassified | place: Emeryville... | reverse complement strand
CAGTTTCTCGAACTGTTTCAGCAACGCCGAAGCAGAAACTGCAAACGAGTGGCTTAGATCGTTCGCCTTCGCATGGAATCAACTAATCTGAACAGCACCTCCGAGATGTGAGCTTGGATTATCTTCGGGTTCTCGAATTTTCCGAGGTTCTTGGGGTAGATGTAGCCATACCAATCATCACGCCCTTCCATCCGACCTCCTTCCCTGTCTTCAAGCGCCTCTTTATGATCAATGAAGAACTCCCATGTCTGGGGAAGGTTCTCTCGTAGATAGTCCTCCGAGTAGAGTCCTGCGTCAAGTTCTCCATCGTCCTCCTCCGCAAAGTAAGGGTGAACAACGTGCAGACCTGACCAATCTCCCCGCCAGCGTTTCACTTCGTCTCCTTGCAGGAATGGGCGAAGGAGGTCTGTCTCGATCTCGTACTGCTTCGACTCTCCAGTGGGAACAACGGTTACTATATTTCCCGTGTCCTCCGATTCTATCCGGTCAGCATCCAGTACGTCGACGATATAGATTTTGTTCGCACTCGTCCGAATCCCCTGAAATACGGCGTCAGTAACCGACTCAATGCGGTCGTCAGCTTGATTTTCGAGCTTTCGGAATACCTCCAATTCCTCCGGCGGCATCATCGACCAGTAGCCGTCACCAAGCTCTCCCTGTGGGAAGTCGAACACGTCGATGAACTCGTCCGAGTACCCCGGTTCGTTCCGGTGATTACGGACGGCGGCGATGATCTCTTTGTCTAATGCTCTCCCCGTGTCCTCATCGACGTTTGCCTTCACTCGGACACATCGGATTTGGTTTGCTTCCCGAGCTTCCTCATCTGGTTCGTCTTCCGCGATGACGATAGCAGGGTAGTTCGTCGCGTCCTTGAAAACGCCCGAATCGCGGAAGTCGTACACTTCATCAAGAGAGGCTTCTCGACGGAGAACGCGACGAAGCCCTTCTCCATAGTCTGTCACCATGAACTGATTTGGCGTGATATATCCGAGCTTCCCCGTCCCCTCTACCAACCAATCGAGCCCTCGCTCGTAGAACGGACAGTAGAGATCGTAGTTTCCCGTCGTGGACTCGTACAGCTCGTCGAGAATCGACTTCTGCTGATCGGGGAGATGCTGAATACGGACGTATGGCGGATTCCCCACCACGTAGTCATACTGCATATAGTTCTTCACGACGAGCGCGAGAACGCTGTCCTCGAACATCTTGAACAGCCGCCCGTCGCCATGATCTTCCCGTAGATAACGAACCGTCGCGAGAATGTCGTTGACATACGGCTCGAAGAATCCTTCCACGCCATCGTACTGGCGTGTCGTGTAGCGGTGGATTCCCTCATCGAGGCCGCCGTGATACTCCCACAGCCCCTCCTGCATATGGTATTTCACCACGTCGAGAACGCCCTGCAACGCCGCGAAGTATTCCCCGAAGTTCCGAACCCCGGCGTTCACCTTTGCCGTGTCGTATTTTGGCATCCGAACCCGCTGGACGAGGAAGCCATCTTCCATCTCGGCGTCGGCCACGTCACTCTCGTCCACCTCGATGGGGAGTGGCACGGGAATCTTCACGTCCTGATTGTCCTCGGTGATCGAATCGAGGGTCATCTGCGTCTGCCCGTCTTCCCCGAGGTCGAGGCCGGTCAGCTCTCGCTCGTTTCGCAGGGAATCGGTTCGGAAGATCGGCAGTCGGCGGATGGTGAAGCTCTCGGAGTTCCGTTTCGCCTCCCGATACTCGGGGAGAATCGTCACCATGAATCGAATCTGTGCCATCAGGACGGCGAACGGGTGAATGTCAAGGCCGACGATGTGGGGAGTAGTACAGAGTTCGGTGAGGTGTTCGGCCCAATCGGGGTCGTCGTTGTACCGGCGCACGTCGTCGAGATACCGTTCGACTGCTTCGACGAGGAACGTACCGGAACCACAGGACGGGTCGATGAGACGTTCCCGTGAGACGCCCACATCGTAATCCACGCCGTCCATGATGTAGTCGATGACCGGCTGTGGCGTGTAGAACTCCCCGAGGGCTTTTCGTGTCTCGGGGTCGAAGTACCGCTGGTACAGGTCGCCAAGCGGGTCGCCCTCGATGCGGGAGAAATCGAATTTCAGGACGGCGAAGGAGACGTGAGCGATGGCCCGACTGAACCGTTCGCGGGTTGCTGGACTAACGCGGCTCACTTCACTCCCTTCCTTGGCTACGTCACGGAAGCGGTTGTACGGGTTGTCGTGCTGGCTGGCCGTCTGTTCGCCGTAGCCGTCAGTCCACCAGATGAAGATGTCGTCCTCGAACAGACTCTGGACGAGTTGGTTCCGCATATCCTCGATCATCCCGTTCGCGGCGACGGGGTAGGCATCGAGGTCGATAGTACCCCCGAATCCACCGAGTTCATCGAAGTACCGGCGGAGTCCCTTGCTACTCGGGAAGAAGTCGTGGTCGTCGGTAGCCTTCGCCAGCAGGAGACGAGCGAGCAGGGCGTGGCCGGATTCGAGACAGAACATGAAGTCACGGAGAGACTGCTTCCCGTCGATGAAGGGTTCCCACGAGTCGGGCGTCTCGTCGGGTTCGCTGGCGTAGCTGGCTTCCCAAAAGTCGTAAGCTCCCTTGACGAATTTGGCCTCCTGCTCGTCGCGGAGTTCTTCGAGCAAGTCCATCATCGCGGTCACGAGATCAGCGAAGGGACTGTCCTCCTCCAAGCGGAACGTCTCGAAGAAGTGTTCCCGTCCGAGTTGACCGTCGAGTTCCACTTCATCGAGGCGGTCGAGGAACGACGTGACGCTCTCGGGGTCGGTAATATCCCACTCGGGCTTCCGAAGTGCCGCTTCGAGATCGGCGGCGTCACTCTGCGTTGCGTCTTCGAGGGAAATCGAGAGTAAACGGGAGCGACCATCCCGGCGGTAGAGTCGAAGTTCGTCGCCGTTGGTCAGCACTCCGTAGTCGGCTTTCAGTTCGTCGACGTAGTGGAACAGTTGGTCTTCGTGAGGTGTGAGATCGCGTCCGGTCGTCTTGAACTCGTAGACGACGGTGACGGATTCGTTGCTGTCGAGAGTGACGTAGTCGGGGCGACGGTCGTCGGGGAGCGTCCACTCGCTTCGGAGATCGTGTCCAGCGCCTTCGTAGCCGAGAAGCGAGTAAAAGTTCTCGTTGAGGAACGTGTTTTCCACGTCCTTTTCGCTCATATCCGCATCGAGGCGAGATGCGATTCCGTGGAGGGCGTCGAGAATCGCAGACGTATCAGGCATAATAACCTCGAAACAGTCACACGATAAAAAAGATTGTACCGGCGGAGGTTCTACTCAATAGGTGGTCTAAGATCGCGCCAACGGAGGTCGATGGTTTCCCCCTCATCAAGTTCTACACGATATAGAAGACTGTCGCGGTCGTCGCCGGTTACAGCACCTGCGTTATCTTGTATGATCTCGATAACGGTTCCATGTTTGCCGTGGAACTGATGATGGTCGGGGTCAGTTTCATCAGGGAGATCAACTCGAACACGGTCGTCTTCCTCAAACTCAGTCATATATTGTCTTGCCGTAGTGATGGCGGATGAGCTTATTAAAACGGGGAATGGTTGTGTGATACTATGAGGTAGCATTGCGATAAGGAACGAGGCGGTCAAAGATTTGAGTGGATTATGCTCTCGTTCGACCGCCTCAGCGGTGATAGCGGTTGCATCGAGTTAGCATTTCTGGAGCGAGAGGCGACACCCGAGCCGGCGATGAAGCTCGGTATCCGACTCCATTTGGCTGGACTCTCACTTTCGTATACAGTCTCGATTCTTGAGCTGTTGGGTGTCGATCGTCATCGAAGCACCGTGCATCAATGGGTACAGAAGGCCGATTTACAGCCAACAGGTGGTGCTGAGCCGAATCACGTTGCGGTCGATGAGACTGTGATTCAACTCAATAATGATCGATATTGGCTGTACGCTGCTGTCGATCCCGATACCAACCGCCTGCTTCATGTTCGGCTCTATCCGACGAGAACCACCGCTATCACCTCGATGTTTCTCTCAGAATTACGCGAGAAACATCAGGTAGACGACGCAGTTTTTCTCGTCGACGGTGCACCGTGGTTGCAGGCAGCCTGCCACCGACACGGGCTACGATTCCAGCATGTTACACATGGGAATCGGAATGCCGTCGAACGTGTCTTCCGAGAAGTCAAACGATGAACTAACCAATTTTCAAATACGTTTAGTCACGTCGAACCGAGTACCGCCGAAAACTGGTTACAAGCGTTTGCCTTCGCATGGAACCAGCTTATCTAGACACTACCGTCGCTTCGGGGTTACTTGGAGAGGAGAAGAATGAATCTACGGATGAGACCGGCGTTTGTGAGGAGTAAAAACGACTCGATGTAGTGATTCTCGGTGAGACGAGAGACAGCGGTCGGTTCCCATTCTTAAGTTAATCCAATATGATAGGCGAAGCGTGACCGCCGAATCTGGAGACGGTTCCCGATTGAAACGACGACAACTGCTGGCCACGTTAGGAGCGACTGCCGTTGCTGGCTGTGGAGGCGATCAGCAATCCGAACCCTCGACAGAACCCACGGAGATGGACTCAACGGAAGTGGCACAACAGACAGATTGCGTCGATAGGGAGCAGTATGAGCAATTGCGGAGACAGTACGAGGAGCTGCAGAGCGAGCATCGGGAACTGAGGGAACAGCATTCTGATCTCCGAGAGCGGACGCAGACTGCTCAATTCCCGCCCTACATCACTGCAGATCGGCGCTCAGTCTCGGTAACGTACGAAACGCTCAACGGTAATGTCGAGGGATGGGAATGGGACAGTTCTACATTAGAATCGCAGATCAGCGCCGGCAGTATCATTCGAGAGTTGACGTACGAACAACTGGCTTATCTGGAATGGAATGTGTTTGGCTTTGAAGGGAACAGCAAGTATCAGCGATTAGGTGATTATGGACGGTATTACCAGCTCCTTCCGTTCGTTATTCCCTCGAATTTTGGCCCGCTCTCAGAGGAGATTTATAACCGCTATCAGAATGACCGGGAGCGGATTCGTGCGGCGTGGAATTTCACTACACAGTTGAACGATTATGTACGTGAGATAGCTGAAACTCCTCGGTTCCCCCTTGAAACGTTACTAATGGGAGGTGGTGACTGCGAAGATTCAGCCATTTTGCTCGCGAGCATCTTGTACGGAATGTCTCCCGATTGGAACGTTACGTTGTGGTTCATGGATTCCAACAATCCAACAGACCCAGAGAACATCAACCACGTAGTCGTTGGTGTGACTACAGGTAGCGGAGAGATGTTGGTGGAGACCACCTCGAAGACCATGATGACCCCGTTTGATCGGGTAGAGGGATTCTCTGTGGAAGTAGAGCCAACAGGGCAATACGCTCAGCAAAAATTAGGAGTAGACCGGACATCGTCAGCTTTCATCTAATACTCTCTTACCGCAGGGGAATTTGAGTCTTAATTCAGCCCACTCTCAGATATTTTTCAGGATATCTTGTAGATATCTGTGGGCTACTTCAACGGGAACCTCTCGAATGGTTTCATATTCCTCCTCGTTCTCACGATAGCGACCGATCGATTGTCCTTGAACGAAAAGTGCCCGTTCTAATTTTGCTACGTCCTCGGAGGTTTCACAGTTGTCAAAGAAGTATTCAACGAGTTTTCGATAGGAATCCCGAGAACAGGTAAGGGAACTCGGAAGTGTTCTTGAATCGTCTTTAGCTGTATGTGTTCGGTGCGCTCGGGCGACCATCACGTCCAGAATCGGGAATCGCCCCGAGTAAGTTCCTCGGCTATCAGCGATGTGAAGGAGGAATTGAGGAGTAACAGCTACTCTCGAATTTGAGCTGAGTGGGCCGTTAGACCCTTTTAATTGGGAGCGAAGCTCGATAAATGCGTCAACGACTTCCTCAATCGGAGACTCTGCAACGCTTCCGTCGATCTCATTGGCAAGGCTCTGAGCCTCCTTGAGAAACGGTTGCACGTCTTCCGGGTCATAGCTCGTTCGATGTAGTGACTTCCACCGCCAGAGCGCACGTAACCTGTCTTGTGGTGGCTGGTGTATCTCTCGGTTATAAATCGCAAGATAATGAAGTGGATATCGATTCGCCCAAAGATCGACGTTCCAATCAACAGTGACGCCTTCAGACATGGTCGTTCTGCATATTGAATAGATCTACCGTTGTAGAGATCAGATTTTTTCTCGACATTCTATTCGCTATGTTCATCATTCCCCCCGAGTCATCTATGTCTAAATCATCAGCAAAACCTTGCCAGAAATCTCTCTCCAGCCACTCTGCTATCTCAGCGGCATCGGCATCAGGAGAAGGACGTTCGTGGTTCTCCATCAGTCCGGGAATGTTAGTGATCGTACTTAATTCCCCATCGAAATTTGAGGGCCGTGCTGAACCTACCTCGGATAACTCCTCCAAAGAGTAGCAAAAATAAGTCAGCTAAACAGCTCCTCAACGTCCACATCCAACACGTCTTCGTCCCGTTCACCTTCCCGGTACTCTTCTAATTTCCGTTCGTTCTCGATGATGGTACGCTCTACGTCAAGCGCAAGCGCGTCAATCTCATCGTGGAGGTCTTCGTCGTCAGCCATTCTGATTCGACTCATCGAGGTTGGATATTACGTGTAGCGTTTCGCCTTCGGGAGTCACGGCAGGGAGACATTTGTATCAAAAGTAGAGCATACCAATCCTCGATGCATAGCGACACGAGAGGGTAGCCGCTATGTGCCGAATCTGCGTGATACGCAGAGGTTTTCTGAAGAGTCTTGTGTCGGTTAATCCGATAACTTTATACCAGTTCCTGTGCTTTATGCAAGTGTCGCAGACCGAGTGTACACCTGAAGTGCCGAACTCGGGCGTTGTAGGGCACAACGCGAGCGTTTCGCGCTCGCGACCTTCCAAGCTCATGGCCCGGGTTCAAATCCCGGCCGGCGCATTTTCCGAACGGAGTGGGGAAAATCGCCCAGAGGAATTTGAATCAGGGAGTGAAGCGAGCGAACGCGAGCGGAACGACCGTGGTTCAAATCCCGGCCGGCGCATCCGCTTCGCGGTCCAGTCCCGTAGTTTTCGAGCATCTATGACGGAACAAGAATCATGGACGCTAACGCTCATCAGTGGATTCGAGCCAGTAGCCCGGCGCAGTAGTGCGGTTTCAGTTCGTACCAGGCTTAATAAAAGAACAGTCAGTCGAAATCGACCGACAGAGGCAACTTCATGGCTGACGCCAGTGATGGTTCGTATACTAGAGATGGTAATACACCGCGAACTCTTGCCAGTCCACCGAATGTTTCGAGGTACTGAGGCCTACTCTTGATTACTGTTGACGACCTGACCCCCGGCCGGTCACTCCCGAATCCGATTGTCGTCGAAGTCACTGGTGTAACGTGGAACCCTCGACAGTCGCAACGAGCAAAATTGGACCTCGTCGATATGGCCGGAAATTCACTCCAACTGGTCGATTACGATGGTTCTGAGACTTCCGTGACTTGGACTGAGGGGCATCGATACTGTATCGCCGACTGTAACGTCCAACCGAGTCGAGGTCACGACGAAATCGTTCTTTCTCCGAGTAAGAAGACACAGATAGAACATCTTGACGAACCAGAGTCGGTGACGCGTATCCTCGTCGTCGGAGATACGCATGTTGGATACCGACACCGACCACGTCATAAGAAATCCTCGGGAAGCTACACTGTCGATAATCGTGAGACGTTCCGACAGGCGCTTCGCCGTGCCCGAAACACAGATGTCGACGCAGTGATCCATGCTGGTGACGTCTTCGACCACAATACGTCCCAGTCCGATTTAGACACGGTTCACGAGGAGGTAACGCGAACGTGTGAACAGGAAATTCCCTTCTACTTTATTCGTGGGAACCACGACGAAACATCCGGTAGACAGCTCTTGCACCGCCTGACAGCTGAGCAATCGAAGTGTTGCCGACTAACGACCGAGGAGACGTTCATTCACGGGGAGGGACCCTCGGCGATTACGTACGGGTATGATAACTCGGGAGGACAACTCCCTCAATTATCTCCTGACCATTACCTGCGTACGCTCCCGATGCCGGATTTGCTGGTAATACACGATACCCCGTATCCAGTTGTTGACGAACAAGGCAAGAATATCTACACGTCTGAAGAGCTTGATCTACAGGACTTCCTTGCAGAATCGACTCTCAGGCCGGACTTCATCATATCCGGCCATATGCACGTAGGGAGCAAGGGAATGGTTCGAGATCGCAATGTTCCAGTTTTGACCACCGGACCCACAGCACCCATCAATAGTTCCACGGAAGACAACGAACCCTCAACTTGGCTTCTGTCTATTAGTGGAACGACTCCCGAGATCGATCGTCAGCCATTGTGAGTAGACCGACCATGCCACCACGGACGGCGATAGAGCTTCTAATTCATTAGAGTGGGATCAGCCAACCGCATCGCTTCCTACGCGACTCAGACAGTACAAAGCGATCGAATTGACGAGGAGGTCTGTCCGAGCGTGTCCCACTTCTCACCGGCCTCGACGATCACCCTTCCACCGCTGGTTCCAGCAATCACTTGACCATCTGCGACCGTCCACGCGAGAATAAAATCCCCTACATCTTGTACGCTGCTTCTGACGGGGGATGATAGGTCAATAGCGATTGTGAAAGACGGAGAGTCCAAGCTTGACGGCGACGGCTTATACCAGAACCAAAGTATTCATCGGATATGGAGAGGATATATTCTCCTGATGAACCACGTTTCGACGACCGAGTTAGTCGACCAACTTGAACAGGAAAACACGAACTACTTGGAAGTACTGAGCAAGGACGCGCTGAGTGTCGAACTTGCACGGTACCCCAATCCTGAGGCAAAAACGGCCCACAAAACTGACGAACTCTACTTTATTATCTCCGGGTCGGGGATGGTCCACGTCGAAGATGAGCGGTACGCTGTCGACGAGGGTGACGTAGTCTATGTAGAACAAGGAACTGAACACGACTTTTTTGACATCGAGGACGAAATCACGGCTCTTGTCGTCTTTGCGAGTGCTGAAGACTCCGTCCTCGGCCAAGGTCTCTGAATATCTAATCTGGTCTCGCGAACAACTGCCGAACTCGGCCCCCTGTATCTCGCACAACTCTACTGACTGCCATCGAGTAGTTCGTTTGAGTTGTGTTGCATACCCCGCGCGAACGCAGCAATTGGATGGATCGCCAGCTTGTGGATACTACTCTTCAACGACTGCTTCGCACGTCAAACAGTATCGTCGCCCATCGGTGAGGCCACCGATGTTGTGATTACAACGACAACTGTCCATGCACACAGTTGCAACCATCCACCCAAGACTCTTCGATATGTCTTTTAGCTCCACCACTCCGTGGCTCCGAGGTGGTCCTGTTCTGCTGCGTTCATCGTCTGTATCGGTCACGCTAGTTCTGGCAGATGCCCGGAGCGTATCTGCTACACCAACGGAGCGGAACTACTAGTAGTCCGCAAGTGTTGTGACCACACAGCAAGAGAGGGACGGTAGCGTTCCATATCGAGAAACTACTAGTAGACACACGTATAATCAACTACGCGCCAAGGCGGAGGACGAGTTTCATTCCCTGCGTGGCGCCAGTCCCCATAGTAGTACACGATCGAGCCGTCAATAACGACGTACACCCCCCACTCTCGTCAAATAACACCCGTTTTCTGGGGTCGATTGCGATTCCGACCAGGCCCTCGAGCGAGTCCACCGACACATGCTCACCCCCCCATAGAGGGAGAAATGGTCCCGCTGAAGTCCCCTCCGAATATCGCGTACGGTGCATGATTAGCAAGTGTATCCTGGCCCCGCACACGACGGAAGATAAATTCGATAGTCACCGCCAGGAGTAACGCTCCAACGCCAACCTGAGGGATCCAATACGAGAATGCGTTTCGCGTGGGGTGGATGACTTTCCGGGTCTCCGTTTTCCCGAACGTGAGCGGGTTAGCCGAGTATGTCCCGTCTGAGAGTTGGAGGGACGAAGTCTCGCTTGTGCTGCCCGAATAGAGGCTTGTCTCGTACGACGTCGGTTCCCGGATGAATACGTAAAGCGAACTCTCAGACCCGATTTCGCTCCGAATCTGATCGCTCAGATCCGTTAACTCAGGGATGTCAAGCGGTGCCGACGACGGCGAGGGACCCGATATAGACCGTCCGGACTAGCGTGCCGACGGAGCGTGCATACCCAGGGTAGCTGACGGATCGACGTGGTGAAGGGGTGGACACACTCGCGGCCCGCGTCCGGACGGCGCCCGCTAGTGCCACGAGATACACCAGGATTTTGGTGTGACTGTCGAACCGGGAGCGGGTGGACCGTCACCGAGGCACCGCGGGGCGGATCGAATCGAAAGTATACGAAACTAGATACTTCTTTCTAAATCTAGCCACAGACTACGGATAGACAGTTCCTGTAGGATTTTTAGGCATTGCGAAAAATATACGGTAGTTGAAAAGTTATAACCCCGTGGAGGGACGACTACTGACTGTGATGAACACGCATCGGACCGTCCGCCAGGAAGCGGGCACCGTCGAGGGGAATCCGGTTCGGCTGGACGAGGAGAAGAGCGAACGGATCGTCGAAGCGCTGAACACGGATCTCGCGGACGCGTACGTCCTGTACCATCAGCTTCACAAGCACCACTGGAACGTCGAGGGGGCGGAGTTCCTCGAGGTACACGTCTTTCTGCAGGAGGCGTACGAGGCGGTGGAGGTGGCGGCGGACGAGATTGCCGAACGGCTACAGGCACTCGGCGGCGTCCCGCACGCGAGCATGCCGGCGCTCTCGGTGGCCGCGACGGTCGAACCCGAAGACGAGGACGTCTACGACGTTCGCACCTCGCTCCGCAACGACGTGGAGATGTACGGCGACATCATCGAGAGCTACCGAGACCACATCGAACTCGCTGAGGGGCTCGGAGACTACGCGACGGCCCAGATGCTCCGCGAACAGCTCGAGGGCCTCGAGGACCACGCACACCACCTCGAACACTACCTCGAAGACGACACGCTCGTCCTCGACTCCGCGACGAACTGAGTTCACTCGGAGTCCGGCGTCGGTGACGGCTCCGCGGGCGTCGACTCCGAATCGGCCAGCAACGTCGCGTCGAGGCGGTCGGCGACGGCCGGGCTGAGCGTTCCCGCCAACGACATCGCCTCTTTCTCGTGGGCATCGAGTTCGAGTACGTCACGAAAGAACCGCGAGAGCGTGACGAACGTCTCGTGCAGTTTCTCGGCCCGTTCCCGCCCGTCGGCGGTCAGCGTCGCTCCCTCGTAGGGTTCGTGTGCGACGAGCCCTCGGTCGTCGAGTCGCTGCAGCATCTCGGTCGTCGCGGCCGGCGATCGGCCGACTGCGTCGGCGACCGCTCCCGGCGAGACGGGACCGTCCGATCGACGTTCGGCGCGGTACAAGACGAGGAGGTATGCTGAACTCCCGGTCATCGCCGGCCGTGGCCGCCGTCGAACGCCGACGATGGGGACCGACTCCGCCCCGTCCGGAGCCACTCAGCGCTACGCATCGTCGCGCCTCCCGGTTGCGGTGGCGTCCGTCGACGGCGCTGTATCCGGGGGGTCGCCGTCGTCGGCATCGTCGTCCGGCATCCCGAACAGGCCGACGTAGACACCCGCCCACAGCCTCGCTCGGCAGCGGCAACGTCGCCGCACGGATCAGACCCTCCGCACCAGGTGGTTGCGGACGCTCCGTTGGCAGTCCGTACACGCCGAGTCGAGGCTGGCGACGGTCGACAGGACGGGGTGATCCACCGGGAAGTCCTCGTAGAGATACGCCACGAACTTCCGGTGATCGATCCGCGCCCCGGAGTCGCCCGTCGTGGTGTCACGAAGGAACGCTTGCCGTCGGTCGGCGAGTTCCTGACAGCGGTCGCGGTGTGTCGCGAGCGTCTCGTGGCGCGCCCGGAGCGCGTCGAAGCCGACGTCGAGAAGCGACGTGTCGTCCGCCTCGGCGATCCACGACGTGATCCGCTCGACGGTGGACGCGGCGTCGTCTAGCTGTGTGCGTTCGCGGGCGAGCGTCCGCTCCATCGTCTCGGCTTCCGTGCGTCGAACGCGCGTCTCCGCGACGATGGCTCCCTTGAGTTCCGCCGAGAACGACGCCTCCGTGGTCGGCGCAAGCGCGACGGCGATGGGGTCCGTGAACTCGGTGCGGATGGTCGCGAGCAGTGATTCGGAGCCATCCGTGTCCGCGACGCTGTGGGGCCGGATCGTCGCTGCAAACGCCCGCCGAACCGTGCGACAGCGATCGGTTGCGCTCGACTCGCCGTGCAGGTGTGGACCGGCTGTGGCCGTGATACCGGGCGTGGCCGACTGCGCCGGCTCGGTCGGTAGCTCCGCGATCCGATCGGCGAACGTCTCGAACGCCTCGCGCTTTCGTTTCACCGCCTTCCGCTCCGCCCGAAGACGGGACCGGGCGTGATCGATATGCGTGGTCACCGTCATGTTAGGCCTCGGAATTGATCGGAGCGCTGACCAGCCCGCTCGGTTCGTCGTCGGTCGAGAGCGCGATCCTGATCCGCCGGCCATCTTCGACGTCCGCGACCCGGAGCGACGACGGCGGTGGGTTTGGCTGTCGGCGATAGAGGCCGAGTGCGATGGGGAGGACGGGGAGTCGCCCGTGCAGAGGGGAGAGCGCGTAGTCCGTCAGGCGGACGCCGACGGCACGCGCGTCCGTATCGTGGTCGGCCGACCACGGCGACTGGAGGTGGTCGCCGATCAGTCCACGCACCTGGAGGGAGAGGGTGGCGGAAAGCGGACGGTCGTTCGGATCCACGGGCGGTAGCCGAGCCGCCGCGTCCGCGAGCACGGCCGCCTGTTCGGCGGGTGACGGCCGAGCGTCGAGTTCCGTCGCCATGCTTTCGAGCAGGCACGGGCAGCGAGCGTCCGGATCGGCGACGGTCCCCGCGAGGTCGGCGTACGCGTCCGTGACCGCTCGCTCGACGGCGCCGTGGCCGTCCTCGGACAGCGTCTCGAATACGGCGGCTGCGACGCGGTGGCAGAACTCCACGAGGTCCCGGTTCGACGACTCCACGACCGTGCGGTCGAGGATGGCGTCCGAGAGCGTCCAGTTCGATGGGTCAGGAACTCCGTCCTCACTCTCGGCCCCGTCTCGTCTCCCGTCGTCGCCACCCGGCGTGGCCGCGAGTCGACCGTCGTCCTGACAGACGATCACGTCGTGAGCGGGGCACTGCGGGTCGTAGCGGCGGAGCGCCGTCCGGTACCGTTCGACCGCACGAGCGGCGCTCCGGGCGGCTTCCCGGTCGTCGAACCGCAGTCCAGCGGCGGGGACTGGCCGGTCTCCCGTGCGGCCACAGACGAGGTAGTACTCTCCCCCGACGCTCGCGAGCGCCTCGATTCGCTCCCGGAGGTCGACGAGCGTGCTGCCGACCATCAGCCCGCTACCCCCTCGGTAACGATGTTCGCGATCCGCTGGCGGTCGAACAGCCGTTCGTCCTCGGGGATGCTCGGGTAGGGGTCGCCGTCCTCGTACCCCGGCCACTCGCCGAACCGATCGGGGTAAAGCTGTTTCGCCCCCATCTCCAACTGGAACAGATTCATCAGCGGACCCTGATAGCGCATGCCGGCCGGGTAGACGCGGCCGTCCGCGACGGCGGTCAGTCGGCGTCCGACTGCGTGGGTTTCGAGGGACGACCGCACGTCTGCCATGCTGTAGTCGGGCGTGATCCCCCACAGGTGGAGGAACACGTCCGGATCGGCGTCCAGCATCGTCTCGTAATCGACCCTCCCCCACAGGTCGCCCCAGTTCTCGTCCGCGAACGCGTCGGTCGCGCCGAGCGGCCGCGTGTCGGCCAGCCAGTACCCCGGGTCGTTGAGGTGGTAGGTGTAGAACGACTCGCCATCCTCGGCGAGGGTGGCGCGGACGACCGTTGGCCGCTCTCCTTTTGGCGGCAAGTTCGCCCGGATGGTCGAGACGAGGTCCGTGTACACCGCCGCGAGCGCCTCGTACCGCGCCCGCTCGTCGAACACCCGCGACAGCCTGTCGAACAGATCCCACAGCGAGTAGTACGCGTAGTCGTCGTAGCCGTCGGGCGGCGCGCCTTGGGTTCCGCTGTAGAAGTTGCCGAACCACGGCCCGACCTGTGACGCAACCTCCTCGACGTCCGATCGATTCCAAGACTCCCGTGTCGTCACCCACGCGGGATCGACGAGGTGGACGTCGCTCCCGAGGCGGTAGAGCTGTTCCTTGGGAAAGCCGTCGCTCAGCGAGTCGTAGAGGTCGGCCCACGCGAAATCGACGCCGTCGAGTCGTCGGTAGTAGTGGTTCATCGTCCTCCCCGACATCTCGGGGACGTAGACCGAATTCACGGCGTCGCCGTGGTCGAGCGCGACGGCCATGTCCGCGTACTGCGGGAAGACGGTGAAGGCCGTCTCGGGGACGTTATCGAGCGTCACGTCACCGACTGGCGACATCGACACCGAGTACGAACCGCCCGTCTCCGTCGTCGCAGCGCCTGCCGATCCACCGCCGGAACATCCGGAAAGCAGCCCTCCGGCGACGACCGCACCGCCGTATTTGATCGCTTCCCGCCGGGTCGACGGTTCCGTCGTGTCGTCGTTCGCCATATTTTTAGGCCGACCTAAAACAACAAAGGCTTTTCGGCCTGCCTCAATCGGCTATCGTTCACCGCAGGGGGCCGCTACTGGGCCTCGTCCGCGTCGTGGACGGGCGCCATCGGCGTGACGCGAGGGCCGTACGGGCCGTCGGAGACCACCGCATCGACATCGAACACGTCCGCGAGCAGATCCTCGGTGACGACGGTCTCGGGTGAGCCGGTCGCGTAGACGGAGCCGTCCTCGAGTGCGATCATGTGGTCGGCGTACCGCGCCGCCTGATCGAGGTCGTGCAGGACGACGACGACGGTCACGTCGCTCTCGTCACGGAGGGTCTCGACGATGGACATCACCTCGAGTTGGTGGTGGAGATCCAGAAACGTCGTCGGCTCGTCGAGGAGGAGGACGTTCGTGTCCTGTGCGAGCACCATCGCAATCCAGACGAGTTGTCGTTGCCCGCCGCTGAGGCTTCCGACCTCGCGGTCACGGAGGTGGTCGATGCCGGCGAGATCGATCGCCCCCTCGATGGCTGCGCGGTCCGCGTCGGTGAGCGACTCGAAGACCCCCCGATGGGGGTAGCGGCCGTGGCCGATCAGTTCTTCGACGGTGATGCTGTCGGGAGCGACGTTCTCTTGGGAGAGTAAGCCGAGGCGACGCGCGAGTTCTTTTGTATCGAGTTCGTTGACGTCCTGCCCGTCGAGCAGGACGGTCCCGGCGTCGAGCGCGAGTTGCGTCGCCAGTCCCTTGAGTAGCGTACTTTTGCCGCTCCCGTTGGGTCCGACGAGTGCAGTCACGTCGCCGGGCGGGACCCGGATCGACTCGCCGTCGACGATCGGTCCGTCCGCCGACGGGTAGCCGACGACGAGATCCTCCCCGGCGAATGTGCTCGCACTCGTGGCGTCGTCGGGCCGTGACTGCTCTGTCCCCTGCATCAGAGCTCACCCAGATTTCCCTGTCTGCGCATCAGATACAGGAAGTACGGCCCGCCGACGAGGCCCGTGAGGATGCCGACGGGAACCTGGGTGCTCGATCCCGTGAGGAGTGGCATGCCGAGGCGGGCGCCCACGTCGGCCGCGACCAGCAGCGCCGGCCCGGCGAACACGCAGCCGACGACGAGCTTCTTGTAGTCGCTCCCGACGAGGTTGCGGACCATGTGCGGAACGATCAGGCCGACGAAGCCGACGATACCCGCGACGGCGATGCTGGCGGCCGCCGCGAGAACGGCGACGCCCGAGAGCGCGAACCGGACCGTCTCGACGTCCATCCCGAGCGACTTGGCGGTGCTCTCGCCGAGGAGGAGAACGTTCAGTTGGCGCGAGCCGACCAGCGCGAGCGCCATCGCGACGACGGTCCAAGGGAGCGCCATCCGGACCTGCTCCCAGTCGGTGCCGGTCAGCGATCCGGTGGTCCACGCGATGGCCGACTGGACGACGCCGATGTCGTCCGCGAAAAAGAAGAACGCGGTCTGCAAGCTCCCGAAGACGGTTCCGACGATGACGCCAGCGAGAACGAGCCGAACCGGCGACGTGCCGTTCTGCCACGCGATGGCGTAGACGATCAGGAAGGCGACCGCCCCGCCGACGGCGGCGATCAGCGGCAAAAACGCGGTGAGACCCGAGAACACGACCAGCGTGAGCAGGATCATCAGCCCCGCGCCCGAGGAGACGCCGAGGATGAACGGACTTGCGAGTTCGTTCCGGGTGACCGCCTGGAAGATGGCGCCGGAGACGGCGAGGTTCATCCCGACGAGGACGGCGACGAACACCCGCGGCAGGCGGATGTTCCAAATCACGAGCGTCCGGTTGCCCAACTCGGGGAGTGGCCCTCCGAGCAGGAACGCCTCCCAGACACGGCGATCGAAGAGAACGGCGGGATCGAGCACGGCCCGCCACGCCTCCGCGACCGACATCGAGAACGCGCCGAAACTCACCTGCACGAGGCCGCCGGCGACGACGACGACGAGGCTCCCGAGACAGAGCGCGGCGAGTGACCCGTCGATCCAGTCGAGGGTAGTATCGCGATCCGTCACCTCGGTGTGTGCGTTCTCGCTCACCACGATCACTCACCCGCGATGGCGGCGACGCGGTCCCGGTCGAACAGATCGCCCTCGAAGCCGTAGAGCTGTCTCGCCGTCCGCTCGGTGAGTACGAGATTCGTGATCGGTCCCTGATACAGACCACCGGCGCGGTAGATATCGCCGTTCGAGACGGCGGCGAGTTCGCTTGCTGTGTCGTGATCTTGGAGGAAGTCGACGACCGTGTTCCGGAACTCGTCGGCCGACTTCGACTCGTAGCCCCGGAGCAGTAGCACCTCCGGATCCACTTCCAGCAGTGTTTCGAGGTCAATCGCCGCCCGACTTCCGTGAAAATCCTCGACGTCGGATCCCGCGAGCGCGTCCCGGACGCCGAGGTCGCGAAGGTGCTTGAAGCCGGTTCCCTCTCCGATCACGTACGGGTAGAACGTCTCGGGCTGGTCGCCGACCCCCCAGACGACGGCGACTTCGGGGCGCTCGCCCGGCACCGGCACGACCGGCGCGAGGTTCGACTCGAACTCGTCGTGGACGGCCTCGAAGGCCTCGTAGCGGTCGGTTCGCTGAAACAGCTGTGCGAGCTTCTCGAACCCCTCGTAGAGCGTGTAGTAGCGGTAGTCCTCGTGCCACGGATAGTGCTGGGCGTAGATGCAGTTGCCGAACAGCGGCGCGACGTTCGTCTCGATTTCGTCCACGTCGGTCTGCTTCCACCCCTGAAAGCGATTCAGCAGGAAGTTGGGATCCATGACGTGAACGTCCACGTCGAGCGCGTAGAACCGCTCCTTGCTCACGCTGTCCTGATAGAGCGAGACCATGCCGCTCGTGTCGACGGAGACACCCGGGATCGTGTCGTAATACTGGCTGTGGTACCGCTCCGTGAGCCAGACGGCCTTCGGCGGTTCGAGACCGAGGGCGACACCCATGTCCGCCCAGCTACCGTTGCTGGCCACCCACGTCTCCGGAACGGATTCGAAGGTCACCTCGCCCACGGGTTCGATGGAGACGGTGTAGGAGCCACCACTCGAACCGGAGTCGGGCGTCGACGCCGAGTCCGCACTGCCCGCACACCCGGCGAGTACCCCGCCACCGAGGACTGCGCCGCCGCATTTCGCGTACGCTCGCCGCGTGAGTACCGGATCACCGGTCGTCCGTGTCATAAAATTTAGGGGCGCCTAAATGAACAAAGCGCTTTCGGAATTTAGGCGAGCCTAAATAGATCGAACAGCTCGTCACATCGACGCGATTACGCCCACGGCGACGGTACTCGCGGGTGAGCAGTCACGGCGGGCAGGAGTTACTTCGGGACGTACTCGCAGGCGTCGTTCCGGCCGTTTTCGCAGAGACGCTGAAGCGTGTGGCAGGCGCGGTCGTTTCCGTCACTGCACTCGTCGCGGTGCAGAACCTCGTCTTCTCGTTTCATCGTCGGCTTCCTGTACAATGTTAACGAGTAACATAGCATGTATAGCTGGCCATGCGAAAACGTTCGCTGCCGTCGGTGAGGATGCCGTCGCCCGCGAGAATCGGTATGAATGTGGACGGTGGGATTGCCCGGCGTTCCGCTCCGGGGAGTCCCGGTCGCCTCCTCCACCCCGCGATCCGTCGAGCGACGGGCGTCCGGCGGTGGGCTGCTCGCTTCCGCGCCTGACCCGGTGCCGCCGACGAACCGCGACGGAGCGTCCCTGCGGACGCGCGCCGCGGACCGCTGTCCCCGAAGGACGAGGCTTCCACGTTGGCTCCCGGGGCCCGAACCGGTCTGACCGGACGCCCCCGAGTTCGGTCCCCGCTCAAGACCGTAGTGCGGGTGGGAGAGCAGGGCCTAACTGCCCGACCTAGTCCA
>Ga0207851_100526_pt1 | contig 18483 bp, 17 predicted proteins | sample A23E3SouthBayCA_FD_187747 | JGI IMG/M metagenome (GOLD analysis project Ga0207851, IMG submission 187747) | Aerobic enrichment media microbial communities from Eden Landing Ponds, California, USA - A23 E3 (SPAdes) | ecosystem: Environmental > Aquatic > Marine > Unclassified | place: Emeryville... | reverse complement strand
CAGACGCCGCCGACACCGGGGCGGACGCCCGCGAGGCGTCGGAGGCAGCCGTCGGCGAGATCGAATCGATCCGTCGGGAGGCCACTGCCGTCGCATCGGAGGTACAGACGCTCGAAGACCGGATCGCCGAGGTCGGTGAGATTGTGGATCTGATCGACGACATCGCGGACCAGACGAACACGCTGGCGCTGAACGCGTCGATCGAGGCCGCCCGGGCCGGCGAGGCGGGCGAGGGGTTCGCCGTCGTCGCCGACGAGGTGAAGGGGCTCGCCGAGCAGACCCGAGAGGCGACCGAGGAGATCGACGACCTGCTGAGCGGGCTCTCGGCGCGGACCGACGAGGCTGTCGACGACATGGAGGCGATGCGTGCGGACGTGGTCGACGGCGTCGAGACGGCTCAGGCGGCCCTCGACGCGCTCGACGAGATCGCCGAGCACGTCCACGAGACCAGCCAGGGCGTCCGGGAGATCAGCGACGCCGCCGACGACCAGGCCGACACCGCCCAGAGCGTCGTCTCGCTGACCGACCGCGTCGCCGATATCAGCGACCGGACCGCCGACCGCGCCGACGACCTCGCGGACACCGCCGCGGACCAGGTCGCCGACCTCGACGAAGTGGCCCGCAACGCCGAGACCATCGAGGCACAGGCCGCGGACCTGCAGGACCTGCTCGCCAGTTTCACCGTGGAGCGCGACGGGACTGACGTCACGGGGCCGGCTGCGGCCGACGTTTCGGACGCTGGTCCGAACGACCCCGTCGAGACCGACGGCGGTGAGCGCTGACCGCCGCCGGACGGGATCGACGGCGTCCACTGGACGGGACCGACGGCGTCCACTGGACGAGACCGACGGCTCCGACTCGGCGGGGCCGCCCTCGCGAGCGCGGAACGTGCGTTTTATAAGCGCTACAGGGTAAACGGAACTCACGAATGCCCAACTCCAACGGACCTCAGTCGAACACGCGCAAGAAGCTCAGGAACAAGCCACGGGAGCGGGGCACGTCGCCGCCCCAGCGGTCCATCGCCGAGTACGAGAACGGCGAGAAGGTCCACATGAAGATCGACCCGAGCGTACCCGACGGTCGGTTCCACCCGCGCTTCGATGGTCGAACCGGCGAGGTCGTCGGCACGCAGGGCTCCGCCTACAAGGTGGCCATCACCGACGGCTCGACCGAGAAGACGCTCATCGTCAAGGCCGCACACCTCAGCGCGCAGGAATGACGATCTTCAAGGAGAAGGTCTCTGAGGAGTACCTGACGGTCGCGGAGACCAAGGAGATACTCCAGGACCTCGAGCGCGAGCGCGCGGCCGACGAGGAGCGCGAGATGCGCTACGAGCTCGCGCGCGCCATCGAGCACGTCAACAGATTCGCCGTGCTCGACCCAGAGGAGTCACGCGAGTTCGTCGCCGAACTCCGCGAACTCGACAAGGTCGACGAGGCCACCGCCTACAAGATCGCGAACCTCCGACCGCAGGACCGCGACGAGCTGCGCGCCATCTACGCCCAGGAGCGCTTCTCGCTCTCGGGCGACGAACTCGACGCGATCCTCGAAGTCGTCGCGAAGTACGTGTAGCGACCGCGCGTTTTTCCCGGACGGCGACCCGATCGGCCGCCGGTCCGGCTCGCTCGACGGCTGGGGTTTAAGTTCCGTCTCGCCCTACGACACTGACATGAGTGACACCGAGCGCGACGACGCCGAGTCTGGGGTACCTGTCGCGGTCGTTCTCGACTTCCTCGCCCACGGTCGCACGGAAGACGACCGTCCGCAGTACCAGAAGCAACCGCTGGCGTACGCGCTCGACCGCGAGGACTTCCGGCTCTACGAGGCCGTCCTCACGGGCGACGCCGGGATCTCGATCGGCGACGACCTGCCCATCGACCGGAGCGACGAGCGCGTCGAACACCTCGGGGAAGTCGAGTACGAGGACCTCTCCGGCGGCGCCCAGTCCGAACTCGAGTACGTCATCGAGGACCTCGTCACCGAGGAGGAACGGCGCTTCGTCGACTTCTACAACGACGCCCAGCCCATCACGCTCCGACTCCACCAGCTGAACCTCCTCCCCGGCATCGGGAAGAAACTGCGCAACTCGATCCTCGACGAGCGCAAGCGCAAGCCCTTCGAGAGCTTCGACGAACTCGAGGAGCGCGTCGACGGCCTCCACAACCCGCGCGAGGTCATCGTCGAGCGCATCCTCGAAGAGATCCGCGAGGACGACCTGAAATATCGTACCTTCGCCCGCCGCGACGAGGAGTAGGTGTCGTTTCGGCGGATAGCGGGAGAACGATCGCGAGTGTCACCGCTCGCACCCCTTTCACGCTGCTGGCGGTCGCAGTCCGAGCGGGTCGCCGTACTGCGGTCACGCTGTTCGTCGCGGTCGCCGTCGGTACGCTCGGGACGAACACTGCTCTCACACGCCGAGAGCGAGGCATAAAAGAACCCGACCGACGAAAGACGGGCAATGAGCGACCCGGACACACCGTCCACCGGCGACCGCGACCACGTCGTCGGCGAGCGCGATCCCGACGGCCTCCTCCGTCGCGCGGGCGTCCGCGGCGACCCAGACCGCGACCAGCACTTCCTCGTCGACGACCGCGTCCTCGACAGGCTTTCCGAGTACGCCGCGGACGCCGACGCGGACCTCTCGCACGTCCTCGAAATCGGCGCGGGGACGGGCGCGCTGACCGACCGCCTGCTCGCGGTCGCCGACGCGGTCACCGCGGTCGAGCGCGATCCCGACCTCGCCGCTTTCCTCCGCGAGGAGTTTGCCGACGAGATCGACGACGGGCGACTGACGGTCGTCGAGGGCGACGCGCTCGACGTGGAACTGCCCGACTTCTCGGCGTCGGTGTCGAACCTCCCCTACGGCGCCTCCAGCGAGATCGTCTTCCGCCTCCTCCCGGAGAAACGGCCGCTCGTGCTGATGCTCCAGAAAGAGTTCGCCGAGCGGATGGCCGCCGGCGTGGGGACCGACGAGTACGGCCGGCTCTCGGTGACTGCCGGCCACTACGCCGACGCGGAAATCGTCGAACCCGTGCCGCCGGAGGCGTTCTCGCCGCCGCCGGCGGTCGACAGCGCGGTCGTGCGGACCGCTCCCCGGGATCCCGACTACAGCGTGCCCGACGAGGAGTTCTTTCTCGACTTCCTGAAGGCCGTCTTCACCCAGCGCCGGAAGACGATGCGTAACGCGGTCCGCAACACCGCTCACATCTCCGGACTGGGCGACCCCGACGCCGTGGTCGACGCGGCCGCGGAGGACCTGATGAGCGCCCGCGCCGGGAACGTGACCCCGGCCGAGTTCGCCGAACTGGCGACGCTGGCGCACGAGGTCGGCGAACCGGGCGAACACCCGTCGGCATGACCGACGGAGACGAGAACGCGACCGACCGCCCGGACACCGCCGACCGACCGAGCCTCGCTGACCGCCGCGAGGTCGCGCAGGTGTACCAGCCCGCCGAGGACTCGCAACTCCTGGCAGACAGCGTGGTCGAACACGTCGAACCGGGCGACCGGGTGCTCGACGTGGGCACGGGGTCGGGCTACGTGGCCGCACGCGCTCGCGAAGCCGGCGCCGACGCCGTCGGTTCGGACCTCAATCCACACGCCTGCAAGCAGACCGCTGATGCCGGGGTTCCGGTGGTCCGCGCGGACCTGACGAGGGCCTTTCGGAGCGGTGTCTTCGACCTCGTGGCGTTCAATCCGCCGTACCTCCCGACCGAACCCGAGTCCGAGTGGGACGACTGGATGGAGCGGGCGCTCTCGGGCGGCGAGGACGGCCGCGCGGCCGTCGACCCGTTCCTCGCGGACGTGGGCCGCGTGCTGGCCCCCGGCGGGGCGGTGCTCCTGCTCGTGAGCACGCTCACCGACCCCGACGCCGTCCGCGAACAGGCCCGGACGCATGGTCTGGAGGCGACCGAGGTGGCGAGCGAGTCCCATCCCTTCGAGCAGTTGCTGGTGTTGCGACTGACGAAGTGACGGATCAACACCGGGAATAATAACTGGGAAGCATCAAAGTAGATAGGAAATATTATACTGCGTCATTTCGTACGCCGGATCAATGGCACAACTCGTAACGACCACCCCGGGACTGTACCCGTTGCCGGAGTGGGCGAAAGACGAGCTCTCGGACCTGAAGGGCCACCAGAAGGAAGGGCTCATTTCCGGGTCGGAGAGCGAGGAGATCGTCGCCGTCTACGACGACGCGCGCGGCGAAGTCGTCGACGACCAGTTGACCGCCGAACTCGACCGCGTGGTCGAGGGGCAACTCCGCTGGGACGACATGCTCGCGCACCCGCTGGCCGTCCACGACAGCGTCTCCACGGCCGGCATCGTCCGCTACTACGACAACAACAACTTCTACCGCGACCCCGTCGTTCGCGGAGATCTGGACTTCAGCGGCGACGTGGCCGACGAACTCGACGCCGCCGCCGAACACGTCGACGAGGGCCTGCAGGCCGTGCTGCCCGGCCCGTACACGCTCGCGGACCTCGCCACTGACGAGTACTACGGCGACGAGAGCGAGTTCCTCGCGGCCGTCGGCGACTTCCTCGCCGGCGAGGCCAAAGCCTTCCCCGACGAGGTCGAGACGCTGTTCCTGCTCGAACCCTCGCTGCTGGAGAACCCGCCGGGCGACGGCGACGACGCCCGCGCGAGCGAGGCCATCGACGCGGTCGCCGCGGCGACCGACGCCGACGTGGTGGCCCACGCCTACTGGGAGTCCCACGGCGGCGACGAGGGCATCGACGAGAAGGTCTACGCCCACCTGCTCGACGCCGATATCGACGCGGTCGGGTTCGACTTCGTGGCCAACCATGAAGACAACGCCTACGTCATCTCGGAGTACGGCTGTACGGACGACGTGGCGCTGGGCGTCGTCGACGGGCAGAACACGCTCGTCGAGACCCCTGAGGAGATCGCAGAGCGCGTCGAGTGGGCGCTCGCGAACACGCCGGGCACCGACTTCGAGACCGTCTACGCGACCATCGACACCCCGACCTTTTACCTGCCGTCGGGCAAGTTCGAGGAGAAACTGAGCGCGCTCGGCGCCGTCGAGCGCGAGGAGGTCAACGCATGAGCGACAACCGCGAACAGTTCCGACCGGAGGACCACCCGAACGACCACTTCCTGCTGACGACCGTCGTCGGCAGCTACAAGAAGCCCAAGTGGCTCGACCGCGCGTTCGACCTCGTCGAGGACGAGGACGAGACGTTCGGCGAAGCGGAGTTCGAGGAGGCCAAAGACGACGCCTCGCGCCTGATCACCGAGGAACACGAGCGCTCGGGGCTCGACGTCGTGGTCGACGGCGAGATGCGCCGGAAGGAGATGGTCGAGTACTTCGCCCACCGCATCGAGGGCTACGAGTTCAACGGCCGCGTGAAGGTCTGGGGCCACAACTACTTCGACAAGCCGAGCGTCGTCGACGAGGTCGAGTACGGCGAGCAGTGGCTCGTCGAGGAGTTCGAGTTCACGGACGACGTGGCCTCGCGCCCGGTCAAGGTGCCCATCACCGGCCCGTACACGCTGGCCAGCTGGACCTTCAACGAGGCCTACGAGGACGACGCCGAACTCGCCTACGCGCTGGCCGACCTCGTCAACGCCGAGATCGAACAGCTCGTCGACGCCGGCGCCCGCTACATCCAGATCGACGAGCCGGCGCTGGCGACGACCCCCGACGACCACGCCATCGTCGGCGAGTGTCTCGAACGCATCGTCGAGGACATTCCCGACGACGTTCGCATCGGCGTCCACGTCTGCTACGGCGACTACTCGCGGATCTACCCCGAGATCCTCGACTACCCCGTCGACGAGGTAGACCTGGAACTCACCAACGGCGACTACGAGCAGATCGACGTCTTCACCGAGCCCGAGTTCACCCACGACCTCGCCCTCGGCGTCGTCGACAACCACGTCGCCGAAGTCGAGTCCGTCGAGGAGATCAAGGAGAACATTTTGCAGGGGTTCAAGGTCGTGCCGCCGGAGCAACTCACTATCAGCCCCGACTGCGGGCTGAAACTCCTCCCGCGCGAGGTCGCCTACCAGAAGATGGAGAACATGGTGCAGGCCGCCCGCGAAATCGAGGAGGAACTCGACGCCGGCGAGATCGACGTCGGTCGCGCCGCACCGGCCAGCGCCGACGACTGAGCGGCGAATCGCCGTTTCCGGCCAGCGCCGACGACTGAGCGGCGAATCGCCGTTTCCGACCGTTTACCACCTCGTGAGAAAGCGTGGTATTCACACGAGGGCAGACCGCAACAAGAGTTTTCATCTCCCCACGAGACCGTTCCGCCGAGAACCATGACACGCCACAGCGCCGCCCTCCGCGTCGAATGCTATCTGCGCGGAGATACGTACGGCACATACGACCGCCAGCAGGCCGTCCTGCGCCGACTCGACGATCTCGAAACCGACGGCGTCCTCGCCGACGCCGAGGTCGACGCCTCCTGGCAGCGCATCCGCACGCCCGAACAGGACAGCCGCGACGACGCCGTCGACACCTACGAGGAGTTCCGCGAGTGGGCCGAGACCAACGGCTACAGCCTCGAACCGGCCTTCGAGCGCCGCCAGCGCTCGTACGTCGGCACCGACGTCGTCCACGATGTCGTCGTCTTCCCGCTGGTCTCGGTGGCCGTCTACGAGGAGAACGACCTCGTCGCAGTGCTCCCGAGTTCCGATATCGACGGCGAGATTCACTTCGGTGTCCAGGACTGTCTGGACGCGCTCGAGGCCGGCGAGACCGAGTGGCTCGAACAGTTCGCGCGGGTCACCGTCGACCGCGTCGAGCCGCGCCTGACCGCGACGGTCTGAACGCGGCAGATTTTTCTCTCGAGCCCCGGGAACCACGAACAGTTATCGGGGAGCGCTCCCCGGTGTGGGGTATGACGGAGTTTTCCCATCGCGTCGAGCAGGTGTCGATCAGCGGTATCCGGGAGGTGTTCGAGGCGGCCGGCGAGGACGCCATCAACCTCGGCCTCGGCCAGCCCGACTTCCCCACGCCCGAACACGCCCGCGAGGGCGCCATCGAGGCGATCCGCGCCGGGAAAGCCGACGAGTACACCTCGAACAAGGGTAATCTGTCGCTGCGCGAGGCGATCGCTGCCCGGTACGACGCGGACCGCGGACTCGACGTGGACCCGAACGACCTGATCGCGACCGCCGGCGGCAGCGAGGCGCTGCACATCGCGCTCGAAGCCCACGTCGACCCCGGCGAAGAGGTCCTCTTTCCCGACCCCGGCTTCGTCTCCTACGAGGCGCTCACCCACATCGCCGGCGGCGATCCGGTACCGATCCCGCTCCGCGACGACCTGACGATGGATCCGGCCGCGGTCGAGGACGCCATCACCGACGAGACGGCCGCGTTCGTCGTCAACAGCCCCGCGAATCCCACCGGGGCAGTCCAGTCGCCCGAGGACATGCGCGAGTTCGCCCGCATCGCCGACGAGCACGACGTGCTCTGCATCTCCGACGAGGTGTACGAGCACATCGTCTTCGAGGGCGAACACCGCTCGCCCCTCGAGTTCGCCGAGAGCGACAACGTCGTCGTCGTCGGCGCCTGCTCGAAGACCTACTCGATGACGGGCTGGCGGCTCGGCTGGGTCACCGGCTCGAACCGCCGGATCGAGCGGATGCTCCGGGTCCACCAGTACGGCCAGGCCTGCGCCACCGCCGCCGCCCAGCACGCCGCCGAGGCCGCGCTCACCGGCCCGCAGGACGTGGTCCACGAGATGGTCGGCGCCTTCGAAGAGCGGCGGGACGTGCTCCTCGACGGCCTCGACGACATCGGCCTCGACTGTCCCACCCCGAAGGGCGCCTTCTACGCCATGCCGAAAGTGCCCGAGGGATTCGTCGACGAGGTCATCGATCGCGGCGTCGTCGTCGTCCCCGGCGAGGCCTTCGGCGACCACGGCGCCGGCTACGCCCGCATCTCGTACGCCGTCAACGTCGAAACCCTCAAAGAGGCCCTCGAGATCATGGACGACGCCTATCGCGCCGTGGTCTGAGATCGTTTCTCTCTTCTCACTGTCCGCTGGCGTTGCGAAGCGGTTGCCGTGCGGTTGCGGTGGCGCGCGCTGTCGCGCGCTTTCATGCGCGCGACGGAGTCGTGCGAGGGATGAGAAGCGCAGGCACGAGCATCGCAATCGGTTGGGGAGGCTCGTGGCTGTCCGCGGTCGCGGTGCGGGGCGGTCCCTGGTGGACTGAAAGGGCGAGGCGCGCTCGCGCTCGTGTAGTCGTCTGAGCGGGCACTGTTCTCGCGGGCGGTGCGGAGAGCGAGAATATCCCGGTCAGCGACCGCGAGCGGGTCGAGGGCTTTCATCGCACAGGGTCGACTGCGGTCGTGGTTCCGTCTGCGGTCGCAGTCGCTGAGACTCTAAGCGAGCGGGTCGAGGGCTTTCATCGCACAGAGTCGACTGCGGTCGTGGTTCCGTCTGCGGTCGCAGTCGCTGAGACTCTAAGCGAGCGGGTCGAGGGCTTTCAACGCTGAGGATCTGCTACGGTCGTGGTTCAAGCCAACGAACGAGTAGACCCACTCCAGACCACACAATCATCTCCTCAGTCGGCTTCGGCCTCAACCTCCAACTCGGGCAACCTATCGGCGGGATCCTCCCGGGTCACGGTCGACCGATTACTCGTCGCGTCTTTCGTAACCCGAACGAGGTCGTCGGCGGCACCCACGAGTTCCTCGTCGTGGCTGACGACGAGGATCTGCTCGACGCCGTAGCCCTGCATCGCGTCGACCAGCTCGACCAGTTGCGAGACGTGACCAGAATCCAGAAAGACGGTGGGCTCGTCGAGGATGAGCGGCGGGGTCGGCGCCGCGCCCTCGATGCCTTCCGCCAGGAGGCGATAGATCGCACACCGGAGGCTGAGATTGAACAGCGCGCGCTCCCCGCCGGAGAGCTGCTCTGGGTCGAGTTCCTCGCCGTCTTTCTGGTAGACGGTGAGCTCGTAGTCGCCGGAGAGGCCGATCCGTGCGTAGGAGTCGTTCTGGTAGACCAGCTCGAAGATTTCGTTGAGCATCGTCTCCAGCGTCTCGACGTTCTGGCGGCGCAGTTCGGCCCTGAGACTCCCGTACATCTCCTGCAACCGCGCGGCCTCCTCGTACAGCGAGTCGAGCCACGAGACTCGCTCTGCGAGGTCGTCCCGGCGCTCGCGCAGCGACTCCAGTTCCTCGATCTCGTTTTCGACGCCGCCGATGGCCGTCTGTAGCTCGTCGCGGCGCTCGCGCAACTCGTCGAGCTTGTCGTCGACCTGCTCGATGTAGTCGACGGCGTTGTCGCGCTGCTCGCGGGCCTCCTCCAGTCTGGACTCGTCGAACTCCGCTTCGAGGTCGCTCCGCCGCTCGCGGAGGTCCGCGAGGCGCTCGCGGCGCTCGTCGTTTGTCTCGCCCAGCCGTTCGCGGCGCTCGCGCAGGCGCTCGATGGCCTCGTCGTCATCTCCGATAGCGTCGAGCAACTCGGCGATCCGTTCACACCGCTCGCGCTGCTCGCGGACGGTCGCGCGCTCGCCGTTGTGTTCGCCGATGCGCTCGCGACAGGCGTCTGCCGCCTCCTCTTTCTCGCCGGCGGTCTCCCGCTTCTCCGCCGCTGTCGCCTCGTGCTCGTCGGCCTCCTCGTGCAAGCGATCGACCTCGCTCTCTTTCTCCGCCAGGCTCGACTCGCGTTGCTCGACGAGGCGGGCGACGTTCTCGCGGTCGCTCTCGCGCTGGTCGACCTCGCTCTCGATTTCGACGTACCGCTCGACCTCCTCGAGCCGTTCCTCGAGGTCGTCGCGCTCCTCCCGTTTCGCTTCGAGTTCCGCCGCCAGTTCGGACAGTCGTTCGCGGTCCTCGTCGATTGTCTCGACGTGCGGCGCGCCGTCGACGGCCTGCCCGCATTCGGGACATTTCCCGGCCTCCAGCAACTCTTCGGCCTCGGCGATGGCCTCGCGCTGGTTCTCCACGTCGGCTTCCAGCCCGGCGACGGACTCCCGCACCGCGTCGAGTTCGTCGCTCACCTCGGCCCGGAGCTCGTCGGCCTCGCCGAACGCCACCGGCGCGTCCTCGAACTCCCCTTTCAGCGACTCGATCCGATCGTCGAGGTCGGCGAGTTTCTCGCGGCGGTCGGCCAGGCTCTCGCGGCCCTCGGCGACCTCCGATTCGAGGTCGTCGCCCCGCTCGCGCTTCTCGGCGGCCTGCGATTCGAGGTCGTCGGCGGTCTCGCGGAGGCTCTCGGCCTGGCTCGCGTGCTCGGCGGCCGCGACGCGCTCGTCCTCGATGGCCGACTGGATCTCGTCGTCGCGCTCCGAGAGCTCGTCGATGCGCTCCGAGACCGTCGCCTCGTCGAGATCGTCGACCGCCGAGGCGTCGAGGTCGCTCTCGCCGAGGAGTTCGGCGGCCTCGTCGCGGCGCTCCGAACGCGCCTCGCGGCGGTCGCTTATCTCGTCGGCGGCCTCGTCGCGCTCGCGCTCGGTCTCGGAGACTTTCTCCCGCAGCGACTCGATATCGCTCTCGAGGTCGTCCAGTTCCGCGCGTTTCTCCTCGTAGTTCTCGAGCACCTCGACGGCGCTGTCCCGCGACTCGACCGCGTTCTCGCGCTGGTCATCGTAGCGTTCGATCTCTCCCTGGACCTCCGAGAGTTCGCTCCGGTGGGCGTTCAGCTGGTCGTGGAGGTCCTTCTCCTCTTTCTCGGCGATCTGGTCTTCGACGCCCGAGAGCGCGCCGCGCTTGTCGTCGCGGACGCGGCCGACGCCGACGCGGGCGTCGCTGGCGCGCTCGCGGTACTCCTCGAGTTTCCCCAGCTGGAGCAGGGAGTCGAGCATGTCCTGGCGCTCGCCCGGCGAGGCGTTGATGAGCTTGTTCACCTCGCCCTGGCGGACGTACGCGCAGTTGACGAACGCCTCGGCGTCCATCCGCAACAGGTCCTCGACGTGGTCGCGGACATCGCGCGCTCCTTCGATGGTGTGTTCGGGCGTCTCCAGCACGCACCTGGCCGTCGTCGCGCGCTCGCCGGTCGCGCGGACGCGCCGCTCGACGTGGTAGGACTCGCCGGCGTGGCCGAACCAGAGTTCGACCTCGCAGTCGTCGGCGCCGATGGTGACGACGTCCTCGAGGTTCCCGTCGAGGGCCTTCGAGCCGTAGAGGGCGAAAAAGCACGCCTCGAGCAGCGAGGACTTCCCGCTGCCGTTGAGCCCGTGGATGACCGTCACGCCGCGGTCCAGCCGCAGGTCCGCGTCGCCGTAGCACTTGAAGTTCGACAGCCGCACGCGCTCGAACCTCACAGGAACTCCTCCAGCGTGCCGTCGGCCGATTCGCCGTCTGATCCCGTCCCGCCGGCCGCCTCGTCGCCCCCGTCGGCGGCCGCGCTCTCCGTCGCGTCTGCCGCGGCCGCGCTCTCCGGTTCGTCGGCGGCCGCGTCGTCCTCGATGTCTGTCGGTTCCACCGTCTCGCTCGCGTCGTCCGCATCTACGTCTGTATCGGCACCGGCGTCTTCTGCGTCTGCATCGGTGTCGGCGCTCTCGTCAGCGTCGCCCGGATCGACACCGGCGAAGACGTCTCCGTCACCCTCGTCGACGAGGTCGCGTATCCGGGATTCGACCTCGGTGTCGACGTTCGAATCGGCGACCTTGCTCGCCCGGACCGTCTCGTCGATGTCGCGGGCGGCGCCGCTGAGCCCGAGTTCGCGCACTCGCTCGCGCACCGCGTCGTCGGGGTCGGCGAAGCTGACCTCTCGCTCGGTCTCCTCGGGCGCCTCGCGGTCGTCGCTCACTCGCGCGACCAGCGCGCCCCGGTCCAGCGCGAACTCCTCGACCTCTGCGAGCGTGAACGGGTCGCCCTCGCCCTCGACGCGGACGACCGCGACCGCCTCGTCCAGGTCGTACTGCCCGACGCGTTCGAGCACGCGGTCGATCCCTTCGCCCTCGCCGAGTTCGATATCGACGAAGACGAACTCGCGGGTGTCCAGCCCCCGGCGGCGGACGTCCACGTCGCCGTCGAAGGTGACCAGGTTGTAGCCGCGGTCCTCGCGCTCGGCCGCGCTCGCGCGCTCGGTCGACCCGCAGTAGGTGACCCACGTCCCGTCGACTTCGACGGTCCCGGGGTCGTGATTGTCCCCGAGCAGGAGCGCGTCGAAATCGACGTCCGCGGGATCCAGAATTTCGGCGGGGTCCCACTCGCCGAAGTCGAACGGCTCGAACAGGCCGTGCGTGACCAGCGCGGCGTGGGCGGCGTCGTGAGGCTCGAAACCGGGTTCGAAGTCTTCGCGCTGGGCGCGCGGGACGAAGTCCAGCCCGTAGAAGGCGGTGTCGCCGACGACGACGGGGTCGTCGCCCAGACGGGTCGCGAGTCCGAGCGACTCGAACAGGTCGAGCCACTGGCCCTCGCGTTTGGCCTCGTGGTTGCCGACGACGGCGAGGAAGGGGACGCCCGCGTCGTCGAGCGTCCGGAGGATGGAGAGCGTCGCCATGATGTCGCCCAGATCCGGCCGGCGGTCGTGAAAGAGGTCGCCGGCGTGGACCACCGCGTCGACGTCGTCGGCCGCGGCGTCGTCGACCACCTGCCGGAACGCGTCGGCGAAATCCCGCTTGCGCTCCGGCCGGTGATACTGCCGGTAGCCGATGTGCGTGTCACCGGTGTGTATCACGCGTGTCATCTACGACGGGGTATGCCACCCCGCCCTAAAGAGGTGTCGCGAGCGCGGCGGAAGTGGAACCCGGCGGTCGAGCGACGCGGTGCGGATCGCGACCGACGAGCGAAGCGCTCGGCGATGCGGAGGACGGAGCAAAGCCGGCCAGGACCAGGGCCGGTCTCGGCGAGCGAACTGTGACGATGCTATTCGATGTCGAACGGCTACTCGATCTCGAGCGAGTAGATGCGCTTGCGCGCGTCGGCGAAGGAGAATCGCGAGGTGACGACGCCGACTTCCTCGAGTCGGTTCAGGGCGTACCGCACGGTTCGAGGCGGCAACAGCGTCTCCTCGGCGAGCTGGCTCTGGGTCAGCGCGTCGTTGTACTCGAGCGTCTTGGCGACCAGTTTCGCGCTCGGCGGCAGGTCGCGAACCGCTTCCCAGCCGTCCCCCGACGGCGAATCAGCCTCCGCAGCCTCTGAAGTACTCATGCGTACCATCGCTTTCGCATACAGCCTAATAATATTTCCCGTTTCAAAAAATTACCTCGGTGAATCTCCCGGCAATACTGGGTCGGACCGTCGCCCCGTGCCAATCCACCGCACGGCGCGGCGGCCGGTGGCGCGCTCGTCGGCTGCGAGTGTGGCCACTGGCTCGCCGGTCGGCTGCGAGGCGTCGTGTCGTCGAGATATCGTCTCTCGTCACCACGTCACACGGTCAGGGACTCGAAACCGGTCCGTCGGCGTCCCTCCCTGCGCAGGCCGGGCTCGGAGGCGAGAAACCCCACCGACCCGAAACCTCTTATTATCCCATCCGCTAGCAGTGGTGTAATGACCGACACCGTGGACGAGGTGGATCTGCCGTACGACGAGGACGCCTCCCAGCAGGAGAAAATCGAGGCCCTCGAGGAACGCCTCGAAGTGCTCGAGTCACAAAACGAGGAGATGCGCGACAAGCTCCTCGACGCCAACGCCGAGAACAACAAGTACCAGCAGAAGCTGGAGCGGCTCACCCACGAGAACAAGAAGCTCAAGCAGTCGCCGCTGTTTATCGCCACCGTCCAGGAGATCACCGACGAGGGGATCATCATCAAGCAACACGGCAACAACCAGGAGGCCATCACCGAGGTCACCGACGAGATGCGCGACGACCTCGAACCCGACTCCCGGGTCGCCGTCAACAACTCTCTCTCTATCGTCAAGAGCCTCGACGACGAGACGGACGTCCGCGCCCGCGTCATGGAGGTCGACCAGTCCCCCGACGTCGACTACCAGGACATCGGCGGTATCGAGGGCCAGCTCGACGAGGTCCGCGAGACCGTCGAGATGCCCCTCGAGAACCCCGGCATGTTCGAGGACGTCGGCATCGACCCGCCGAGCGGCGTCCTGCTCCACGGTCCGCCCGGCACGGGCAAGACCATGCTCGCCAAGGCCGTCGCCAACCAGACCGACGCGACGTTCATCAAGATGGCCGGCTCCGAACTCGTCCACAAGTTCATCGGTGAAGGGGCCAAACTCGTCCGCGACCTCTTCGAACTCGCACGCCAGCACGAGCCCTCGGTCATCTTCATCGACGAGATCGACGCCATCGCGGCGAAACGGACCGAGTCCAAGACCTCCGGCGACGCCGAGGTCCAGCGGACGATGATGCAACTGCTCTCGGAGATGGACGGCTTCGAGGACCGCGGCGAGATCCGCATCATCGCCGCCACCAACCGCTTCGATATGCTCGACCGTGCCATCCTCCGCCCCGGCCGCTTCGACCGCCTCATCGAGGTGCCAAAGCCCGACGAGGAGGGCCGCGAACAGATCTTCCGCATCCACACCCGCGACATGAACGTCTCCGACGACGTCGACTTCGCCGAACTCGCCGCCGACACGGGCGAGGCCTCCGGCGCCGACGTCAAGGCCGTCTGCACCGAGGCCGGGATGTTCGCCATCCGCGACGACCGCACCGAGGTCCGGATGAAGGACTTCCTCGAAGCCTGGGACAAGATCCAGGCCGAAGAGGAAGACGAGGACGTCAGTCGCACGTTCGCCTAGCGCTACCACCTTTTTCTGCGTCGGGTGTCCTCGCTCGCTTCGCTCGCTGCGGGCACCGCTCCTTGAAAAAGCTGGACCAAAAAGCCGCTCGCGCTGCGCTTGAGCGGTGAACCGCGCGCCGGGGGCGCGCGGATGCTCGGTTCTCGCGCCCCAACCGCTAAGAGTGCCCGCACCGAATCACCGATATGAACGCGCTCGACCGGTTCGACCATCCGGCGTGGGTCACGGCCGCGGGCACGCTCGTCAGCTACGGCCTGATCCTCGCGCTCATGTTCGTCGCGCTGTTCGTGGTGCCGTTTCTCGTCTATTCGCAGGTGGCCTGATCGGCACGGCTCGCGCGGGTCACCTCGCGCGACCGTTCAGGCCACGATGTCGCCGATACGACGGGGCTCACCGGACAGCGAGGGTTCCTCCTCGACCATCTTGAGCACCTCGTGGTCGGTGACCTCGGGGTAGGGCTTCTGGATGGCGTCCTCGATGAGCGACTTCTCCAGGCGGAAGTCGTGACCCTCGTAGACCACGTCCACGCCCTGCTCGTCGAAAGAAAGTGCCGTCATGCGCCACGGTATGCGATCGGCGGTTAAATATCTGGAGGTCGGACGCGGCCCGCCGACGGCGACTTCGAGCGTTCGGTCGGCGGCGACCGGTTTTATCAGTCGGGGCCGAGAGACCGCCGATACGGATGACTGACGAGGTGGACGGTGGCGGAGACGGCCTCGGCGGGCGGGACCTGGCCGGAACCGACCTCAGAGGCGCCGATCTCGCGGGTGTGGACCTGAGCGGGACGGACCTCACCGGGGCGTCGCTGACCGGCGCGGACCTGCACGACGCAGACCTGAGCGGGACGGACCTCACCGGGGCGGACCTCAGAGGGGCTGACCTCTCGAACGCCGACCTGACGGACGCGGACCTCTCCGACGCCTCGGTGACCGGTGCTGACCTACACGGCGCGACCCTCGAGGGCACGGAGCTGGCGGGCGCGGACCTCCGGGGCGCGGACATGAGCGACGGCGGCGGGGACGGGTCGCTCCGGTCCCGCGTCGGGTCCGTCATCGGCAGCGCGACGCTCGTCCTCGGGCTGGTGGCCCTGGCGGCCGGTTTCTCGTGGTTCTGGATGGTGTTCGTCGTCGGCTGGGTCGTCGTCACGCCGGTCGCGCAGTGGCTCGCCGACCACTACGAGGCCGCGTCCGGCGCGTCCGGGGCTGAGGCCGCCGGTCGCGACGAGGAAGCGGCCGCGCTCGAGGAGTTACGGAACCGCTACGCCCGCGGCGACATCGACGAGGCGGAGTTCGAGCGCCGCGTGGAGCGACTGCTCGAAACCGAGTCCGTCGACGACGCCGCGGAACACTACGACTCGGCCACCGGTCTCGGCACCGACTACGAGACCCCTGCTGGCGACCACGACGACACCCCAGATGGCGACCACGTCGACGGAGTGGAAACCGGTCCCGAGCGCGAGACTGAACGAAACTGACCGCTCTCTTGCCGACTGAGCCGCGGTGTGCGCCCCGGCGTCAGACGCGCGTCAGACGCCCGTCGTGCGCGGCGTCGGGCTTTAATACGCCTGAAACGGGTATCTAGGGCGTGTCGATCCGCTCGGACCCGCTGGACGAACTCGCCATCCCCGACGGGACGACCGTCGAGGAACACGACCTGGTGACCGACGGCGACGTGATCGTCGGCGGCCAGAGCACGGTCGAGTTCGGGGTCCGGGGGAACAACGTCATCGCGGGCGAACGCGTCGAGTTCGGCGGTCACATCGAGGCCGCCGGAGACTGCCGGCTGGACATGTGGAGCGAGGTCGCCGAGGACGTGCTCGTCGCCGAGGACGCCTACATCGGCGAGCGCGTCCACGTCGGCGGCGAACTCAAAGTCGCGGGCGACCTCGATATCGGCGACGATGTGGACATCGAGGACGGCTTCGAGGCCAACGGCTGGATCGTCATCAGGAATCCGATGCCGACCATCGTCTTCCTCGTCGTCTACCTCTCGCAGCTACTACGAATCGGCGAGGAGGAGGCCGCCGAGCAGCTCGCGACCCAGTTGATGGACGCTCAGGAGCGCGAACACCAGCCCGTCGTCGTCCCGCGGGGCGCCCGCGTCAGCGACGACGCCTGGCGCGTCTCCACACCCGCCCACGTCGGCGACGACTGTCGCCTCCACGGTAACATCCGCGCCGAGTCGCTGGACGTCGGTGCCGGGACGACGGTGTTCGGCAGTCTCCGCGCGAAAGACGACGTGTCCGTCGGCGAGAATACCGAGATCAAAGGCGACGTTACCACTCGCGCCGGCGACGTGTACGTCGACCGCGGCGCGCACGTCTGGGGCGACATCTCCGCCGAGGACGTCCACCTCCACGAGCACGCCGTCGTCGAGGGTACCATCCGCGTCAGCGGCGAACTCACCCAGATCCGCGACGCGCTCGGTCCCGAGCCTGCGCCCGGGGGGAGCGAATCCGAAGAGACCGGATCTGAAGGGACCGAAGACGGGGCCGACGAAGTCGACGCCGAGACGGACGAGACTGACGCCGAGACGGACGCCACCGCCGAGACAGACGCCACCGCCGAGACGGACGAGGCCGCCGAACCCGATCCGGACGCCGAGATCGGCGATGAGACGGAGGTGGAACCGACGGACGAAGACGCCGAACCGAAAGGCTCCGCGGCCGAAGACGCTGAGGCCGACGCCGAGTCAGTCGCTGACGCCGACGAAACGGACGAAACCGAGGCCATCGAGAGCCGCGAAGCCGTCGAGGAGTCGCTGGAGGGCGTGATCCCGATGGCCGCCGGGCCCGCCGACGAGCGGGAGAACGGCCACGACGAGTCCGCCGAGGTTCCCGAAGTCGAGTGACGCGGCGGACGGCTCTTCTCGTGCGGTTTTCGCGACTGCCGGGATCGAAAGCACCTTCCGGCGGTCGGGGGAAGGTGTGGTATGCTCTCTCTCGCGCTGGCCGGCAAGCCCAACGCCGGCAAGTCGACCTTCTACACGGCGGCGACGATGGCCGACGTGGACGTCGCGAACTACCCGTTCACGACCATCGACGCCAACCGCGGGGTCACCCACGTCCGCACCGACTGCCCCTGTCTCGACCTCGACGAGCGCTGCGGCGGCGAGCACTGCCACGACGGCAAGCGCTACGTCCCCGTCGAACTGCTCGACGTGGCCGGCCTCGTCCCCGGTGCCCACGAGGGCAGAGGCCTCGGTAATCAGTTCCTCGACGAACTCACCAACGCCGACGCCATCCTCCACGTCGTCGACGCGTCGGGGGGGACCGACGAGGAAGGCGAACCCGTCGAAGTCGGCGAACACGACCCGGTCGAGGACCTGAACTTCATCGAGGAGGAGATGGACCTGTGGCTCGCGAGCATCGTCGACCGCAACTGGGAGTCCGTCGAACGGGCCTCCCGATCCCCCGATTTCGACATCGACGAGGCGCTGACGGAGATGCTGACCGGCGTCGGCGCGACGGAACTCGACGTGGCCCGCGCGCTCCGGGACCTGGACTACCCTGAGGACCCGATCCAGTGGACCGACGAGCACCGCGAGGCGCTGGCCGAGGACATCCGCGCGCGCACCAAGCCCATCGTCGTCGTCGCGAACAAGGCCGACGTGGCGCCCCCCGAGAACCTCCAGCGACTCAAGGAGCGCAACGAGGCCACCATCCCGGTGACCGCGGACGGCGAACTCGCGCTCCGGCGGGCCGCCGAGGCGGGCGTCGTCGACTACGACCCCGGCGACCCGGACTTCGAGATCGTCGGCGACGTGAGCGACCAGCAGCGACAGGGGCTCGAACAGATCGGAGAGGTGATGGCCGACCACGGCGGGACGGGCGTCCAGCAGGCGCTCGA
>Ga0207851_100524_pt1 | contig 18549 bp, 13 predicted proteins | sample A23E3SouthBayCA_FD_187747 | JGI IMG/M metagenome (GOLD analysis project Ga0207851, IMG submission 187747) | Aerobic enrichment media microbial communities from Eden Landing Ponds, California, USA - A23 E3 (SPAdes) | ecosystem: Environmental > Aquatic > Marine > Unclassified | place: Emeryville... | reverse complement strand
GGTCGGCCGCCTGGTCGGCCACGGCCCACCCGACCGCCCCGGCGCCGATCACCGCCAGTCTCATTGCTCGCCCCCGGTCACCGGCTCCACCACCTGGAGGTCCTTCTCGTCGGCGACCGACCGCACCGCCGACAGCGCCGCCGCCACGGCCCCGGTCCGGGCCGCCAGCTGCAGCCGGGCACTCGACTGGGCCTCGGTTCCCTCCGGCGCCTCCAGGGTCATCCCGGTGACGTCCACGCCGTCGACGGCCTGGACCCTGGTCAACGTATCCGAGAGATCGGTCTCGACCAGATCCCCGATCAGCAACACGACCACCGACTCCCCGTACCGGTCCTCGCCCGCCCGGGTGACCGTCACCCCCGCATCGCGTAACGCCGCGACGATGCGGTCGAACTGCTCGGGCTGACACGCGACGTCGACCTCGACCGGGACGCGGCCCCGTGGAGTCACCGAGCCCCGCTCGTGGACGATGCCCAGGAGGTTCCCGCCGTGGTCGGCGATCGGCGTCAGCGCCCGCAGCAACTCCCCGGGGCGGTCGTCGAGCTCCAACCGCACGGTGTAGGCCCGCGGCTCGCCGCCGTCGGCGCCCACCTCACCCATGTCCGTCCCTCGACGCGGGTGCCGGTCGGTCACCGGTGTCCGATGCCATACCACCCGGGGTGCCGGGCGGACGCCATAAGTCTCGTGGACGTCGCCTAGAAGTAATCGATGCTCTCGGGCAGTTCGGTCTTCATGCCCTTGCGCTCCCGGATCTCGGTGATCTTCTCGCCCTGGAGGTTGTCCGCCATCACCCGGAACCCCGCGTTCTCGGTGTTCCAGGATGCGCGCCCCTCGGTGGCCGACCGGATGTCCGAGGAGAACCCGATCATCTCCTCGACCGGCGCGATCCCCTCGACGACCATCAGGTCGCCCTCCTGGAACATGTCGTCGACCCGGCCACGCCGCCCCTGGATCTCCCCGGAGGCCGCGCCCATGTGCTCGCTCGGGACGTCGATGCGGACGTCCTGGATCGGCTCCAGCAACCGGATCTCGGCGTCGATCATCGCCCGGTGGACGGCCTGTCGCACCGCCGGGATCACCTGGGCCGGGCCACGGTGGATGGCGTCCTCGTGGAGGCGCGCGTCGTGTAACCGCACCAGCGCCCCCTCGACGGGTTCGCCGGCCAGCGGCCCCTCGTGGATCGCCTCCTGGAGGCCCTCGACGACCAGCTCCATCGTCTCGTTGAGGTGCTGGATCCCCTTCGTGTCGTCGATGAAGACGTTCGGGCCGATGATCGTCTCGACGTTCTGGCTCGTGTCCTTGTCGATGCCGGCCTCCTGGAGGACCTCCCGCCGGTCGACCTCCGGCATGTCCATGGACAGGTCCCCGAGCTTGATCGCGTCGATGACCGCCTGGGGCAGCGGCTCCACGGAGACGTAGAACCGGTTGTGCCGGTTCGGAGAGCGGCCCTCGACCTCCTGGGAACCGGTCTGGGGCGCCTCCCGGTAGACGACGATCGGCTCACCCGTCCGCACCGGGATGCCGCGCTTGCGCTCGATGCGCTGGGTCGTGACCTCGAGGTGGAGTTCGCCCTGGCCGCGGATCAGGTGCTCGCCGGTGTCCTCGTTGATCTCGACCTGGATCGTCGGGTCCTCCTTGGACACCTGCTGGAGGACCTCGATCAGTTTCGGCAGGTCGTCCATGTTCTCGGCCTCGATGCTCTTCGTGATCACCGGTTCGCTGATGTGCTCGATCGACTCGAAGGGGGTCATCTCCACGCTGGACACCGTCGACCCCGCGATCGCGTCCCGCAACCCGGTGACGGCGGCGATGTTGCCCGCGGGGACGCGGTCGACCTCCTCGCGTTCACCGCCCATGTAGATCCCGACACTCTGCACCCGGTTGGTGCCCGCGGTGCCGGAGACGTACAGCTCCTGGCCCTTCTCGATCGTCCCGGAGAACACCCGCCCCGTCGCCACCTCACCGGCGTGGGGGTCGATGCTGATGTCGGTCACCATCAACACCACCTCCCCGTCCTCGTCGACGTCCCGCATCTGGTGGGCGAGGTCGCTGTCGGCGTCGCCCCGCCACACCGTCGGGATGCGCCGCGGCTGGGCGTCGACGGGGTTCGGGAAGTGCTCACACACCATGTCCAAGACGACGTTGGACAGCGGCGTCACGTCGTGGAGGCCGGCGCGGTCGCCGCTGCGCTCCATCTCGATGATGTCCCCGAAGTCGATGCCGGTGCGCTGCATCGACGGCATCGACACGCCCCACTTGTAGAGGGCCGATCCGAACGCGACGGTGCCGTCCTGGACGCTGACGGTCCAGTCGACGTCCCAGTCCTCCGTGATCCCGCGGATGAGCTCGTTGACGTCCCGGATCACCTGCTGGAGCCGCTCCTGCATCTCCTCGGGCCCCTCCTGGAGCTCGGAGATCAGGCGGTCGACCTTGTTGATGAACAGCGCCGGCTTCACGCCTTCGCGCAGCGCCTGTCGCAACACCGTCTCGGTCTGGGGCATCGCCCCCTCGACGGCGTCGACGACGACCAGCGCGCCGTCGACGGCCCGCATCGCCCGCGTGACGTCTCCCCCGAAGTCGACGTGGCCCGGCGTGTCGATGAGGTTGATGAGATGGTCCGTGTCCTCGTACACGTGGGTCATCGAGACGTTGGCCGCGTCGATGGTGATGCCGCGTTCCTGCTCGTCCTCCTCGGTGTCCATCGCGAGTTGCTGGCCGGCCGTCTCCTCGGAGATCATCCCCGCACCTGCCAATAAGTTGTCAGTTAGAGTCGTCTTGCCGTGATCGACGTGGGCGGCGATGGCGATGTTCCGGATCTGCTCGGGTTGGTCCATCAGCCGCTCACACTGTTCGACGATCTTCTTGCGTCGGCCCATTGGGTATCGATATCGGGAGCACCCTCAAAAGGGTAGTGTTCTCCGTCGGGGCGTCGAATCCCCGGCACAAGACTCAAAGCCGAACCACCCCTCTCCGGTGGTACATGGAGCTGTCCGTCCAGGGCCCCGGCCCCGCCGCCCCCTTCCTCTCGGCCCGGGACCGCTTCGAGACCGAACACGACCTCACCCACCCGGTCACCGTCCGCGTCTGTGCCGACCCCGACGAACGCACGTGGGCCGCCCACCACGAGGACCACCACGTCCTCAACATCAGCCAGCAGGCCGCCTCCTCGGCGATGGCCAGCGAACTCGCCCTCCACGAGTTCGCCCACATGCGACGGCACGAACAGGCCCACCCGAGCCACACCCAGCCCACCGAAGAGGCGCTGTACCTCGCGCTGGCCGGGCGGTCCGTCGAGCGCCGGACGATCCCGCACTGCTACCAGATCGCCAACCACGCCAAGGACATCTACGCCGACGACATCACCCTCTCGGTCGGCCCCAGCGAGAAGCTGTCCGCGTTCCTGGAGTCCCGGCTCGCGGCCGCGGTCGCCGACCGCCCGACCCCGACCAGGGCCCCCGGCCAGCGGCTGACCGCCGCCAGCGACCCGGAGATGACCGCCGTCAACGCCGCCTTCGCCGTGGCGTTGTTGCGCCGCCACGACGCCCTCCCCACCGACCACCGGTTACACGACCTGGCCCACGCCGCCGCCGAGGACGCCCCCAGCGTCGACGTCGACTGGTTCGTCGACCGGTTCCACGGCCTCACCGCCGACCCCGACGAGTCGACGTACCGCCGCGCCCTCGCGGCGCTGCTCGCCGAGTACGCCACCACCGCGAGTACCGACGACCACGCCGCCGACTAGAACAGCCCGGGGTCAGCGGGCGGCCGCCGCGACCCGCTCTTTTTCCTCTTTCTGACTGACTGCGTAGGTCTGGACGTCGCCCTCCGCTGCGCCGACGAGCTGACTGGCCAACGCCTCGGCGGCGTCCGTCGGGGACTTGAACGACGCGCGGCGGGCGCCCTCTGCGAGGAACAGCAACGCCTGGTCGACCCGGCGCTGGGGCGCCACGTCGACGGCTTTCGGCACGCTGATGCCCCCGTACTTGAGCCGCACCGTCTCCTCGCGCGGCGCCGCGTGCTCGACGGCCCGCACCAGGACCTGCACCGGGTTCTCGTCGGTGCGGTCGTGCACCCGACGGAACGCCTCCCGCACGATCCGGGTGGCCTGCTGTTTCTTCCCGGTGTTGGACCCGTCCTGCATCAACCGGTTGATCAACCGTTCGACGACCGAGATCTCGGACTTGCGGAACTGCTTGCTCGCGTGGCGCCCCATCGTGTGGGCGACCGGGGTGACCTCCAGATATCGCTTGGTCGAGGGGTCCTGGTACTCGATGTCGTCGACGGACCACTCGCCGAACAGCTCCGCCTCGGTCTCGGCGCCGCCCGCCGGCGCATCCGGTTCCGGCGCGTCTGACTCGCTCATCGTACCGGCTTCTCCGCGTTGCCCCGCACCAACTCGATCAGCGATACGCCGTTGACCTTCTCGACCTTGTAGTTGACACTGTGCAGGTCCCCCATCGCCCGACCCTTCGCCCCGCCGATGCCGGCGATGGTGACCTCGTCGTGCTCGTCGATGAACGAGATCGCGGCCTCACCCGGACAGAACGCCGTGACCTGTTTCCCGTTCTTGATCAACTGGACCCGGACACACTTCCGGATCGCGGAGTTGGGCTGTTTGGCCTCGATCCCGACCTTCTCCAGGACGATACCCCGAGCCTGTGGCGCCCCTTCCAGGGGGCCGGATTCGGTCCCCTGGCCGCGGGCGCGTCGCGCGTAGTCCGAGTCGGACCAGCGGTACCGCTGCCGGTCCTTCTTCAGCTTCCGCGCGGCGTACTTCCCGTTGGCCATCGTAGTCTGTGATATCGAACGGAACCACTTAAGCACCCGCTTTCCGCCCGCGTCACGCCAGCTGCACGTCGTCGATGTCGAAGTGCCGCGCCGCCAACCGCCGCGCCATCGCGATGTTGTGCCCGTCCTCCCCGATGGCGACACCGCGATCGGCGTGGTCGACCTCCGCGTAGGCGACGCGGTCGTCGTTCTCGCTGATGGTGACGTTGTACACCGCCGCCGGCGCCAACGCGTTCGCGACGAACGCCGCCGGCCTCTCGGCGTCCTCGACCAGCCGCACCGGCCGCCCCAGCGCGGCCTCGACCTGGCCGACGGTCTCGCCACCCTCGCCGATCGCGGCGCCCATGTCGTCGGGCGCCACCACGAACACCACGCGCTCATCGTCGAAGACACAGTCCGTCGCGGTCGCCCCGGTGACGTCCTCGAAGACCGCGATCGCCTGCCGGGCCTCGTCCGAGAGGGTGACCGTCATCAATCGCTTTTCGACGGTTCGCGGTCGCCGGTCGCCCGCATCCGCAGGTTCACGTCACCCGTGCCGAGCTTGATCGGCTTCCCGACGATGACGTTCTCGGTGACGCCGTTGAGGTCGTCGACCTCGCCGTACACCGCGGCGTCGATGAGGTGCGACACCGTCACCTCGAAGGCCGCCCGCGCCAGCACCGACTCCTTGGAGCCGCTGATGCCGTGGCGCCCGATCGACTGGATGTCCCCGGTGTTGGTCATGATGTCCGCGACCAGCATCAGGTGCCGGACGTTGACGTCGCCCAACCCCTGTTCCTCGAGGGTGTCCATCGTCTCGTCGATGATCGCCTCGCGGGCCGCCTCGATGCCCAGGGTCTTCTGGATCTCGTGGATGTTGTTACACGTCGTCCGCGAGGCGTCGACCCCCTCGATGTCGAGGACGTCCCCGAACGCCGACCCCTCGGTGTAGAGGACGAACTCCTCCTCGCCGTCGGTGCCGGACTCCTTCCGGATCACCACGCGCGTGACCTCCTCGATGCCCTTGAAGACGATCTCCCGGAGCTCCTCGACGAGCTGGAGGAGATCGCGGTAACTGGGTTCCTCGGGCCCGAACTGGACGACGGTGCCGTCCCGCCGGGTCTCGACGCCCAGCGAGGACTGGATCTGCTCGGCGATCTGCTCGGCGATCTCGTCGGTGTCGTCGACGGTCGGCCACCGCTCCTGGAGAGTGTCCTCGTTGAGGTCGATCTGGACGACCATGTCCGCGACGTTCGTCGAGATGTCGCCCAACGCCAGGATCTTCGTCGCCTCGATCGACCACACGACCTCGTGGGCGCGCTCCCGATCGGTGGCGTAGTCCTCCTCGAGGTGCACCGTCATCATCGGGGTGTCCGGGGTCTTCCGGGCGTCCACCAGCTCGATCAACCGCGGGAGGCCCTGGGTGACGTCGATCTCGGCGACGCCGGCGTAGTGGAAGGTGTTCATCGTGTTGTGAGTGACGACGCCGGCGGCCGTCGTGAACGTCTCCAACCCAGCGACGGAGACGTCGTAGACCTTGTCATCGGGTGGCGTTCGGGCATCGATCGATTCGATGCGTTCCCAGACGACGTCGCCCTCGACGGCCCGACCGAGAGCGGCGAGTCCGGGAACGTCGCCCTCGGTGTCCTCGCGGACTCGCTGGACGAGTCGCCCGAGCCGCTGGCGACCGATGCGTTGCCGGTCAGAGGCACTGTTCACCTGGCGCTGGGGAATCCCGGCCGCGCTCGCCGCCGCCTCGAGTGCATCGCCGAAGTTCGGGATTTGATCGGTGGCGTCCGGCCCCGACCCGTCGACCGTCGCTGCCAGGGTCTCGAGGGCCTCGCCGCGTTCGCCTGCCATGCCGACCGCGTCCGCGAACCGGGGCACGAACTTCTTCGGGATGCGGAGCGTCCGTGACTCATCTTGGGTCCCCCAAGTAGCGTAGACGCCGACGCGGGCCAACAAAAGCGAGATCCCCTCGATCAACCGTGGGGACGTAGACCTTGCCCGGACCGCGTTCGGCGCCACGTTCCCGTCACCACTGAAGTACCCCTCAAGGAGGCCTTCGACGAAGCCGTGGGCGGCACCGTAGGCGAACCCGGGAACGATCTTATCGCCTTCCTCGAGACAGGTGGCTCGCAGGAGGTTGGCGAGAACGGTGCCGTTGAGGCGGATGTCGTACCCCTCGGCGAATCCGCTGGTGTTCGTGTACTCGTTGACCGAGAGATCGAACCGATCTGCGAAGCTCCGGACCTGGGCCTGGAACTCGGGCTCGACGTTTGAGATCGAGACATAGTGGTCGGTCACCGATCCCTCGGCGAGCCAGGCGCCGAAGAAGAACCCAACCTCGTGGTCGAGCGGCAGTCGCTCCGGCAACCCGACAGTCCCCTGTCGGGGGTAGACGGCCGCCTCCTCAAGGTCTCCTGCGGCGAGTGCCTGGCGTTTGTTCGCGATTTGGTCGGCACCTCCCGGATGGTCGGTGACGCCACCGTCGGTCAGGGCCGAGGTGTACCAGTACCGATCGTCAGGCAGGTACTCACGGAGATCGACGGAATCGGCACCCGCTGCGGTGCCGAATGCGCCGACGGTGGGGAGCCAGTCCCCCTCGGAGAGGTCCGAACCGGCGACGGGCACGACCGCGTTGTCTTCGCGGGTGACAAACGAGTGGGCCTTGGTCGCGGTGATGGTGCGTCCGGAATCGAGGGTGAACTCCAGGAGTTCCGTCGGCGCGTCGTGGCGGCTGACCTCCTCGACCGGTTTCCAGGTGACCTGTTCGTCGGCACCGAGACTCAGCACCTCGAGATCGTCGGGGGCCAGGGCGACCTCGTGGTCGTCGATCGTCCGGCACTCCCGGTCGGCCATGATCGCGTCGACCACCTCGCCGATCGAGACGACGTCGGTCTCGCCTGCACGGCGTACGAGGATCCGTTCCTCGCCAGGGATCGACATCTGGGTGCCGGGTTCCCCGATCGACTGGGCGCTGACCGTGCCCACCGGGTCCAACGGGTCGACGCGCGTGTCCCGGTACTGGGACTCGACGGCGGCGACGATGTCCTCGACGTCCTCGACCGTGACGGCGTCCCGGTCGGCGACGGTCTGGAGGACCTGAGTCCGCAGCCGCGGCGGCAGCTCGCTGTCCGCGACGACGGCCTCGACGTCCTCGGTCACCTCAGTCATCGGCCTCCACCTCCCAGGAGTCGACGTGCTCGCTGAGGTTCGTCGGCAACGGCTTCTCCCCGAGGAACTCCGCTCTTTGCTCGTCGGAGTCGAACTCGGCCTCGAGGATGCGGTCGGTGATGCTCTCGACGTCGATGTCGTTGTCGTCGTCGCTGGACACCTTCACGGGACTGGTGCCGTCCTCCCCGAACTCGAACTGGACGACGGTGCCACTCGTGTCCTGGACGGTGCCGTCGTACTGGGTCTCCAGCTCGGAGAGGGCGTTGATCAACCGGCGCTGCAGGTACCCGGACTTGGAGGTCCGGACCGCAGTGTCGACCAGTCCCTCGCGACCGCCCATGGCGTGGAAGAAGAACTCCCGCGGGGTCAACCCCGCCGCATAGGAGTTCTCGACGAAGCCGTGGGCCTCCGCGGAGAGGTCGCCACGCTGGAAGTGCGAGAGGGTGCGGTCCTCGTACCCGCGGTTGATGCGCTCGCCACGCACCGCCTGCTGGCCGACACACCCCGCCATCTGCGTGAGGTTCAACATGCCACCGCGGGCGCCGCTCTCGGCCATCACGACCGCCGGATTGTCGTCGTCTAAGTGGTCCCGCGTGATGTCCGAGGCCGACTCCCGGGCGCGGCCCAGGGTCTGCATGATCTTCATCTCCAGGGTCTCGTCGACGGTGCGACCCGGGAGGCTCTCGAGTTCCCCGGCCTCGTAGGTCGCGATCAGTTCCTCGACGCGGTCGTGGGCGTTCTCGATGGCCTCGTCGATCTGCTCCTGGGCCGCCGGGGGAATGGACTCGTCGTCGATCCCGATCGAGAACCCGAAGTGCATGATCGCCCGCATCGCGAGGGTGGCGACCTCGTTGATGAACTGGCGGCCCCGCGTGTTGCCGTAGACCTTGGTGATGGTGTCGACGATCTCGCCGCCGAACTCCCCGACCTCGTCCTCGGCGACGGTGCCGGCGACGAGCGTCCCGTCTTCGATCCGGACGGGGTCGCCCATGGTGCCGGTGAACTCCATGTTCAGGTCGTCGGGCAGCAGTTCCGAGAACAGGGTCCGCCCCGTCCAGTAGGGGTCGCCCCCGTCCTCGCCGTCGGGGTCGGGGAGGGTGTCGATGCGCGTGGCGCGCAACAGGTCCAGGGCCTGGGTCTCGTTGAACCGGGGGTCCTCGTGGGTGAGCAGCGTCATCCCGGTGATGTGGTCCTGGATGGCGCCGATGATGTTCTCGCCGAACCGCGGGCTGAGGATGTGTTCTTGGACCCGCATCAGGACCCGGGCCTCGGCACGGGCCTCCTCGTTCTGGAGGGCGTGCATGTTCATCTCGTCGCCGTCGAAGTCGGCGTTGTACGGCGGACACACCACCGTGTTCAGGCGGAAGGTCTTGTACGGCATCACGACGACCTCGTGGGCCATGATGCTCATCCGGTGGAGGCTCGGCTGCCGGTTGAACAGGACGATGTCGCCGTCGACGAGGTGGCGCTGGACCTCCCACCCGGGTTCGACGCGTTCGGCGAGTTCCTCGCTGATCTTCGCGGTGACCCGCACCCGCTTCCCGTCGGCGCGTTTCACGTAGTTGGCGCCGGGGTGGACCTCCGGCCCGTTGCGCACGTACTGGCGAGCGCGTTCGAGGTTCTCCTCGTTGACGACCATCGTCTGGGTCATCTCGGTGGCGACCCGGTCGGGGACCCCGACCTCGTTCAACGAGAGGGTCGGGTCCGGACTGATGACGGTGCGGGCCGAGAAGTTCACGCGTTTCCCGGACAGGGACCCGCGGAACCGACCCTCCTTGCCCTTCAACCGCTGGGAGAGGGTCTTCAGCGGGCGGCCCGACCGGTGCCGGGCCGGTGGCGTGCCGCTGATCTCGTTGTCCATGAACGTGGTGACGTGGTACTGCAACAGCTCCCAGAGGTCCTCGATGATGAGCTGGGGGGCGCCCGCCTCGCGGTTCTCCATGAACCGCTGGTTGATGCGGATGATGTCGACGAGCTTGTGGGTGAGGTCGTCCTCGCTGCGTTGGCCGTTGTCCAGCGTGATCGAGGGGCGGGCGGTCACGGGCGGCACCGGCAACACGGTGAGGACCATCCACTCCGGTCGAGAGTGGTCGGGGTCGATGCCCAGGACGGCGACGTCGTCGTCGGGGATGTCCTCGAACCAGTCCCGGATGTCGCTCGGCATCAGCTTGTTCATGTCCTCGACGGTCAGGTCGATGTCGAGGGCGTCCTCGATGGCGCGGCGGTCGTCCTGGCGGGGGCGGAACTCGCCGCTCATGATCTCGTTGATGCGGTCCAGCGGGATACCGGTCTCCTCGGCGAGGTCGTCGGGGGGCATCGGCTCGGTGTCCTCGCCGCCCTGCATCGCGTCGGCGATGAGCTCGCTGTACTCACTCGAGAGGACCTGCTGGACCTCGTAGTAGGTCGTCGGCTTCTCGTGGTTGATGTCGTACTGGACCTCGCCACAGTGCGGGCAGTGACTCTTCTTGCGGGCCTGCCGGATCGCGGCCTTGGTGACGTCGGCGGGGTCCTGGTCGAGTTCGTGGGTGCGGGACAGGTCCGCCTCGAACCCCTGGCGTTCCTCGTCGGTGAGCAACAGCCGCGAACACTCCCGACAGGTGCCGCGCAGCAGCCGCCGGATCAGCTTCGAGAACCCGACGTGGATGACGGGGGCGGCCAGTTCGATGTGGCCGAAGTGTCCGTTGCAGGAGCCGCTGCGTTTCCCGCAGGTCTTACACTCCAGGCCCGGGTCGATGACGCCCAGTCGCGGATCCATCAACCCCATGTCGATGGGGAACCCGTCGTCGTCGTAGGTGTCGGCGGTGATGACCTTCGTCGCCGACATCTCGCGGTACTCCTCCGGGTCCATCAGCCCGAAGCTGATCTCGCCGATCTCCTTGGGTGACTGGTTGGTTGCCATGTTAGACTGCGTCCTCCAGGCTGAGTCGCGGGGCGATCCCGAGGGCTTTCATCTCGTCTAAGAGGAGTTTGAACGCGTAACTCATCTCGATCTCGTGGACGTCGGTCTCCTCGCCGCAGTTCGGACAGTAGACGCGGCGCTGCTCGTAGTTCTCGACGGCGGTCATGCCACAGTTCCCACAGACGTGGACGAACTCGCGGTCGGACTCGTCGAGTAACCGTTCTTTGAGCGCCATCGCGGCGCCGTGCCCGATGAGGACGTCGCGTTCCATCTCCCCGACCCGCAACCCGCCCTCGCGGGCGCGGCCCTCGGTGGGCTGTCGGGTGAGGACCTGGACCGGGCCCTTCGAGCGGGCGTGAATCTTGTTCGACACCATGTGGTAGAGCTTGTGGTAGAAGATGGTGCCGACGAAGATCTCGGCCTCGATCTTCTCACCGGACACCCCCGAGTAGAGGGTCTCCTTCCCGGAGGACTCGAACCCGTGCTCCTCTAAGCTCTCCCGGAGCTGGGCCTCGTCCTCGCCGGTGAACGCGGTGCCGTCGACGCGGCGGCCCTCGAGGCTGCCGACCTTCCCGCCCAGCATCTCGAGGACGTGGCCGACGGTCATCCGGGAGGGCAGGGCGTGCGGGTTCAAGACGAGGTCGGGGACGACGCCGTCGGCGGTGAACGGCATGTCCTCGTGGGGGGCGAGGTGGCCGACGACGCCCTTCTGGCCGTGGCGGCTCGCGAACTTGTCCCCGAGCTCGGGGACGCGTTCGTCACGGACCGACACCTTCGCGAGTTTCGACCCGTCCTCGCCCTCCATGAGGGTGACCGTGTCGACGACGCCGTCCTCGCCGGACCGCATCGTCACGCTGGTCTCCCGCCGTTTCTGCGGGCTCAACCCGCCCATGTCGTCGGGTTCCTCGAGGAACCGGGGTGGGGAGGTCTTCCCGAGGAGGACGCTGTTCTCGTCGACCTGGGTCTCGGGGTTGACGAGCCCGTCCTCGTCGAGGTGGGTGTAGGCGTCCTCGCCGCGGGCGCCCCGGACGTCGGTGTCCGGGATCTCGAAGCGGTCCTCCTGGCCGCCCGGGTACCGGCGCTCCTCGCCCTCGTAGGTGCGGAAGAAATGCGATCGCGCCAACGCCCGCTCGACGGAGCCCTTGTTCATGACGAGGGCGTCCTCGATGTTGAACCCCTCGTAGCTCATGACCGCGACGACGAAGTTCTGGCCGGCGGGGCGGTCGTCGTACCCGATCTGTTCGGTGGTCTGGGTGTTGACCATCGCGGCCTGCGGGTAGTGCAGGAGGTGTTGGCGGGTGTCGGGCCGAATGCGGTAGTTCGCCGCCGGCAGCCCCAACGACTGTTTCATCATCCCCGCGCCCATGGTGATGCGGGGGCTGGCGTTGTGCTCGGGGTAGGGGATCATCCCGGCGCCGATCCCGAAGATGAGCTGCGGGTCGATCTCGAGGTGCGTGTGTTCGGGGGTGATGTCCGCCTCTTCGACGGCGACGAGGACGTCCTCTTCCTCCTCGGCGTCGATGAACTCGACGTACCCCTGGTCGACCAGGGCCTCGAAGTCGGCCTCGCCGGCGACGACGGCGTCGAGCAGGTCCTCGGCGCCGTCGGCCTGGATCTTCGGTTCGCCGTCCTCGACGACGAGCAACGGCCGGCGCGCCCGGCCGCTGTCGGCGTTGATGATGACCTCCCGGGTGCGGTCCTTGACCGAGACGTTGACCATCTCGGAGACGTGACCCTCGCGGCGGGCCGACCGGACCTGTGCTGCCAGTTCGTACGGGTCGTCGTGGGTGCCGATGAGGCTCCCGTTGACGTACACCTTGGCCTCTCGTTGTTGACTCATGTTAGTCGTCTGCAGACTCCGCGTTCGGGGTGGTGATCTCCTGGAGCGGCTCGACGCCCATGTCCCGGACGAGGGTGCCCTTCAGGCCGGGTTCGTCCTCGACGTTCTGGCTGAGCTCCATCGCCTGTGCGAAGTTCTTCACCAGCCCACAGTTGGGGCCCTCCGGCGTCTCGGAGGGACAGATCCGCCCCCACTGGGTGGCGTGGAGGTCCCGCGCCTCGAAGTGGGGTTGGGACCGCGAGAGGGGGCTGCGCAACCGCCGCAGGTGCGAGAGCACCCCCATGTGGTCGGTGCGGTCGACGAGCTGGGACACGCCGGACCGGCCACCGACCCAGTTCCCGGTCGCGATCGGGTGCTCGAGGCGCTCGGTGAGGACGTCCGACCGGACGACGGTGTTGACCGTGAGCTTCCGGTTGCGCATGTTCGCCCGCTCGAGCTGGTATTTCACGTCGCGGGCGAGCTTGTTCAACGCGGTACGGAACAGGTCTTTCATCAGGTCGCCGCTGACCTTCAACCGCTTGTTGGCGTAGTGGTCCTTGTCGTCGGCGTCCCGCCGCCCCAACGCGAGCTCGAAGCAGGCCTCGGCCATCCGGCAGAGGTAAAACGCCTTGTTGATCCGGACCTCCTCTTCCTCGACGCCCTCCTCGTGGAGGTGAGGCAGGAGGTACCGGTCGATGACGTAGTTCGCACGTTTGAGCTGGTAGTTCTTCCCCTGGCCGGAGGCGACCCGCTGGCCCAGCGTCTCGATGGCCTCCTCCTCGGTCTGGACCTCCGCCTCCTCTAGGTTCTCGAGCATGAACTTCACGATCTCCGGGTCGTCGGAGACGCGGTGGACGATCTCCTCGTCGGACTCCAGGCCCAGCGCCCGGACCAGCGTGGTGAAGTTGATGCTGCCCGAGACACTCGGGAACGACACCTCGAGCAACCCGTCACGACCCCGCTCGACGAGGACCAGCGCCCGGTACCCCCGGCGCTGGGAGAACGTCTTCGCGACCTGGATCTCGTCGCCGTACTTGCTGTCGTACTCGGCGAGGATCTTGTTCGGGGCGAGGTCCTCGCTGGTCATCAACACGCGCTCGGACCCGTTGACGATGAAGTAGCCGCCCGGGTCCTCGGGGTCCTCCCCGATCTCGATGAGGTCGGCCTCGTTGAACCCGGCGATGTTGCACTTCTCGGAGCCGACCATGATCGGCATCCGCCCGACTTTCGTCTCCGTGGTGTCCAGGACCTCCCGCTCGGTCTCCTCGCCGCCACGGACGATCTGCATCTCCATGAACACCGGCGCGGCGTAGGTGATGTTCCGGAGGCGGGCTTCCTGGGGGTAGAGCAGCTCCTCGCTGCCGTCGGCCTCCCGCACCCGCGGGGTGACGACGCGGACGTCACCCAACTCTACGAAGACGGGTTCTTCCTCTTCTTTGTCCCCGATGTCCGTCTCGATGGTACCCTTCTCGTCGACGACCTCCTGCATGCCCCGGTCGAGGAACGCGTTGAACGAGCGGTAGTGGTGCTCGGCCAGGCGCTCCTTCGAGAAGTAGGCACGCGAGAGGTTCCGCTTGCGTTGTTGTTCCATGTTATTCGATGACCAGTCGGTAAACCGTCGCTTCCTCGGTTGTTCGGGACTCCCGCGTGATCTCGATGACGTCCCCGACCGACGCATCGTCGGGCAACGCGGGGTCGCGACGCTGGATCTTCGGCAGTGCGGTGCGTTCGATGTCGTACTCGTCGAGCACCGCCTCGACGGCCTCCTCGTCGAGGACTTGGTGCTCCGGGACGAGTTCGTGGTCACTGACGTCTACCATGGGTGGCCCTGCCTGGTGGAGAATCTGCTTGTCACGAGATACTACAGACCCGTTACGATTGGACGTAGTTAAGCCTTCTTCTTCCCGCGTGTCCGCGCCTCACGCGCGACCGGGAGCCAAGGAACTAATGGCGTCCCGCCCGCCTCCGCCGGCATGCACACCCGGAGGCCCGGCGGATGAACCGCCGGCGCCAACTCGCCATCATCGGGACCGCGGTCCTGGCCACCGCCGCGGTGGCCGCCGCCCCCATCCAGGACCTGACGCCGGCCGGGCAACGCGCCGTCGCCACCGGCGTCTTCGCGGCGATCCTCTGGGTGACCGGTGCGCTCCCCCTGGCCGTCACCGCACTGTCCATCCCCGTCCTGCTGACGGTCCTCGGCGTCTACGGGGACCTCGCCCCCGCGCTCCTGGGGTTCGCCGACCCCGTCATCTTCCTGTTGTTGGCCGGGTTCGTGCTGGCCGAAGCCCTCCAGGTCCACGACATCGACCGCCGCATCGCCTACCGACTGCTCGTGCGGATGGGGACCAGTCCCGCGGGCCTGGTGCTGGCCGTGATGGTCGCGACCGCCGCCCTCTCGACGATCGTCTCCAACACCGCCACCGCCGCCATGATGGCCCCGGTCGCGATGAGCCTCGCCGGAGAGGTCAGCACGCGGGACGCCGAGGCCCCGCCCAACCTCGAGATCACGATGCTGTTGGGCACCGCCTACGCCGCCAGCATCGGCGGCGTCGCCACCCTCATCGGCACCCCGCCGAACGCCATCGTCGCCGCCACCCTCCGGGAGTCGCTGGACATCCAGGTGTCCTTTCTCACCTGGCTGGCCGTCGGCCTCCCCGTCGCGGTCATCGGCACGCCGCTGGCGTGGTACCTCCTGGTCCGCGTGGTCTTCCCGGTCGCGGACACCGACGTCACCCCCGCCCGCGACCACGCCCGCCAGGCCCTCGCCGACCTCCCGCCGCTCGGGCCGCGGGGCCGCCGCACCGTCCTCATCGTCGCCGCCACCGCCGTCCTCTGGCTCGCTGGCGGCCTCGGCTACTTCCTCGACACCGTCCTCCCCCGGACGGTCCACACCACCCTGTTCGGCGGGAGCGGCGCCTGGCTGTTCGGCCCCGGCCCCTACCAGGGCGTGCTGTACTACGTCGTCGTCGGCCTGCTCGCCATCCCCACGCTGGTCGCCACCGACGCCGCCCTCGCCTTCGTCGTGTACAAGGACCTGCGCGACCGGGGCTTCTACCTCTCGCCCGCCCGCGACGGCTGGGTCGACGACCCCGAGGGGGCCGACTTCGTCGTCTACCCCCGCGGGAGCGGCCCCGAGGACGACGCCGTCGCGTACCGGCTCCGCGTCGCCGGCGAGCGCGAGTCCATCCCCGCCGCCAGCCTCGGCGACGTGACCCTCGCCGTCGTCGACGAGGAGGGGGAGCTCACGTATCTGGAGACGGCGCGGCCGGACGCGGCCGGCGAGGCGGACGGCGGCGAGCGATACGACCCGCCGACCGGCCTCGACGCCGCCCTCCTCGCCGACCGGGCGGTGGTGTGGGAGCCACCCGAGGCGCTCCACGACCGGGGGTTCTACGGCCAGCGACTCCTCGGGCGGAACGCCGAGACGGGGCCCCTCCAGCTGTCGCTCGTCGAGGCGGCGTACCTCGCTCGCCGCGGCACCCTCGACCTGGCCGAACCCCGCGTCGTCGAGCGCGGTCGGGCCGTCGAGGGCGAGCGGTTCGACCGTCGGCTCCGTGCGTACGCGGCGCTCCGGGCGGCGGGGAGCGTCCCGAAAAGCGGGTTCAAGTTCGGCGCCGACTTCCGCACCTACGACGCCTTCACCACCGTCGAGGAGATGGACCACTCGGCGCGTCTGATCCGCGTCGTCGCGCCCGATCACACCTTCCTGCCCCGCGACCTCTCGCTCGACGTTCGGCTCGCCGGCGGGGTCCGGAAGCGAATGGTTTTTGCGCTGACCGACGTGAACGAGGGGATAGACTGGCTCTCCGTCGCCCGACTCACGCCCTAACATGACACGAGACAACCCGGAGCAGACGGCGGACTCGACCCAGAACCCGGCGACCGACGGCGGGAGCGACACCGCAAGCGGCGCGGACGACGTGGCGCTCGACCCCTGGGGGTCCTCCACCGTCTCCGACTACCGCAAGCTGTTCGAGGAGTTCGGCATCGAGGCCTTCGACGAGGTGCTCGGCGAGGTGCCCGAACCCCACTACCTGATGCGCCGGGGCGTCATCTTCGGCCACCGCGACTACCGCCCCGTGGCCCGGGCGCTCCGCGAGGGCGAGGACGCGGCCGTCCTCTCGGGCTTCATGCCCACCGGCGACCCCCACATCGGCCACAAACTCGTCTTCGACGAGATCATCTGGCACCAGGAACGGGGCGCCGACGCCTACGGCCTGATCGCCGACCTCGAGGCCCACAGCGCCCGCGGCCTCTCGTGGGACGAAATCGACGACCACGCCCGCGACTACCTGCTCTCCCTGCTCGCGCTCGGCTTCGACCCCGAGGAGGGCGAACTCTACCGGCAGTCGACCAACCGCGAGGTGCAGGACCTCGCGTTCGAACTCGGATCCAACGCCCGCTTCGCCGAGTTCGAGGGCATCTACGGTTTCGACGGTGAGACTTCCGTCTCTCACATGCAGTCGGTGGTCACGCAGATGGCGGACATCCTCTATCCACAGTTGGAGGAGCCGAAGCCGACGGTCATCCCCGTCGGCCCGGACCAGGATCCGCACATGCGCCTCGCGCGGGACGTGGCCGCCCGGATGCGCTACTTCAAGGTGACCGAAGCGTACGCGAGCTTCGAGGCCGAAGCCGCCGAGCGAGAGCACCTGGCGGCCGCCTACGCCGCGCTCTCGGACGATTCGGACGGCCCCGTGCGCTGTGTGGACGCCGCCGACTGGCTCGACGCCGAGATGGCGCCCGACGCCGACCGCGACGCGGCCATCGAGAAGCTCCGGGCGGCGGGGAAGGAGCCGCTCCGCCCCCGCGTTCGCTTCCTCGACCGCAACGCCACCGACGCGGCCTTCGACGCCCTGATCGAAGCGGTGCCGGGCGAGAAGCGCCGCTACGACGAACACGTCGACGCCTTCGACATGGACCGCGCGGCCGCCGAGGATCTCGCCCGCGAAATCGAGGTCGACCACGGCGGCTTCGGCTTCCTGCCGCCCTCCTCCATCTACCACCGGTTCATGACCGGACTGACCGGCGGGAAGATGTCCTCCTCCATCCCGGCCTCCCACATCTCCCTGCTCGACGACCCCGAGGACGGCTACGACAAGGTGAAGGCGGCGACGACGGGCGGCCGGGAGACGGCCGAAAAGCAGCGCGAACTCGGCGGCGAGGCCGACGAGTGTCCCGTCTACGAACTGTACGCCTACCTGCTCGCGGACGACGACGAGTTCGCGACCGAGGTGTACGAGGAGTGTGTCGGCGGCGAACGGCTCTGTGGCGGCTGCAAGGAGCAGGCCGCCGAACTCATGCGCGAGTTCCTCGAAGACCACCAGGAGAAACGCGCGGAGATGGAGGCAGTGCTCGACGACCTGGACATCGACCTCGACGCCGACCGCCGCGGCGTGCCCGGCGACAGTCACTGACCGCCGTCCGCGCTTGGGGAACGCTTTTGGCCCGGGGACCGAACCCTCGTGTATGGCGTCCGAACCCGCCACGACCGATTCGCTCGCCCGCGAAGCGACCGCGTCCGGGTTCGGCTTCTTTTTCGCCGCCTGAGACGGTGGCCGGCGGACTCCGCCCACGGCGGGCGGACGAAACCGGCCCGCTCGGCGGGCCACGCTTCGGAACTGCTAACTGACCGGCTCGGATGCACGTGAACAAGAATGCGACTCCCGGACTCACAGGTCGCGGTGTTGGAAGCCGCGAGCGCGACGGAGGAACTGACGATCGAACGGTTGAGCGAGGCGACGGGGCTGAAACCGGAGACGGTGACCGGCGCCGCCTTCGACCTCGAGGATGCGGGACTGGTCGCGGTGTCGACCGCCGAAACCGTCTCCCACGAGGTGACCGACGAGGGCGAGACGTACGCCGAGGCCGGACTCCCCGAGGTCCG
>Ga0207851_100516_pt1 | contig 18709 bp, 17 predicted proteins | sample A23E3SouthBayCA_FD_187747 | JGI IMG/M metagenome (GOLD analysis project Ga0207851, IMG submission 187747) | Aerobic enrichment media microbial communities from Eden Landing Ponds, California, USA - A23 E3 (SPAdes) | ecosystem: Environmental > Aquatic > Marine > Unclassified | place: Emeryville... | reverse complement strand
TCGAGCGCGAGTTCGAACTGCCGGCGCCAGTCGAACTCGTATCTGGCTTCCGAGAGGGCGTCGTCCCAGTCGCGTGCGCCGGGCCGACCGTTGGCCACGTCGGCGGCGTGGGCGGCGATGCGGTAGGCCGCCAGCCCCTCGCGAACGTCCTCGCGCTCGGGCAGGCCGAGGTGTTCCTTCGGGGTGACGTAACACAGCATCGCCGCGCCCGCGCGGGCGGCCTCGGTCGCGCCGATGGCGCTCGTGATGTGGTCGTACCCCGGCGCCACGTCGGTGACGAGCGGCCCGAGGACGTAGAACGGCGCGCCGTCGCAGACCGCCTGCTGGCGCTCGACGTTCTCGCGGATCTCGTCCATCGGGACGTGGCCCGGCCCCTCGACCATCACCTGCACGCCGTGGTCCCAGGCGGTCCGGGTCAGCTCCCCGAGGGTGTCGAGTTCCGCGAACTGCGCCTCGTCGCTCGCGTCGGCCAGACAGCCCGGTCGGAGACCGTCGCCGAGACTGAAGGTCACGTCGTGCTCGGCGAATATCTCGCAGATATCCTCGAATCTGGTGTAGAGGGGGTTCTCCATCCCGTTTTCCTCGATCCACTGCGCGAGGATGGAGCCGCCGCGCGAGACGATACCGGTCTTGCGGCCGTCGGTCAGGGGGAGGTGTTCCATCAGCACGCCGGCGTGGATCGTCATGTAGTCGACGCCCTGCTCGGCCTGCTTCTCGATCACGTCGAGCAGGAGTTCGTGAGTGATGTCCGCGGGGTCACCGGCGCGCTTGACCGCCTCGTAGATCGGGACGGTCCCGACCGGGACGGGGGAGTGCTCGACGTTGGCCTCGCGGATCGCGTCGAGGTCCGACCCAGTCGAGAGGTCCATCACCGTGTCCGCGCCGTAGTGGACCGCCGTGTGGAGCTTCTTGAGCTCGCCCGACAGGTCGCTCGTCTCCGCGCTGTTGCCGATGTTGGCGTTGACCTTCGTCCCGAACTCCCGACCGATCACCATCGGATCCAGGCTGTCGTGTGCGTGGTTGCTCGGGATGACTGCCTGCCCCGCTGCGACCTGCTCGCGGACGAACTCGGAGTCGCGACTCTCCCGCCCGGCGACCCGTTCCATCGCCGGCGTCACCTCGCCGTCGCGCGCTCGCTGGCGTTGCGTCGACATAGATAACCTAGTTTTACCACTGGGTATTAATCGTGTCGGTGGACGAGGCGGGCGACGCCGTGCGGGAAGAGACGGGCGACGCGTCCCGCGTGAATCGCGTGCGAGTGTCGCGCGAAACGCATATCCGTTCGGGCGCGAATGCCGAGGTATGAACATCACCGGGCTGGACCGCCAGCAGGTCATGGCGCTGACGCTCGTCTTCCTGATGATCGGGTCCGCGTTCGTCGGCGTGCTCGCCTACGCGTTCTGAACGGCGCGAACGCGTTGCCGGCGAGACCGGCGAGGCCCCGTTCCCCCGCGAGTCGTTTTTGCCGACCGATCTCACCCAGCAGTCGTCAGTCGTCGCTCGCGACCGGACTGCCGTCGCGGTATAAACGACCCTCACAGTTCTCGCAGCAGTTCCTCGACCCTGCGACCGGTACCCCGGGCCGATGACGCGAACGGCGGCGACTGACGACGCCCGTACGGGAGCCACGCTCGGGACCTGGGTCGTGCTCGCGGCCGTGCTGGGGACGCTGATCGGCGTCCCCGCGCTCGTGCTCGCGGAGGTCGAGTTCGGTGTTCTGGTCGCACTCGGTCTGCCGCGACAGCTCACCCTGGCCGCCCTCGCGCTCGTCCCCGGCTTCGCTCTCGGCGGCCTCTCGCTGGTCGTGATGACCGGGTGGGACTGACCGACATCGGGACCGCGTGTGGCTGCGTGACACCGACCGGCCGCAGTCGCGGCCAGTACCGTTTTACCGGCGGGACCCACAGCGCCGGTCGTGAAACGCGTCCGGATCACGCTCGACCCCCACGACGCGGCGCTCCCGCCGATCTACGAGCGCATGACCAGTGGCGCCGACCTCGACACCGTCCGGATCGTGAACTGGAACGTCGCGGACTCGCCCGCGGCGTTCCTGCTCTTTCTCCGCGGCGACTACCGCCGGTTCGAGGCCGACCTCGCGGCCGACGACGCCGTCGCCGACCACGCTCTCTTCCCGGTCACCGACGAGACGTGTCACTGCTATCTGACCGGAACCGTCGGCCCGGCCGCGCGGGCGCTGTTCGAGAACTTCACCCGGGGGAGTCTGCTGACCGTCCCGCCTATCGAGTGTCACGACGACGGCTCCAGCACGTACGCCATCGTCGGCGCCGACCGCGACGTCCAGGCCGCCATCGAGGGCGTCCCCGACGCAGCGTCGGTGACCGTCGAACGCGTGGGCGGCCAGCGCGTCGCCCGGGACGCCCCCGAGTCGGCGCTGTCGGCCCGCCAGTGCGATGCCCTCGAGGCGGCCGTCGCGCTCGGCTACTACGACCGCCCACGCGACGCGACCACCGAGGCCGTCGCCGCGGAACTCGGGTGCGCGACCGCCACCGCCGCCGAACACCTCCGGAAGGCCGAGGCGAAACTCGCCGACGCCGCCGTCGGCGCGACCGAGTTCGAGTCGTGACGGCCGGATCGGCGTCGTCCGGCACGGAGGGCACGCCTGTGGTCGCGGTCGCTCTTCTCACGGACCGGTCACGCAGATCGAAATTTCTCACGGACCGGTCACGTAAATCGAACTCGCGGTCGACCGCGGACACCGGAAAATCCGGGCCGGTCAGACGTAGGTGAACCAGTCGTCGTAGCCGTCGAGTTTGCCCTCGACGAGGTCGAAAAACTGGGTCTGGAGGTCGTCGGTGACGGGGCCTTTCGTACCGGGGCCGATCTCGTTGTCGTCGACGCTGCGGATGGGGGTGACCTCCGCGGCGGTGCCGGTGAAAAAGAGCTCGTCGGCGGTGTAGAGCTCGCCCCGGGAGATCGTCGCGCCGTCGTGGACCTCGTAGCCCATATCGCGGGCGAGTTCGATGACCGTCTGGCGGGTGATCCCGTCGAGGATGGACTCCGCGAGGCCGGGCGTGAATATCTCGCCGTCCCGCACCAGAAAGAGGTTCTCGCCGGGCCCCTCGGCGACGTTCCCCTCCTTGTTGAGGACGATGGCCTCGCCGTAGCCGCCGGCCTTCGCTTCGAGGTTGGCGAGGACGCTGTTGACGTAGGGACCGGTCGTCTTCGCGTTGGTCGGGATCTGGCTGGAAGAGTGCTTGCGCCAGGAGGAGACGGCGACGTCGATGCCGTCTTCGAGGGCCTCCTCGCCGAGGTAGGCGCCCCACGGCCAGACGCCGATAGCGGTCTTGACCGGCGATTTGCTGGGGTTGAGGCCGAGCGGGCCGTAGCCGTAGAAGGCGATGGGACGGATGTAGCAGGATTCGAGCCCCTCGCGGCGGATGAGTTCGACGGTGGCGTCGTCGATCTCGGAGCGGTCGAAGGGGATCTCCATGTCGTAGACCTTCGCGGAGTCGTAGAAGCGCTCCAGGTGCTCCTCCCAGCGGAAGATCGCGGGGCCGTCGGCGGTGTCGTAACAGCGCACGCCCTCGAAGACGCCGGTGCCGTAGTGCAGCCCGTGGGTCATCACGTGGACCTGTGCGTCGTCGAAGTCGACGAACTCCCCGTCCATCCACAGCTCGTCGACGCCCTCGAAGAATTCCGGTCGCTCGGTCATGGGTCGTACCTCCGGGTGAGGGGCGCGGCCGAGTTATACGTTTCCGGTCCGGCCCGGCCCGCGCCGCCGATATCGCCACACATGCCCCCCGCTTTTCGCCCCTGCGTAATGAGTGTTGACGGTCCGTGGGCGGCAGTGGCACACTCCGCCGGCGGGCGGCGCTGACAGAGGCGAGCGGCGTCCGAGACTCAAGCGGAGTCCAGCCGCATCACCTTGACGCGGCCGACGCCGTCGAAGTCGCGGAGTTCGTAGACGAGCGCCCGGACTCGCTCGGCGGGGCCGTGACAGAACAGCGCCTCCAGACACCACTCGCCCTGATGGGTGTGGCTCGTCGTGTCGATGACGTCCTGGAAGTCGTGCTGGACCGTGTGGAGGTCCTCGATGACCTCGTGGTGGTCGTAGTCGAACGCGACGATCCCGACCACCTCTCCGGAGAGCGATTCGAGCGTCGAGTGGGACTCTGCGTACTCGCGGATCGCCTCCCGAACGGCGCGCGACCGCGACTCCAGCCCCTCGGTCTCCCACACCCTGTCGAACGCCTCAAGATCGTCGTCGTCGATGTTGACGGTCGTTCGCATCGTCCGTCCCGTGGAGGGGGGCGTATATGAACGCGTCGCCGGATATGCCGGGTGAAAGCACACGCGACCGGCCGCCGAGGCGTATCCGCGACCGGGCGTCGATCGAGAAGTACAGCATCGCGGCGTGTCCACGGCCTCTTCTCGTAGTACCATACAACAATACAGACGTACATTTATATCCGATCGCGGCCGACTAGCCAGTGTGCCGATCAGTATCGACGAGTTCGAATCGCGCGACTCGGAACGCCGGGAGACGAACGCGGAGCGGGTCGTGCGGTTCCTGGCGCGGAACCGCGACAGGGCGTACAAAGCCGTCGAGATCGCCGAGGCGACCGACGTCAGCGAGAACTCGATACACCCGGTACTGAACCGACTCGAAGAGCGCGGACTGGTCCGTCACAGGGAGCCCTACTGGGCGATCGGCGACCTCGACGCGGTCCGCGACGCGATGGCGTTCAGTTCCACGGCGGAGTTTCTCGACGAGACGCTCGGCCCGGAGAGCCGAGAGGAGTGGCTGACTGCGGCGAATCGAGACGAGGAGAGCGACGAGTGACTCGGCAGACGCCCCCGTTCGACGGTCTCGAACGCGGACACGTCGTCCTCGCGCCGGACCCGTTCAAACCGGGCGATGACGCGACCCGACCGTGGGTCGTCGTCAATAACGAACACCACCCTTTCGACAGCCAGCAGTACGTCACGATGGGGTTGACGACACAGACCTGGTACGACGACCGGATCCCGCTGGAGGGAGGAGACTACCGTCACCGACGGGCGCCGCGGGAGAGTTCGATCGCTCCGCACGCGGTGACGTCGCTCGCGCCGACGCTCATGACCGACTACGTCTGTCGGATACGCGACGAACCGCTCGACCGGGCGGTCGAGACGCTCGTCACGTATCTCTGAACTTCGGCGAATTCGGAGGCCGCGTCAGCTCTCGGTCCCGCCGCTCGACTCCTCGACGACGATGTCCCCCTGCATCCCCACCGCGGCGTGGGGGACGCAGACGTAGTGGTACTCGCCGGGCGTCTCGAAGGTGTGTTCGTAGGTCTCGCCCGCGTCGACGGTAGCGCCCCTGTTGTCGCCGTCGTAGCTGGTGAACGGTTCGGCACCGTCGGGGATCGAGACGTCGTCGTGGTCGTCGGGGTCGCCACAGACGTTGTGGCCCGGGTCGGCGAACGCCCACGTGACCGTCTCGCCGACTTCCACGGTGAGACTGTCTGGGTCGAAGTAGTTCGTCCCGACCTCGATGTCGCCGTCGGGGACGTTCCCGGAGCCCAGCGAACAGCCCGCGAGCCCGGCGACCGCGCCGATGCCCACCGCCCTGACGAGCTGGCGCCGCGTGTGTCTGCTCATACCTCGAACTCCGGTTCCGGGGGCCTTCAGTCGTCCGAAATCGCGTCGGTGCTTCTAACCCCCGAGTCCGAACTGCGGGGCGGTCCGGTGTCGACACCGGCCGCAATTGCCGGTTGATATATTCAACTTCCGATAATCGGGGGAAGCGGCTATATGTCGGGACGCCATCTGACTCGCGTACGACAGATGGGGACGGTACTCCACGTGCGGCCGCCCGCGTTCGCGGGCGGCGCGTGGACAGACGGGAGCGTACGGGTCCGAACGGCGTCGACGGTCCGGGAAGCCGCCGCGGCGGTGACGGACGGAGCGGCTGGCACGGACGGAGCGATCGACTGCGTGGTCGTGGACCGCCGGCTGGGTGAGGACGACGCGCTGGCGGTCGTCGAGGCGGTCCGGGAGCGCGACGCCGACCTCCCGATACTCTGCTGTTCGACCGAACCCGACGGAGCGTTCGCCGCGGCGGCGACCCGCCGCGGGGCGACCGAGTACGTCGTCCGCGGGGCCGACGACGCGGGGCTCGCCGACCGCGTCGCGGCGCATCTCACCGACGACGCAACCGCGGAGGTCCACGGGGGCCAGTCGGTCACCGTCGCCGGCGGGGCAGACGCGCCGGACGGCGGGATCGACGAGATACGGACGGCGGCGCTGCTCGACGCGGTCGAAGACGGGCTCTACGTCCTCGACGCGGCGGGGCGGTTCGAGGCGGTCAACGACGCGATGGCGGCGCTGACCGGCTACCCGACCGAACGGCTGGTCGGGAGTCACGTTTCGCTGATCATCGACGAGGCGACCGAGGTGCGCGCGGTCGCCGAGATCGAACGCCTCCACGGGTCGGACGCGACCGCGACGACCTTCGAGACGACGATAGCTCCCGCGGACGGCGAGCCGTTCCCGGTCGAGGACCACCTGACGCTGCTGACGGACGACGCCGGCGAGATCACCGGCGTCGCCGGCGTCGTCCGGGACGTGAGCGACCGTCGCGAACGCGAGGCCGAACTCGAGCGCTACGAGGCGATCATCGAGGCGGTCGACGACGCAGTCTACGCGCTCGACGACGCGGGCCGGTTCGAGGTGGTCAACGACGCGCTGACCGACCTCACCGGCTACGACCGCGAGGAACTGCTCGGCGAACACACCGCGGTGATCAAAGACGACGAGACCGTCGCGGCGGCCGAGGACAAGCTTCGCGAGCTGTTGCGGGGGAACGACGTCGAGACGACGTTCGAGCTGCCGCTCCAGCGCGAGTCGGGGCCGGCGGTGACCTGCGAGGACCACATGACGATGCTGACCGACGACGAGGGGGCGTTCGACGGGACGGCGGGGGTCATCCGCGATATCACCGACCGGAAGGAACGCGAGCGACAGCTCCGGCAGGCCCGCGAGCGGTTCGCCGACCTGCTCGACAGCTCCGAGGCGCTGCTGGACGCCCACAGCCGCGAGGCCGTCGCCGAGGTCGTGACCGACGCGGCCGCCGACGCGCTCGGGTTCGACCACACGCTCGTGCGCCTCTACGACCCCGATGGGGACCGACTGGTGGCGGTCACCGGTTCCGGTAGCGGCGACGAAGCCGAACGCCCGACCTACGCCGCCGACGAGGGCGGCCCCGGCGCGGCGTTCGCGGCGGGCGAGATCCGCCACTACCCCGCGGACTTCGCGGTCGACGGCGCGAAGACGGGCGCCAGCGCCGGCCCGGACGTGGAAACGGGCGCCAGCGTGACCGTCGACCTCCCCCCCGGTATCGTGGAGGCGCTGTACGTCCCGCTGGGCGAACGAGGCGTGCTGAGCATCGGCGCGACCGAGCGCGGCGCCTTCGACGAGCGCGACCGATCGATGGTCGAGATCCTCGCCTCGAACGCCGCGGTCGCGTTCGAACGGGTCGCCTACGAGGAGGAACTCGTCCAGTACCGGACGGTGCTGGAGAACGTTCAGGACATGGTGTACGTCGTCGACGAGGACGAGCGGTTCTCGCTGGTGACCGACCCGCTGGCGGCGTGGCTCGGCTACGACAGCGGGGAACTCGTCGGCACCCACCCTTCGGAGGTGCTCGACGAGACCGAGACCGAGGCGTTCGAGTCGGTCATCGCGGACATCTGGCACGAGGCCGGCGACGGAACGGACGAGAGCCGGACCGTCGAGACGGAACTGTTCACCGCCGACGGCGAATCCAGGCAGGCGACGGTGAACGTCTCGCTACTCCCGGCCGAGGAGGGGTTCGCGGGCAGCGTCGGCGTCGTCCGCGACCGCTCGGACCTGCGCGAGGCCCGCGCGAAGCTCCAGGCTCAGCGCGACCGCTTCAGCTACCTCTTCGACAACCTCCCGGACGCCGTCGTCGAGGGGCGGCTCAGCCCGGACCGGGAGCCGGTCATCACCGACGTCAACGACGCGTTCGTCGACGTGTTCGGGTACGACGCCGAAACGGTGATCGGCGAGTCGCTCAACGACTACGTCCTCTCGCCCGACGAGCGCGAGGAGGGGGCCGAACTCGACCGGCGAACCGCCTCCGGCGAAGTGGTCCAGCAGGAAGTCCGCCGCCGCACCGCCGACGGCTACCGCGACTTCCTCTTCCGGGGCATCCCCTACGACACCAGCGGCGAGCGCACGCGCGGGTTCGGCATCTACACCGACATCACCGAGCAAAAAGAGCGCGAGCGCCGCCTCGAAGTGCTCAACCGCGTCCTCCGGCACAACCTCCGCAACGACCTCAACGTCGTGCTGGGCTACGCGGAGATGCTCGCCAACCGCGCCGACGACGGCGTCGTCGCCGACTGGGCGGGAACGCTCCGCGAGAAGGCCACCGAGGTCGCCACGCTCGGCGACCGCGTGCGCTCGCTCGACCAGCAGATGCGCCGGGGCTCCTCGCGGGACGACTCGGTCGACGTCGCCGCCCTGGTCGACGACGCGGTCGAGCGCTTCCGCGAGGAGGTCCCCGGTGCGGACGGGCTGACCGTCGAGACGGACGTGCCCGCTGTCGCGGTCGTCGGCGACGGGCGCCTCGTGCTCGCGCTCGCCGAACTCCTCGAGAACAGCGCGGAACACGTCCCCGGGGAGGCCCGCGTCCGCATCTCGGCGACCCGAGCGGGCGACCGCGTCGAACTCCGCGTCGCCGACGACGGTCCGGGGATCCCCGAACAGGAGCGTTCGATCGTCGCCGAGTCCGACGAGATCACCCAGCTCAACCACGGCAGCGGTCTGGGACTGTGGATCGCCAAGTGGGTCTGTGACTCCTGTGGCGGTCGCCTCCACTTCGAGGAGAGCGACCTCGGCGGCGCCGGTGTCGTCCTCTCGCTGACGCCGGTCGACGAGGAGTGAACGACTCCCGGTTGACGAGGAGTGAACGACTCCCGGTCGACGGGGGCGATCGATTCTCAGTCGGCGAGCGACTCGCGGATCGTCGCGGCGAGCTCGCCGTACTGTTCCGTGCCGGTGCGCTTGGCGACGAGGCCGGTCAGGTCCGACTCGGCCACCTCGCGCTCGAACGCCTCGTCCCGATGGGCGGTGAAGAGAACGACTGGCACGTCGGGACGGCGCTCGCGGATCTCGCTGGCGAGGGTCATGCCGTCGGTCCGGGGCATCCGGTAGTCGGTGACGACGGCGTCGAACGGGTCGGTCTCGAGGCGCTCCAGCGCGCCCGCGGCGCTGGTGACGGTTTCGACTTCGAAGTCCTCGTTCTCGAGTTCGAGGAACTCGCGGGTCACCGCGAGCACGTCGTCGTCCTCGTCGACGAGGAGCACGCGCACTGGCGTCGGCATCGGCACTGCTTCGCCGCCGACAGGTATAAATGTAAGTCCGTTTCGGAGTGACAGCGGGGACGCACCGGTTGGGTGGTACTCGCGTCGGCGAAACGGGTTAGGCCGCGCTCGTGTCGACGGTGCCGTCGATGCGGACGAAGCCGTGGTCGCACTCGGGGCAGTGCCACTTGACCTTCTCGCCGAGGTGGACCTCCGTGCTCGCCGCGCGGACGAACTCCCGCTCGGCCTCGCAGTCCGGACACTCTCTCGCCAGCGTCTTGGTCATACCCGCCCGTTCTCGGCGCCGGCAATTGAACGTGCTGGTTTCTCGCCGCCGCCGGAGGCCGTACGGCGGTCCCGACCGCACCCCGCGTTCGCGTCCGCGTTCGTGTGCGGAGTTAAGTCGCTGGCGGCCCCACCGGCGGGTATGAAGATTTACACCGGTCGCGGCGACGAGGGACAGACCGACCTGCGGAACATGGACCGGGTCTCGAAGACCAGCCCGCGCATCGAGGCATACGGCACCGTCGACGAGGTCAACGCGCTCGTCGGCGCCGTCCGCCCCACCGGTCACGACGACATCGACGACGTCCTCCGGGCGGTCCAGAACCACCTCCACGTCGTCCAGGCCGACTTCGCCAACCCCGACCCCGACGAGGACGACCCGCAGGTCGACGACGACGACGTCGACAGCCTGGAGGAGTTCGTCGACGGTTTCGACGAGGAGCTCGACCCGCTGGAGCACTTCATCCTTCCCGGCGGCTCCGAGCCCGGCGCGCGCCTCCACCAGGCCCGGGCCGTCTGCCGCCGCGCCGAGCGCCGCGCGGTCGCGCTCTACGAGGGCCAGCCCGACGTCAACGAGACCGCCATCGTCTACCTGAACCGCCTCTCTGATCTCCTCTTTACGCTCGCTCGCGTCGTCAACAAACGCGAGGGGGTCCGCGAGGAACAGCCGACCTACTGAGCGCCACCGCGACCCAGGGGAGTTCCGCGCACAACCGGACCGGCCGGGCACTACTCGAAGACGCGCAGCGTCTCGAACTCGAAGCGGGCGCCGCCGTCGGCGCTGTCGGTCACGGCGACCTCCCAGCCGTGGGCCTCGGCGATGGTCCGGACGATGGAGAGGCCGAGTCCGGTGCCCTCCTCGCCGGTCGTGTAGCCCGGTTCGAAGACGTCCTCGCGCTCGTCGTCGGGGACGCCGGGGCCGTCGTCGGCGACGAAGAAGCCGTCGCGGCCGTCGAGGTCGCCGACGGTGACGGTCACGTCCGGGTCGGCGTGCCGGACGGCGTTGCGGAAGACGTTCTCGAGGAGTTGCTGGAGGCGGGTCGGGTCCGCGCGGAGGGCGGCCTCGGTTTCGACCGCGAGGGCGGCGTCCCCGGTGTCGACGACCGTCCAGGCGTCGGTCGCGACGGCCGCGAGGTCCGTCCGGACGGGGTCGCTGACCGTCTCGCCCTCACGGGCGAGCGTGAGCACGTCGTCGATGAGGGCGTCGATCCGGTGGAGCGACTGCTCGACGATGTCGAAATGTTCGGCGTCGCCGTCCTGTCTGGCGAACTCGAGGCGCCCGAGCGCGACTTCGAGCGGGTTGCGCAGGTCGTGCGAGACGACGCTCGCGAAGCGCTCGAGACGCTCGTTTTGCCGTTCGAGCTGCGTCTCGTACTGCATTCGCTCCGTGATGTTGCGCGTCACGCCGACGAGACCGACGATGTCGCCGTTTTCGTCGTGCCACGGCGCCTTCGAGGTGGTGACGTAGGTGCCCTCGAGCTTGTCGCCGTAGGAGTGTTCGACGCGGTCCTCGATCGACTCGCCGTCTTCCATCACGCGCTCGTCGTCGTCGGTCGTCCCGTCGGCGAGGTCGTTCGGGTAGAGGTCGAAGTCCGTCTTCCCGCGGACGTCGCCGGGCGCGTGGTGGCGCTTCCCGTCGGGGCTCTCCAGATACCCCGGCTCGGTCAGCGTCGGCATCGCGTCGCTGACGCGGACGTGACGGCCCTGCCGGTCTTTGACGTAGACCGACAGAGACAGTTGCGACAGTACGGAGTCGAGAATCGTCCGGTCGCGGCGCGTCTCGCGCCCGCGCTCGACGAGCGGGACCAGGTCCGCGAGTCGGCCGGGGGCGTCGAAGTCCCGCTCGACCGGCAGGTAGCTCGTCACGCCGTGTTCGGCCGCCGCGGCGGCGCCGAACGCGCCGGTCGTCGTGAAGACGACGACCGGGAGGTACGCCGAGCGCTCGCGGACCTGCGTGACGACCGCCAGCGCGTCGAACGCGCCCGCGTCGTGGCAGGCGAGGGCGTCGAAACTCCCTTCGGCGAGCGCCGCCGCGACGCGGGCGGCCGGGTCTGTCGGCTCGCCCCCCTCGGCTCGCGTCCCGCTCTCGTCGGCAGTCGGGTCCAGCCCTGTGACGCCGAGGTCGGCGCCGTTCCCTTCGTCACCCTCGCGCCACTCCCGCTCGACGGCCGCCGCGTCGGGCCCGACGTAGAGCAGTCGCGGTCGGCCCTGGAGCGTGTGCATGCGAATCGTGTCTTCCGTTACCGTGTTTCTCGGATATACGCGTTTGGGTGGTGGGGACGACTTTTGCGTGCGGCGGCCCTACCCCGGCTATGGCGACCCGCTCCTGCGACGGCTGCGGCGAGGACGTCTCCATCGCCGGCGGCATCGCGAACATCTGGACGCTGGAGAGCGACACCACCGACGGGTTGACGCTCGAACTCGCCGACGGCACCGAGCACTTCCTCTGTTACCCCTGCATCGAGCGCCTGCCCGACGACCGCGAACCGACGGCCGAGGACGTCGCGGCGCTCGCGGCCGAGGAGTGACCGGCGGCGCCCGGGAACGCACCGCGGGCGGAGTCGCCGACGACCGACAACGTTAGGCGGGCACCGCCACTCGATTCGCACGTGTACCCCGGCCGGATCACCGACGAGTTCCCCGCGCCGTCCTATCGCGGCGCGCAGGAACAGGCGCTCGCCGACATCCGCGCGGCCTTCGAGGCCGGCAACGACGTCGTCCTCGTGCGCGCGCCGACCGGGAGCGGCAAGAGTCTCCTCGCGCGGGCCATCGCCGGCTGCGCCCGCGCGGCCGGTGAAGCGGAAGCCGGTGAAGTCACCGACGCCTACTACACCACGCCGCAGGTCTCCCAGCTCGACGACGTGGCCGGCGACGACCTCCTCGCGGACCTGAAGGTCATCCGCGGGAAGAACAACTACGACTGCATCCTCCCCGGCGAGACCGATACCCCCGTCGACCAGGCGCCCTGCGCCCGCGAGCGGATGTTCGACTGCCAGGTCGAACACCGCTGTCCGTATTTTTCGGACCGGACCATCGCCGCCAACAACCCCATCGCCGCGATGACGCTCGCGTACTTCATGCAGACCGCCGGCTCCGACGTCTTCGGCCAGCGCAACGTCCTCGTCATCGACGAGGCCCACGGCCTGGGCAACTGGGCCGAGATGTACGCCACCATCGACCTCGGTCCCGACACGGTCCCGATCTGGGACGCCTGCGAGCCCCCCGATATCGACGGCCTCGACGACGCCGTCCGCTACGCCGACCAACTGGACACGATGGCCGACCGGCGGCTCACCGAGGTGCGCTCGCAGGCCGAACTCGATCCTGAAGAAGCGGCCGAGCGCGACAAACTCGTCCAGTTGCAGTCGGACCTGTCGTGGTTCGTCGAGGACTACCGCGACACGGAGAGTGCGACCACGTGGGTCGTCGACCAGCCGGACGGCGCGGGTTCCCGGGTCACGATCAAGCCGATGGCGCCCGAGAAGTACCTCAAACACACCGTCTGGGACCGCGCCGAGAAGTTCGCGCTCCTCTCGGCGACCATCCTCAACAAGGAGGCCTTCTGCGCGAACGTCGGTCTCCCGCCCGACCGCGTCGCGCTGGTCGAGGTGCCCCACACCTTCCCCGTCGAGCATCGCCCGCTCTACGACGTGACGCAGGGGAAGATGACCTACGAGGACCGCGACGCGACCATCCCGAAAGTCGCCGAGACGCTCGTCCGGATCATGGCCGCCCACCCCGACGAGAAGGGACTGGTCCACTGTCACTCCTACGCGATCCAGGACCGCCTGCGCTCCCATCTCGAGGAGTTCGGCGTCGATTCCCGGATCCGCTCCCACGACAAAGACGACCGCGACGCGCAACTGTCGACGTGGAAGCGCCTCGACGACCCCGACGTCTTCCTCTCGGTGAAGATGGAGGAGGCGCTGGACCTGGAGGGGGACCTGTGTCGCTGGCAACTGCTCTGCAAGGCTCCCTACCCGAACACCCGCGACTCGCGCGTGGCGGCCCGTCTGGAGGACGACCAGTGGGGCTGGTACTACCGCACCGCCCTCAGGACCGTGATCCAGGCCTGCGGGCGCGTGGTCCGCGCGCCCGACGACCACGGCGCGACCTACCTCGCCGACTCCTCGCTGCTGGACCTCTTCGAGCGCGCCCGCGTCGACATGCCCGACTGGTTCGCCGAGCAGGTCGACCGGATGGGTCGCCCGGACCTGCCGGCGTTCGACCCGAGCGCCGCCACCGCGGGCGTGAGCGACCGGCGGCGCTCCGCGTCGCGGTCGCGCTCCTCGCGGAGCGATTCTCAGTCCGGCGGTTCTGACTCGACCGATAGCGGGGCGAGCGCCGACGACAGCAACAGCGGTCGCTCCCGCAGTCGCTCGCGGCGCTCCTCGAAGAAGAGTCCGATGGCCGACGTGTGGGACACCGAGTAGCGTTGCGGGGACGGTCGGGCGGTCGCGGGTGCGGTCGGACGGGGCGGTCGCGGTCGAGACAACCGCTCACGAGCGAGTCGAGACCTCGCCCGGAGTCACACGAACGCCCGCGCCCGAATCGTTAACCCCGGTCCGTCCGACACGGGATTCATGCCCGGCAGATACTTCGAGGAGTTCGCGGAGGGGGACACCTACGAGCACGACAAGCGCCGGACGGTCTCGGAGAGCGACAACCAGCGTTTCTGCGACCTGACGATGAACCAGCAACCGCTCCACCTCGACGCCGACTTCGCCGCGGACACGCAGTTCGGCGAGCGCGTGGTCAACGGCCTCTACACGCTGAGCCTCGCGGTCGGGCTCTCGATCCCCGACACCACCGACGGGACCATCGTCGCGAACCTCTCGTACGACGACGTGGAACATCCCGCCCCGGTCTTCCACGGGGACACGCTCCGCGCGCGGTCGACGGTCACCGACACGCGCGAGACCAGCGACGGCGAGCGCGGCGTCGTCACCTTCCACGTCGAGGCCTTCGCCGTCGAGCGCGACGAACTCGTCTGCGAGTTCGACCGGACCGTGCTCGCGCTACGGCGACCCGACGACGGCGAGTGACCCTGCGACGCAGTCGGAGATGACGCCGCGACTGCGAACGACACCGCAATCGCAGACGACACCGCGACCGCACTCATCGTAGTGAGTTGAAAGCCCTCGACCCGTTCGCACTCTGGAACTGGGACCGCGACCGCAGACGATCCTGAGAGCTGAAAGCCCTCGACCCGCTCGCTAGCTGGAACTGCATCCGCGAACGACACCGCGACCGCAGATGATCACGAGAGTCGAAAGCCCTCGACCCGCTCGCGGTCGCTGACCGAGACATCCGCGCTCTCCGCACTGCCCGCGCGGATAGTGCCACGCTCAGGCGACCACGCAAGCGCGAGCGCGCCTCGCCCTTTCAGTCCACCAGGACCGCAACCGCTCCGCACCGCCCCCGCGGACAGCCACATGCCTCCCCAGCCGATTGCGTTACTCGTACCTGCGTTACTCATCCACCGTCAGAGCGAGCTCTGACGAGCCTTCGCTCGCACGCTCGCGAAGACCTCGCACGGTACGTCGCGACACGGAGGTCGCGACGGCGCGCGCCACCGCAACCGCCCGCTACTCGCTGGGCTGGACAGAACGCTCTCGTCGCCCACACCGGCACGTCAGTACGTCGCCACCTGCCCGTCCTTGCGGGGTTCGGTCGCGCCGGAGAGCGTGCCGTCGTCGTTGCGGACGATCTGGGCGCCGCCGAACAGCGCCGGGGGGAGCACGCCCACGTCGTGGCCGCGGCGGACGAGTTTCGTCGGGACGCCGTCGTGCATGCGCTCCTCGACGGCGAGGGTGCCGTCCTCGCGGTAGCGCCACCGCGGCGCGTCCAGCGCCGCCTGCAGCGGCATGCCGTAGTCGACGATATTCGAGACCACCTGCACGTGACCCTGCGGTTGCATGTAGCCGCCCATCACGCCGAACGCCGCCCAGTCGTCGGCACCGAGGCGCGCGACGGCGGGCACGAGCGTGTGGAACGGGCGCTTGCCGGGTTCGAGCCGGTTGGGGTGGTCGGGGTCGAGCGAGAAGGACGAACCGCGGTTCTGGAGCGCGATGCCGGTGTCGCCGGCGACGAGCCCGCTCCCGAAGCCCGCAAAGCGGGAGTTGATGTAGGAGACGACGTTGCCCTCGTCGTCCGCCACGCAGAGGAGCACGGTGTCGGCGTCCTCAGCGTCGCCGGCGTTCGGGACGCCCACGTCTGGATCCTGTATCGCGCTCTCTCCTATCTCCTGGGCCCGTTCGGCGGCAAATGCCTTCGAGTGCAAGTCGGGGATCTCCTCGTAGTCGGGGTCGGTGACGTGGCGGTGGCCGTCGACGAAGGCGAGTTTCATCGCCTCGGCGAAGCGGTGGACCCGTTCTGGACTCTGGTAGTCGGCCTCGCCGGCGCCGACCTCGGCGGCGACGTTGAGCGCCTCGAGCGCGAGCATCCCCTGGTTGTTCGGCGGGAGCTCGAACACCTCGCAGCCGTTGTACGTCGTCGAGATGGGGTCGGGCCACTCCACTTCGAAATCGGCGAGGTCGTCGACGGTCATGAACCCGCCCCGTTTCTGGACCTCGTCGGCGATGGCCTCGGCGATGGGACCCTCGTAGACGGCGTCGGCGCCCTCCTCCGCGACGGTCCGCAGGCTCTCGCCGAGGTTCGGGAGGCGGACCTCCTGGCCGACGGCGGGGGACTCGCCGTCGAACAGCCAGGCGTCGCGGGCGTGGTCGTGGGTGAACAGGTCCTCGGCGTGTCGCCACTGCGCGGCGACGACCTCGGTGACGGGGTAGCCCTCGGTGGCGTAGCGGATGGCCGGATCGAGCGCCTCTGCGAGGGAGGTGCGGCCGAGTTCGTCGACGGTGGCCTCCCACCCGCGGGCGGTGCCGGGGACGGTGACGGCGTGGGGGCCGGTGTCGGGCATCGACACGTCGCTCGGGTCGGTGTCGCCGTCGGCGACGGCTTCGCGGACGTTCTCGCGGGTGGCGTCGGCGGGCGCGCCGCCGCAGGCGCGCATCGCGCCGACCTCGCCGTCGGCCGTTCTGTAGAGCGCGAAGACGTCGCCGCCCAGTCCCGTGGAGGTGGGTTCGACGACGTTGAGCGCGGCGGCGGTGGCGACGGCCGCGTCGAAGGCGTTGCCGCCCGACTGGAGCAGTTCGACCCCCGCCTGCGCGGCGAGGGGCTGGCTCGTCGCGACCACGCCGTTCGCGCCGTACATCGTCGAGCGCCGCGAACCGAAGCTGTCGACGTCGGGTTCCATGCACCCGCGTTCGGACTACCCACGCATGAAAGCGGGGGTCGGGGAGACGCTCTCCGATCGCGCCCGCCGGCGAGGCGTCGGCCCGACGAGCCAGGCTTATCGGCACGCCGCTCCAGGGGCGAGTATGTGCGCAGACACGGCAGACGAGGAATCGATACCCGAGGCGGGCGGTCGGGGGGCCGTCCGCCTCGGCGTCGACGTCGGGGGGACGTTCACCGACGTGGCGCTGCTCGCGGGGGGCGAGCTGACGACCGCGAAGGTGCCGACGACTGCCGACCAGAGCGTCGGCGTCGTCCGCGGGATCGAGACTGCCTGCGAGCGCGCGGGCGTCGATCCCGCTGACGTCGACGTCTTCCGCCACGCGACGACCGCCGCGGTCAACGCCCTCCTCGAAGGCGCGGGCGCCGAGACGGCGCTCGTGACGACCGAGGGGTTCGGCGACGTTCTCGCCATCGGCCGCCAGGACCGCCCCGACCTCTACGACCTCGACGCCGACAGACCCGACCCGCTCGTCCCCCGGAATCGCCGCCTCGAACTCGTCGAACGCGCGACCCCCGAGGGGGTCATCGAATCCGTCGACCCCGAAGAGGTCCGCCAGATCGCGGATTCGCTCGAAGGCGATTGCGAGAGCGTGGCGGTCTCGTTGCTGCACGCCTACGCGCATCCCGAGAACGAACAGCGGGTCGCGGAGGTACTGCGCGAGGAACTCGCGGTGCCGGTGTCGGCGAGTCACGAGGTGCTCGCGGAGTTCCGCGAGTACGAGCGGACGGCGACCACAGTCGCGGACGCCTACGTCACGCCGGTGGTCGACGACTACCTCGCCCGGCTGGGCGAGCGCGCGACCGAGCGGGGCGTGCCCGCGCCGCGAGTCATGCAGGCCAACGGCGGCATCGCCGACGCCGAGACCGTGCGCGAGCGCGCGGTGACGACGGTCCTCTCGGGACCGGCCGCGGGCGTCGTCGGCGCTGCCGAGTTCGAACCCGAGAGTCTGGACGGCGTGGTGACTTTCGACATGGGGGGGACCTCTTCCGACGTGAGCCTCGTCCGCGACGGCGACATCGAGCGGACGACCGAGGCGACCGTCGGCGGCCACCCCGTCGGCATCGGGATGGTCGACGTGACCACCGTCGGCGCCGGCGGCGGCTCGATCGCCTGGGTCGACGACGGCGGCGCGCTCCGCGTGGGCCCGCGCTCGGCGGGCGCCGAACCCGGACCCGCCTGCTACGGCAAGGGCGGCGACGAGCCGACCGTGACCGACGCCGCGGTCGTGCTGGGCTACATCGGCGCGGACGCGACCCTCGGCGAGGACCTCGATCTCGACCCCGACCGCGCCGAGGAAGTCGTCGCGGACCTGGCCGACGAGGCCGGCCTCGACACCGTCATCGACGCCGCGCAGGGGATCTACCGGGTGGCGAACGCGACGATGACCCGCGCCATCCGCGGGGTGACCGTCGAGCGGGGGCTGGACCCGCGCTCGTTCGCGCTGACGGCCTTCGGCGGCGCCGGGCCGATGCACGCCGCCGCGCTGGCCGACCGGCTCGACATCGAGACGGTGCTCGTTCCGCCGGGCAACGGCGTCCTCTCGGCGGTCGGTCTTCTGGCTGCGGACGAGCGCCACGAGACCACCCGAACGTACCGGACCGGGCTCGCCGACTGCGATCCGGCCGCGGTCGAGTCGGTCTTCGCCGACCTGACCGACGGCGCGCTCGCCGACGCCAGTGACCCCGGTGCCGCGACGGTCGAACGCGAGGTCGAGTGTCGCTACGAGGGCCAGAGCTTCGAACTCGCCGTGGACGCGAGCGAGGGTGCGAGCGGCGACGGCGGGTCCGGCTTTGAG
>Ga0207851_100512_pt1 | contig 18785 bp, 17 predicted proteins | sample A23E3SouthBayCA_FD_187747 | JGI IMG/M metagenome (GOLD analysis project Ga0207851, IMG submission 187747) | Aerobic enrichment media microbial communities from Eden Landing Ponds, California, USA - A23 E3 (SPAdes) | ecosystem: Environmental > Aquatic > Marine > Unclassified | place: Emeryville... | reverse complement strand
CGCGTCGCGGTTCGAAGACGGTGACGAGACGAACCCCGAAGAACTCATCGGCGCGGCCCACGCCGGCTGTTTCGTTATGGCGCTGTCGAACGAACTCGATGAGGCCGGCTACGAGGCCGAGGAACTGCACGCCGACGCGGAGGTCCACCTCGATCCCGAGGCGCTCGAGATCGACTGGGTCGAACTCACGCTCGAAGCGACGGTTCCCGACATCGACGAGGAGACGTTCCAGGAGATCGCCGCCGGCGCCAAAGAGAATTGCCCGGTCTCGAAAGCGCTGGCCGGTGTCGACATCCGCCTCGACGCGACGCTTGTGTAGTCGGAACGAACGACGCTTTTTTCAGTCGTCACCAGTTGCAGCGGGATCCGACATTCCTTCGAGCCGGATCTCCGGTGCAGCGGGATCCGGTGCTTCCAGCACGCCGCCGGTCGCCGCGCTGGTCGCGAGCGCGGCGAACCGCTCGATGACGCCGCTCGCTTCGATCGTCGGTGGCTCCCACTCGGCTGCTCGGCGCTGTAACTCGTCTTGTGACACCGCAAGCGTCAACTCGCCGGCGTCAACGTCGATCCGGATCGTGTCGCCCTCTTCGACGAGTGCGATCGGGCCGCCAGCGGCCGCTTCGGGGCTTATATGGCCGATTGCGGCACCGCGGGTGCCCCCGGAGAACCGTCCGTCGGTCAGCAACGCAACCTCACCAGAGAGCGTCGGTGAGCCGCTGATATTCGAGGTCGGTTCGAGCATCTCCGGCATCCCGGGGCCGCCTTTCGGCCCCTCATAGCGGATCACGACGACGTCACCCTGCTCGATCTCGCCGTCGTCGTAGGCCTGCAACATCGCCTGCTGGGATTCGTACACTCTCGCACGGCCCTCGAACTGTCGCATCGAGTCGTCCATCGCGCCGGCCTTGACGACCGAGCCCTCGGGGGCTAGATTGCCGCGCAGTACCGCGAGCCCGCCAACCTCGTGGACGGGATTGTCTCGCTCGCGGACGACCTCGCCGCCGGGCTGACGATCGCCCATTCGACCGCCGATCGTCCGGCCGTCGACTGTCGGCGTGTCCAGGTTGAGCAAGTCCTCAATCCGATGGTACAATGCCGGGAGGCCGCCGTCGTCCCGGAGGTGCTCCATCCGCCAGGGGCCGGCGGGACTCATATGCGCCAGATGGGGTGTCCGTTCGGCGATTTCCTCGAAGTCGGTCAGCGTCAGGTCGAGACCGGCCTCCTGGGCGATCGCCGGCAAGTGTAACATCGTGTTGGTCGACCCACCGAGCGCGAGATCAACGGTAACGGCGTTCTCGAAGCTCTCACGGGTCAGAAACGCAGACGGCCGGATGTCCTTTTTCACGAGGTCGAGAATCTGGCGCCCGCTCTGGCGCGCGATCTCGAATTTGCGCTCGTCGGTCGCGCCGTGGGTCGCACATTCGGTCCAGGAGAGTCCAAGCGTCTCGGTCACGCAGGCCATCGTGTTCGCGGTGAACATCCCCGCGCAGGAACCCTCGCCGGGACAGGCGGTGCATTCGAGCTCGTAGAGTTCGTCGTCGTCCATCTCGCCTTCGGCGTGCTGGCTGACGCCTTCGAAGACGTCGACTAGGTCGACCGGCTCGCCCTCGTACTCGCCGGCCGCCATGTGCCCGCCAGTGACGACGATCGCGGGAATGTCCAGTCGGGCGATGGCCATCAACATCCCGGGAACGATCTTGTCACAGGAGGCCAGCGCGACGAGTCCGTCGAACTGGTGAGCGTTGGCCATCAATTCGACCGAATCGGCGATGACCTCTCTGGACGGGAGCGACGACCGCATCCCCTCGTGGCCCATCGCGATCCCGTCGTCGACGGCGATCGTGTTGAACTCGAGCGCCGTCCCGCCAGCCTCCCGGACGCCTTCCTTGACGTACTCGGCCAGTTCATCCAGGTGGACGTGACCGGGGACGATCTCGTTCCAGGAGTTGGCGATTCCGATATGTGGGTTGTGGATCTCCTCGTCGCTCAGCCCCGCGGCGCGGAACAGCGATCGGTGCGGTGCGCGATCGGCGCCTTCGGTCACTTCCGCGCTCCGGAGGGTCTCGTCTTTCTCGGACGGCAATGGATCTGCAGGCATACTGGTTTGGTGTCATCACAAATCATCGGTCGAGGAGGGTGTAGGTTTCGGTTCAGCCTACAGTCGCTCTTTCGCGAAAAGCGGGATCCCGACGTGTCGAAGCCGCTGTATCGTGTAGATCGGGACGGCCAGGAACGCGCCGACGACGAACGTGAGATGCAACAGTACGTAGGCCTTCCAGTGTGGCGAATAGTCGACCTCCAGCGTGTCGATATACTTGGCGTCGTAGTAGTAGCCGAACAACGCGCCGATCCACGACACCGCAAGGACGACTCCAAGCACCCAGAGTGTCACGTTCAACACGGACCGAACCGCTCCGGCGACGCCGAAAAATCGCCAGAGGCCACCGAGGATTCCGTCAGGAGACGAGAGGAGGACGGCCGGAAACGCGACGAACACGCTGACGAAGAACGCCACGTGGTATTTCCACCACGCGAACTCCTCGGTCGGCGTCGATCGAACGGTCACCAGCCATTCCGCTATCGGCGAAGCCATACGTCACTCCCAACTTCACGTGCCGACGATTAAAGGCCCCGATCTGGCGGGGTCCTAACCACTAGATCCAGACGAGCGTAGACGCGGGTTTTTGGTTCCGGCCGGCGTTCGGTTCTACTATGGGAGACGCCGAGTCAGTCCGAGGGTCAGGATTCGTCGAGCGGACGCGCGTCGGTGAGGCACTCGAAACCCTCAGGGGAGCAACGAACGTCTCGACGGGGACGCAGACGGTGCCGCTCGCTGACGCGGACGGGCGGGTACTCGCCGAGGCAGTGACGTCACCACGGAACGTCCCGGACTTCCCGCGGGCGGCGATGGACGGCTACGCGGTCAGGGCCGAGGACACCTTCGGCGCCGCCGATCGATCACCCGCCACGCTCTCTGTCGGGGATCGCGCTGGCCCGCAACGGGCGACCTGGGTTCACACGGGCAGTCCCGTCGCGGAGCCCGCCGACGCCGTCGTCAAGACCGAAAACGCCCGAGAAGTGGGCGACTCTATCGAAATCACCAGTACCGCCGCGGTCGGCCAGAACGTCAGCGACGTCGGCGAGGACGTCGAGGCCGACCAGCACCTGTTCGGTCCGGGGAAGCGACTCCGACCGTCGGATCTGGCGCTGCTGCGGTCGGTCGGAATCGAGTCAGTCACGGTTCGGGAACGGCCGTCAGTCGCTGTGATCCCGACCGGTGAGGAGCTAGTCGAGAGCGACCCCGACCCCGGGGAGGCGATCGAAACTAACGGGCTTATGGTCTCCTCGCTGGTCGAGCGCTGGGGCGGAAACGCCCGGTATCGCGACGTCGTTACCGACGACCGAGACGCGCTCGTGGACGCGATCGAGGCTGACCTCGACGCGGACGTGATCGTGACGACCGGCGGCTCTTCGATCGGCAAGCGGGATCTGTTGCCAGCCGTCGTCGAAGATCGAGGCGACTTGCTCGTCCACGGGGTGGCACTCAAGCCCGGCCATCCGGTCGCGCTCGGCCAGGTCGAGGACACGCCGGTCCTTATGCTGCCCGGATATCCTGTGGCCTGCATCGTCAACGCCTGGCAGTTCGTCCGGCCGGTCGTCAGCTGGACGGCTGACACGGAGCCCGACGAGCCGGCCCGGGTCGAGGCCGACCTCAATCGGAAGATCCGGAGCGAACCGGGGATCCGGAGTTGCGTCCGAGCGACCGTCAGCGAGACTGACGGGGGCGTCGTCGCCGAGCCGGTCCACGAAAGCGGCGCGAGCATCCTCTCGAGCGTCTCGCTTGCCGACGGCTGGGTGCAGGTGCCCGAGTCGATCGAGGGATACGACGCGGGCGATCGCGTTACAGTCGAGTTCTGGGAGGCCCAGCCGTGACCGAGCGCAAGCAGTTTCGCGACCTCGCGACGCCGGCCGAACTGCAGGCGGCGATCGAGGCGCTGGACATCGGGGCCGGGACGGAATCGGTCGAGCTACTGGACGCCGACGGCCGCGTCGCGGCCGAGCGGGTCGATGCCGGTATCGACGTGCCAGGGTTCGATCGCTCGACGATGGACGGCTACGCCGTTCGGGCCGCCGACACGTTCGACGCCTCCGAGGGCGATCCGCTCGTGGCCGATCTTGCTGGCGTCGTCGACGCGGGAGAGCGCCCCGAGACGGACGTCTCGGCGGGAACGGTCGTCAGCGTCGCGACGGGCGCGCCGCTCCCTTCAGGTGCCGACGCAGTAGTCCCGGTCGAGCGCACGACCCGACGAGAGGCCGGCGACGGCGCTGTCGTCGAGATCCGAACGGCCGTCGCGCCGGGAGACAACGTTATGCACAGCGGCGATGACGTGGCCGCCGGCGACCGGGCCGTCGGTCCGGGGACGGTGCTTACGACGCGGGACGTCGGCCTACTTGCCGCCCTCGGGGTCGAGTCGGTCCCGGTCGTCGAGCCGCCGTCGGTCGGGATCGTCTCGACCGGGAACGAACTCGTGCGACCGGGCGAGCCCCTCGAGGCCGAGCGCGGCCAGATCTACGACCTCAACACGTATGCACTTGCGGCGGCGGTACGAGCGGCCGGCGGCCGACCGGAGGTCGTCCCACACGTCGCTGACGATTACGAGACGATGCACGAGACGCTACAGTCGGTCGGCCAGCGATGTGATCTCGTCCTCTCTTCGGGCTCGACGAGCGCGAGTGACACCGACGTCCTCTATCGAGTCGTCGACGACCACGGGTCGCTCGATCTCCACGGCGTTGCGGTCAAGCCCGGCCGCCCGACGATTGTCGGGGAGATCGCCGACACGCCCTATCTCGGGCTCCCCGGCAACCCCGTCTCGGCACTGAGCATCTTCCGAACCTTTGTCGCGCCTGCGATCCGGGAGGGAGCCGGCCGACCCCCGGAGTCCGCGCCCACGCTTGCGGGTGAGATGGTGGCCTCCAAGCGCTACACCGAGGGGCGGACGTACCTGCTCCCGGTCGCCGTAATCGAGGACGGGGCGGGCGACGTCCTCGTCTATCCGGTTGATAAGGGCAGCGGGGCGATTACCAGTCTCACCGAGGCTGACGGTGTCGTCGAAATGGCGCCCGAGACCGAACTGCTCGATCGCGGCGAGGCCGTCACTGTCGAGCTGTTCTCCGCGGAGACGCGCCCGCCGTCGGTACTCGGGATCGGCGAGTCGGACCCGCTGCTCTCGCGGTTGCTCGATCGGCTTGAGGGGCCGCGCTATCTTCCCCAGGGCAGTGCCGAGGGCCGTCGCCGTCTCCGCGATGGGATCCCGGATTTCGCCCTGCTCGTCGAGGGCGACACCGCTGTCGCTGCTGGCGACACCCTCGCCACGTACACCCGCGAATGGGGACTGGTCGTCCCGACAGGCAATCCCGGGGACGTATCGGATCTGACTGACCTCTACGACGTGGAGGGGTTCTACAACCTCCCGCAGTCCTCGGGCCTGCGGTCGGCTTTCGACGACGCTCTCGACGAGATGGCCGCCGAATCCGGTGTGTCCAGACACGAGATTACCGAGCGGATCCACGGCTACGACCGGACAGTGTCAGGTATTCGGAGTCCGGCCCGTCGCGTGGCCGAGGGGTCGGCGACAGTCGGACTCGGGCTTCGCTTCGCCGAAACGGCACTCGACGTCGACTTCGTGCCGGTCGGCACACAACGGCTCATCGTCGTCGCGGCTCCCGATCGTCTCGGCAAGCCCGGTATGCGGACGTTCCAGTCCGTGCTTGATCGGGAACTCGATTCGGTCGCCGATCCGACGCCAGGCTATGATACCGAGTGAACTATGGGAGAAACGCGCTCGCCGATCAGTGCGTGAACAGGAGTAGTTGGTCGTCAGTCCGGACCAGACAGAACGGGCCTGGCGGTGACTGGAAGGTGTTCGTTCGCTTTTCGGAGACAAATAGTTTCTCGAAGGGCTTTCCGCAGGCCGGACACTCGAAGCTCCCGCGGTTCTCCAGTTGCATCGTCTGTCGGGTTTCCTTGCGGAGTTTGAACCCCTCTCGATACTCGTGGACGTCGAACCCGTCCGATACGTCCAGCCGCGCCATACCCGTGGTTCGCGGACGGTCACAATAAGAGTCGGGCTAGCCGCTCGCGTCCGGATGTGGCTGGCCTGCGCGTCCCCAGTTCTCGGTGCGATGTCTGCCGTCTCCAGTGTACATATACGCCTCGCGCCGATAGAAAGAGTATGACCGATACCCAGACGCCAGATGACATCCCGGGGAGCGACGAGGAGTGGCGCGAGATCCTGACCGAAGAGGAGTATCACATCCTGCGCGAGCGCGGCACCGAACCGAAGTTCAGCGGCGACCTGCTGGATGTCGATGACGACGGCGTCTTCCGGTGTGCCGGCTGTGGCGCGCCGCTGTTCGATGCCGATTCGAAGTTCGAATCCGGCCACGGCTGGCCGAGCTTCTACGACGTCGTCGAGGAGGGCAACGTCGAAACCGAGATTGACACTCGACACGGCCGGAAACGGACAGAGGTCCTCTGTGACTCCTGTGGTGGCCATCTCGGTCACGTCTTCGAGGACGGCCCGGAACCGACTGGCAAGCGCTACTGCATCAACTCGGCGGCGCTGGAGTTCGACCCCGACGAGTAGCGCGATCCGGACCACCGGAACGTTTTTGACGTTATTCGAGGTGGTTTGAGACGTGTCTATAGACGATTCGCCTGAGGATGACCCGTTGTTCGACCCGCGGATAACGAGTTACAACTGGCTGGCTGGCGTCCTCGGCGGCGTCGTGACATTCGTCGCGGGCTATCTCGTGATGGCCGCCACGATCCTGGTTCCGGACGGCCCGCCCGGGGGACTGAGCCTCCGTGAGTTGCTCGCCGAGATTGGACGTGTGTTCTACAACGCCCACCAGGTGACGCTGGATCTCCGGCCGGCCAGCGGTAGCGTCGTGATAGAAGACGCTCCGACTACGATCAACTGGAGTGATATCGGGCCGAATAGCGTGATACAGGTCAACTCGGGACTGCTCAGTTCAAATCAGACGGTTGTGTGGAATGCAGACATAGAAGGCACCCTCTCATTTCAGAGCCTCTATATCTTCGATTTCGACCAGTACCAGCAACCCATACAGCACGCACAGGACAAGCCGGAACTACTGTACTATCTGGTCCCCGTCATCGTATTGATCGCGGCCGGTGGGGTACTGGCATATCTTACGCTGTCTGATACCGATTCGATCCACGAAGCGGTCCTCCCGGCAGTCGCGTTTTCCGGTGGATATACTGCGCTTGCGGTTCTCGGAACGTTTTTCGTCGAGCGGGAACTCGCGGGCGGTGCAGTCGTTCTCTCGCCGAACCTGGGGCAGACAGTCGTGTTCGCGCTGATATATAGCCTCCTGTGCGGGCTCGTTGGCAGCTACGCGATCTCGATGTGGCGCGACCGAGACACTTCGATCGGTGAGCGCTGACGGCCCGTCGTGATCCTCGGGTTGAGCGGTGGGCTTTTGCGGTCGCCGGCCGGAGCGAGGGTATGGACGAGGGCGAACCGACGATTCTGCTGACGAACGACGACGGCATCGAGACGGCGGGCTTTCGGGCCCTCTACGACGCGCTCACTGCTGTCGGTGACGTGGTCGCCGTCGCGCCCGACAGCGACCAGAGTGCCGTCGGTCGAGCGCTGTCTGAGTCGGTGACTGTCACCGATCACGAACTCGGCTACGCGGTCGCCGGGACGCCCGCCGACTGCGTCATCGCCGGCGTGGAGGCGCTGGTCCCCGACGTCGACCTCGTCGTCGCGGGCTGTAACGACGGGGCGAACCTCGGCGCGTACGTGCTGGGTCGGTCCGGCACGGTCAGTGCGGCCGTCGAGGCGGCCTTCTTCGGCGTACCGGCGATCGCCGTCTCGATGTACATCCCGATTCGAGAGGACATCACATTCGAGTCGATCTCGGCGGAATACGACGCCTACAGTGAGGCGACCCGGGCGGCAGCCTATCTTACCGAGCACGCCCTTGGGGCCGGCGTGTTCGATCACGCCGACTACCTGAACGTCAATGCACCGATGGCCGGCGGGGAGTACGGCCCGCTCGATGACGGCGAGCACGCACCGCTGGCGATTACTGAACCATCGAAAGTGTATCAGATGGACGCGGTCCGAGACGGCGAGGAGGTACAACTTTACGATCGGATCTGGGAACGGATGGCAGAAGGTGATATTCCCGACGCGAACGGAACTGACCGCCGCGCCGTCGTCGACGGCAAGGTCAGCGTCTCACCGCTGGCCGTCCCGCACACGACCGAGCATCACGACGCGCTCGATGCGCTGGCGGAGACGTATCCCGTGTGATCGCTGTTCGGGGCAGGCTCAGTCTTTCATCTGCTGGAGTTTGTCCAGCAGTTCGTCCTGGTCGGCTTCGGCTTCGAAGCTGACGCCCCCGTCGTGGTCGTTGTCGTGGACGTTGATGGCTTCGTCATCGTCGTAGTCGGCATCGCTTTGCTGGTTCTCCTGTTCGGATTCATCGTAGCTACCGAAGCCCATTGTATCCCCACTATGAGTGGCGCGCGGAAAAACCGTGTGGCTTCACCCTCTCCATGGTTGTCATTCACTTTCATCCCAGGAAGGCGACAGTCTCAATGGGGGTCGATACGTCCCACGCCGTATGGATCAGACTCTCCTCGAACTGCTGGCGGGCAACCGCGAGCACGCCCGGACGTTCGAGACGCGTTTCGATGACGTCCAGGACGGCCAGCGGCCGGACGCAGTCACTGTCTGCTGTTCGGATTCGCGCGTGTTACAGGATCACATATGGGGAAACGAGCAGCCCGGACAGCTGTTCACCTGTGGGAACATCGGCAATCGAGTCGTTCAGCGGACCGCTGAAGGAGAGGTCGTCTCCGGCGACGTGCTCTATCCAATCGAGCATACAGGTACCGAAACCGCGATCGTCGTCGGCCACACCGGCTGTGGGGCCGTTACGGCGACCTACGATCATCTGACGGACGGACTATCGGAACCGCCGGGAATCGAACACTCGATCGGACTGCTGGCTCCACATCTCCGGGAGGGCGTCGAGACGTTGCCTGACGATATTGACCGCGAGGAAGCGATCAACCGGCTCGTCGAGTACAACGTCGACCGCCAGGTGCAGTCCCTCCGGGGGAGCGACGACGTCCCCGATTCGGTCACTGCCGTCGGCGCCGTCTACGATTTCCAGGACGTGTATGGGGGCCGACGCGGTGAGATTTACGTCGTCAACATCGACGGCGTCCGCTCAGTCGCGGACCTACGGGCGAATTATCCCGAGCTTGCAGACCGGATCGACCGACTCTGGGAGTACGGACAGTGATGTGGCGGCTACGATAGGTGCGCGACTGTCGAGTGTTGCCCGGCGCGATAAAACCGACTGATCTATCGTTTGTTTAGGTTGTCGACAGTTTCCGGCAAATATCGATGATTTAATTGAGAGGCGTCGTCAAGGGCGGACGAAATATGAGCAATTCAAACGCGGAGCGTGAGACGTGGTCGACCCGCATCGGATTCATTCTCGCCGCGGTCGGGAGCGCTGTCGGGCTCGGCAACATCTGGCGGTTCCCCTTCCAGGTCGGTCAGGAAGGTGGTGCCGCGTTCATCGTCATGTACCTGGGGTTTGTCGTGCTGATCGGCTTCCCGGCGATGATGGTTGAGTTCGTCGTCGGCCGAAGCACCGGTCTCAACGCCGTCGGTGGGATTCGGGAATTCGCTGGTGGCGCTTGGAAATACCTTGGTGGTTTGTTCGTTTTCATCGGGTTCGTCATCCTCTCTTACTACAGTGTTGTCGGTGGCTGGGTCCTCCGATATGTCTTCGGCAGTGCAACGGGCGGATATATCGGCACCGCCGGCCCTGACGAGGCACCCGTTGCACAGCAGTACTTCTTCGATATCGCGTCCGGCCTTGACGCGCTTTTGTTCCACGCGCTGTTCATGGTCCTTGTCGTCCTGATCGTCGCGCTTGGCATCAAGCGCGGTATCGAGCTCGGTGTGAAGATCATGGTGCCCGCAATTATCGCCATTTTTGCCATCTTGGCAGTATATGCGTCTACGCTGTCCGGTGCTGGTGAGGCGTACGCCTACTATCTATCGCCGGATTTCGGATACCTGATCGACAACTGGAAAAGTATCGTCCCGGCCGCGGCGGGACAGGGATTCTTCACCCTTTCGCTCGGTATGGGGGTAATGATCACTTACGCTTCGTATCTCTCCGAAGACGAAAACCTCGGTATCGACGGTGGTACCATCGTCGCCTTCAATACCGGGATCTCTATTTTGACCGGCCTGATCGTCTTCCCAATTCTCTTTTCGGCTGGTGTCAGTCCCGGCGATCCCGGTGCTGGAGCTATCTTCGTTAGTGTCGCTGAGGCACTTGGAGACCTACAATTCGGACGAGCCATTGGTGTCCTGTTCTTCGCGACGGTCGCCATTGCTGCGCTGTCGTCGGCTGTCAGCCTGATCGAGGTCGTCGTCTCCTATGCGATCGACGAATTCAATGTTCCCCGCGTGCGAGCGACTGCTATCATTGGAACTTTGATTTTTGCACTCGGGGTCCCCGTCACGATCGATCCCGTGATGGTTGATCTGTACGACATTTTTGCGGCCAAGATCTTGCTGGTGCTGGGAGGTATCCTGCTTGTCACTGCGGTCTCTTGGATCTATTCCGACAAAGCACTCGCCGAACTTAGCAAAGGGATCAGCTCCTTCTCGGGTATTGGCACGGTCTGGCTCTGGACGGTTCGGGTTCCAGTACTCGTCGTGCTGATCATCTCTCTGTATCTGGGCATTGATTCGTTCATCGACTTCCTTGCTGGCCCCTTCGCTGAGTTCCTGGCATAACCGTCGGGATACTGTATCTGCCGTTCGCGCTTCTCTGACCCTCATTCCCCGACTGCGTCATATCAACAGATCAGTATCATGTGAGCGTGATGGGGTAGTTCCCCAGGCAGTCTCCTTCTCCTACTGGGTTCCGGTGGGGCTGGGATTTGAACCGAAGCCAGACGTGCTCACTGCGTTGCGCGCGACTGGCAGAGCTCAAATCCCCGTTTCAGCCGTTGCTCCTCGCGGAGTTGCTCGGAGCAAAACGGTGGGGCTGGGATTTGAACCACGCGAAGGTGATCACTCGCTTCGCTCGTGCTCCACCTGCTCTAGTTCAAATCCCAGGTGAACCGAACACTGCTCACTGTTGTTCGCAGAGAAGCGGTGGGGCTGGGATTTGAACCCAGGAGGCTTAACGCCACCTGCTTTCAAGGCAGGCGCAATAGGCCGCTCTGCCACCCCACCGCAGTCACCTCTTGCGGGGCGGCCATTTAATGGCTGTCGGTTTTCTCGACGTCCAATCCGTCCTCGCCCTCGACTGCGTACACGCCCCGATTCTCCGCCCATTCGTACGTCCGGGTCGGATAGAGCCGGTCCGCTCGCGCACGCGCCCGAACGACGGAGACGACCGACGCGAGGTCGGCCCCCGTCTCGACTGGTTGCAGCGACGGCACGAAATCCACGTCCAGGTCCGCCGCCCGTGCGGCTTCGACCAGCGACGTCACTTCGGGCGGGTCGTATGCACCTTCGAAATCGAGCGGTTCGCTGAAGCCGGCGTACCCGACGCGACCGCCCGGTCCCGGCGAGATGACGGCCGGGCTTCGCCGGAGTTTCATCGACGTCGAATCGATTCCCTGGCGGGTCACCAGCGGGACCGTCGGCTCGATCACGTGGACGCTCCCCTCCTCTTCGGTATCGAGTAGGTGGCGCACGGTGTTTCCGGCTCGCGCCGCGAAGGAGCTCCCGACCTGTACCTCGTATCGAACGTCGTCCGGCTTCTCGACGGCCTCCGCGACGACTGCTTCGAGACGCCCTTTCGGCGATACGTCGTCAGCGATATCGATGTGCTCGCGCGGTCGGTAATTGACGAGCAATTGCCCGCTGGCGGCTTCCGCCGCCCGGACGACGTCCGATAGCATCGCTTCGTACAGCGAGACGACGTCCGTGGCGTCGAGCGGCGTCGTTTCGATGAGTCGCTGGCCGACGACGCCCTCGATCGGTGGGTCCGCGAGTACGACGAGCGTGGTCATACTCTCTTTCGGGACGGCCCGGTCTTGAACGTCGCGCTTGCCGACGGTCTCCGGCCGCGGGCGACCTGTCACAGGACAAATGCCTTCCGTTCGCGTGGTGTAGGCTCATCTATGGACAGGTCAGCACGAACTATCGGACGCTGGGCCGGCGTCGCATCGATCGCCGTCGTCTTCGGTGCCGTCCTGGTCGCGGTGGTGTTGTCGCCGGCGTTCGCGCTCGAAGCCAACGCCCTGTCCGATCTCGGTGACCGAAGCCACCCGGCGAGTACGGGTTTGACGGTGATCGTCTTCAACGGCGGCCTGTTCGTCGGTGGCGTCCTCGGGCTGCTGTTCGCCGGGGTTCTCGCGACTGCGACAGCGCGGCCCCTCTCCCGCATCGGCGCGGTCTTATTCGGTGTCGCGGCGATATTGCTCTCCGCGATCGGCGTGTTTCCCCAGGGTCATCCCCTTCATTTCCCGGTCGCGTCCGGGTTTTACACTCTGTTCTCGGTGGCCGTGCTCCTGTTCGGTGTCAGGCAACTGCGCAGTCGGGATACGCGGTCGGCTCTGGTCTCGATGGGCGCTGGGGTCGGAAATCTCGCTGTCTGGACGGGGTGGACCACGCAGGGTGGTCTCCGCCAGCCGGGTCTCGCCGTTCCGGAGATCTTCGGCGCGCTGTTCGTCGCGCTGTGGGTGCTCGTCCTCGCCTCCGGGCTGCGGTCGACTGGCAACCAGCCGAACGTGAGCGCCCTCGACTGATACTGGTGGCTATACGTTCGTCCAGATATCCGGCACGCCGTCGTGGTGGATCAGTTCGAAATGGGATAGCACCCAGTATGACCTCCGGTCCCGACGACGGAACCGTTTACTCCCCATAGGGCGAACCGACGGGTGGATGAACAAGTGGTACCGTCGAACGGTTCTCTCCTTTGCCGTACTCGTAGTCATCATTGCCGTATACGCCGTCGTCTATCACTTCGGGATGCTCTATCTCGAGGGCGAATCAAAGACCGTCCTGCAGTCACTAGAGGCCGTCGTCCAGACGTTCACGACGACCGGGTTCGGCGAGGACGCTCCCTGGCAGACTGACTTTATGAACGTCCTCGTCATCGCAATGAACTTGACCGGCGTCGCACTGGTCTTCCTCGCGCTGCCGGTGTTGATCTTCCCGATGTTCGAGGAGGCGTTCTCGACGACCGTCCCGACGAGCGTTGCGGAGGGCCTCGCGGACCACGTCGTCGTGTGTGCGGACAAGCCACGGGCGGAAGTGCTCATCGACGAACTCGAAAGCTGGGACGTCGATCACGTCTTCGTCGAGTCTGATCGTGAGGTTGCGACCGCGCGATACGAGAGCGGCTACGACGTCATTCACGGCGATCCGACCACGGTCAGCGCCCTCGAAAACGCGAACCTCGGAGACGCGCGAGCCATCGTCGCGGACGTTGCAGACGATGTCGACACGAGTATCGTCCTGACCGCCCAGGAAGTCAGCGGGGACGTTCAGGTCGTGAGCGTCGTCGAGGACCCGGATCAAAAGCGGTATCACGAACTTGCCGGTGCCGATGCGGTGTTGTCCCCGCGCCCGATCCTCGGCGAGAGCCTCGCGTCGAAAGTCACCACGAGCGTTCGGGCACACATCGACGACGCCATCGCGATTGACGGCGACCTCCAGGTCGCGGAGCTTCCGATCAGTGCGGGGAGTCCGCTGGAAGGGACGACGATCGCCGAAAGCGATATCCGAGAGGATACTGGTGTCAACGTTATCGGAGCGTGGTTCCGTGGGAACTTCGAGAGTCCGCCCTCCCCTGAGACAGCTATCGACAGGGGAACCGTGTTGCTGGTCACCGGTCGCTCCGATCAACTCGCCGACCTGCGGGACCGCACGCGTGCGCCGATGCGACGCTTCGACGGCAGACGCGTCCTGATTGCGGGCTATGGACAGGTCGGTCGGCGCGTCGCGGCCCTGCTGGACGAACAGGGAATTCCCCATACGACTGTCGACTCGACCGACGAAGACGGCGTCGACGTCGTCGGCGATGTGACCGATCCGGAAGCCCTCGAATCGGCTGGCATCCACGACGCCAGGACGGTGTTGCTGGCGATCCCCGACGACACGGCGGCGGAGTTCGCGACGCTGGTCGTCCGCGATCTCAGCCCCGAGACGGAGGTCATCGCTCGCGTCGAACGGGCCGAAAGCGTCCAGAAGACCTATCGGGCCGGCGCCGACTACGTCCTCGCGCTCGAGACGATCACCGGCCGGATGATCGCTTCGACTGTCCTCGAAAACGAGGACGTCATCTCCTTCGACACCCAGGTCGAGGTCATCCGAACGGAAGCACCGAAGATCGTCGGACAGACCCTCCAGGAGGCCGAGGTCCGGCCGAAAACTGGCTGTACCGTCGTCGCCATCGAACGGGGCGGGCAAGTCCAGACCGACCTCGGATCCGGCTTTCGGATCCAGCCCGGCGACGAGTTGATCGTCGTCGGCACGGACGAGGGGATCAACCGGTTTACCGAGACGTTCCGGTAGCGCTCTTTCAGATTGGCCGAACCTCTAAGGGGATCTCATCCGATGTCCGGGACGTGCTGGAACTGGATATGCGGGACGGCTGTCTGGAGGGACGACGATGACTGCTATCGACACGAGAGACCTTCGGATGGAGTTCGGCGAGGTGACGGCCCTCGACGACCTGACTTTGGCCGTCGACGACGGTGAGCTGTTCGGACTCCTTGGACCGAACGGCTCCGGAAAGACGACGACGATCGAGATCCTGACCGGCCAGCGCCGCCCGACGAGCGGCTCGGCGACCGTGCTCGGGATCGACCCGGTCGAGCAACCGATGGCCGTCAGGGCGGAAATCGGCATCCTGCCAGAGCGTGAGGACCCGCCGAGTTTCCTCACGCCGCGTGAGTATCTGGAGTTTGCGGCCGAGATCCGCGGGCTGGCGGACGCAGGCGAACGCATCGACGAGTGGGCGGCCAAACTCTCCTTCGAGCACAAGCTCGATACGCTGGCGACTAACCTCTCGGAGGGCGAACGCCAGCGCGTGATGCTGGCCCAGGCGTTCTTTCACGAGCCGTCGCTGGTGTTCATCGACGAGCCGCTGGTCAACCTCGACCCGATCTTACAGGAAGAGGTCAAAGACCACTTGCAGGCGTACTGTGAGAGTGGTAACACTCTCTTTCTCTCGACGCATTTCGTCGACGTTGCCGAGGAGCTCTGCACCCAGGTCGCCGTCCTCAGTGAGGGACGACTTCTGGGTACGACCGACCCGCGGACGCTTGAGGGCGAGGAGGCGCTGCTCGAGTATTTCCTCTCGACGGTCGAGGGCGACAAGCCGGAAACGGTCCCGACGACGGGGAGGTGACCTGCCGTGGGAATCCTACGTGCGATGATCGAGGAGGAATGGCGGCTGCACGCCGATCTGTTCGGTGGCCGGCGGTTCGGTGCGTTTCCGGCCGGCGTCGCTGTCGTTGCGGCCGGCTCGTTCTGGCTGTTGTCCGCGATGGGGACGGACACGGCGGCGATCGCCGCCGGTCTGCACGTCCTGGTCGGTTTCTTCGGGTTGCAGGTCGGGACGATCGGACTCGTCGGTCGGGACGCGATGCGGGACGTACTCGGGGACGTGACGCTGCTGGTGTTCAGTTCCCGGACGCTGCCGGTCTCCTGGCGGCGGTTGCTCGCGACGTTCCTGGTGAAGGATCTGCTGTATTACTCGGGGCTGTTTCTGGCACCGATCGCGCTGGCGTACGCGCCCGTCGCACTCGCGACCGGCGACGGCGTGCTGGCGGTCCTGTCGCTTTGGGCGACGCTTGCGGGCACGTTCGCGCTCGGGGTGAGTTTGAGTCTGGCGCTGGTGGGGCTCGCGAGCTATCACGGCGCTCTCGCGCTTGTGGCTGGCGGGCTGGCGACTGCCACCGTCGTGGTCAGCGGCGTCGATCCGGTCGCGCTGACGCCGTACGGCCCCTTCGTCGATCCGACGCTCGGGGCGGTCGTCGCCGGATTCGTTCCGACAGTGCTCGTCGCGACGCTCGGAGTCGCCCTGTTCGAGCCCGTCGAGCGGACCGACGGGAGCCAGCGGATCGGCCCGCTGTCGAGCTACGCGGGTGCGATTCCTGACGACACTGGAATCGCTCGTCGGACGGTCCTCTCGGTCGCGCGCTCGAGCGGCTCGGTCTGGAAAGTCGCCTTCTCGATGGGCGTGTTGGTGGCTGTCGTGGTCGTGTTGCTCTCGGAGCTAGCACGTGTGAGTGTTCTCGACCCGCACTTCGGGCTCGCGCTCGGGACGTTCCTGGGACTCGGCGGGTTCACGACCTACGCCTGGCTCACCCAGTTCGAGGATCCTCGGGAGATGCTGCGGTATCCGGTCACGATCGAGCAGGTCTTCGCGAGCAAGCGGCGGGCGTATCTGGCGCTTGTGTTGCCCGCCGGGCTGGCGTACGTCCTCGTGGCGGCGGTGTGGCTCCCGATCGCGGAGCTGGTCGTCGCTGCCGTCGTGTTCCCGGGCGTCGCGGTCTACGTCTTCGGACTGACTGCCTATGTCGCTGGGCTCTCACCGACTGAGTTACTCTTCGACACGCCGCTGTTCGCGGCGTTCGGTGCCGGCCTGGCCGTCGTTTCGGTACCGTTGTTGGTCGCGGCGCTGGCAACGACGGCGGCCCCGACGCTGACCGTCGCTGTTGGGATCGCGATTGCCGTACTCGCCGGACTCGTCGGTGTCGTCCTCGCCCGCCAGGCCGGCCCACGCTGGGAGCGGCGACTCCGCCAATGAACAGTCAGATAGAGTTTTTCAGCTTCTCGAAGAAGCCTTCCTCGACGCTGATGTCCTCGTCGCTGGCCTCGGCGAACGCCTCCAGCGCCTCGCGCTGGTCACCGTTTAGTTCCTCGGGCGTGTACACCTGGACAGTCACGTAGAGATCGCCCTGTCCGCGCCGGCGCAGGTGTGGTATTCCCTTGCCTTCGAGCCGGAACGTCTCGCCGCTCTGGGTGCCAGACGGAATCTCCAACTCGACGGCTCCGTCCAGCGTCTGCACTTCGATCGTGTCGCCGAAGACCGCCTGTGGGAACGAGATCGGCTCGCGCTGGCGGAGATCGTCGCCTTCCCGCTCGAAATCGGGGTGCTCGCGGACCGACACGTCGATCAGCAGGTCGCCGTTCGGTCCGCCGTTCTCCCCCGGGGCGCCCTCCCGTTCCATCCGGAGCGTCTGGCCGTCCTGGATGCCGGCAGGAATCTCGACGGTCAGCGTCGCCTCGTTGCGGACGACCCCGTCGCCGCCGCAAGTCGAACAGGTCTCCTCGTAGAGAGTTCCCTCGCCGCCACAGCGCCGGCAGGTCGTCGTCTGCTGGACACGACCCATCGGCGTCTGCTGGACTTGCGTGACCTGGCCACGGCCGTCACATTCGGGACAGGTCTGACTGTCCGCGTCCGATGGGTGGCCGTTGCCGCTGCAGTCCGGGCAGGTCTCGGGTCGACGAACCGTCACCTGTTTTTCCGCCCCCACATAGGCTTCTTCGAGATCGATTTCAAGCGTCGTTTTCAGGTCCTGGCCCTGGCGCGGCCGGTTGCTGTCACGACTCCGACGGCGGCCGCCGCCGAAGAACTGATCGAAGATGTCTTCCATATTGAAGCCGCCGCCGAACGGATCGCCACCGCGACTCCCGCGACCGCGAGCGCCACCGCCGTCGAAGCCGCCGCGCTTTTCGGCCTGTTCGAATCGGTCGTGGCCCATCTGGTCGTAGGCCTGGCGCTTTTCCTCGTCGGTCAGCACCTCTTTGGCCTTCTTGACCTGCTTGAACTTCTCCTCGGCGTCGGGGTCGTCGCTCACGTCGGGATGGTACTCGCGCGCCTTCTTCCGGTAGGCCTCCTGGATCTCCTCTTCGCTGGCGTCGCGTGAGACTTCGAGTATGTCGTAGAAATCCTCGCTCATTCGTTATCGCTGGGTAATCGGTTGAGACACTTCAAAAGCCCGGGTCACCGATACTACCGTGCCGGCGGCACGAGCAAGACGTTGCTGTCGGCTCTGGCGGTCACGTCCTCGGAGGTACTACCGAGCAAGAGCCGACGGAGGCGACTCCGACCCCGGCCACCGAGGAGTACCGTCGTCGGGTCGATCTCCGATTCGGCAGCGAGGATCTCCTCAACGGCTTCACCCTCCCGGACTATCGTCGTCGTTTCGATGCCCTTCTCACGGAGCGTTTCGGCCATCGATTCGAGGCGCTGCTCGGCGTCGTCGACACCGTCGTCGCCGGCGCGACGGTCCGGCGGCCGCACGTGCAACAGCGTCGCCTCGTGAGTCGCTTCCCTCGTCCGGTGGAACTGCTCGAAGGCCCGCTCTGCGTTCTCCGAGAAGTCGGTCGCGTACAGTATCCGCCGGAAGAGGTGTTTGTTCGCGACTTCCGGGGAGCCGTCCCGTTCGACGATCCGCTGGACCAGCAGCGGACTGACGGCCGTCCGCGCGATGTTCCGGACCGTGCTCCCGATGAATCGCTGCTTGAGTGGACTCTGTCCACGGGAGCCCGCGATGATGAGATCGGCGTGCACCTGCTCGGCGAGGCCGTTGATCCGGCGATGGGGCGTTCCGCGGACGATGTGAGTGTTGACGGTGAACCCTTCGGATTCGAGCTGCTGTTGCTGGCGCTGTAGCCCACGCTTCGTTTGACCCGCGATGTCACTCCCTGGCATCCCCGCCGTGATGTTGGGGCTGG
>Ga0207851_100510_pt1 | contig 18870 bp, 25 predicted proteins | sample A23E3SouthBayCA_FD_187747 | JGI IMG/M metagenome (GOLD analysis project Ga0207851, IMG submission 187747) | Aerobic enrichment media microbial communities from Eden Landing Ponds, California, USA - A23 E3 (SPAdes) | ecosystem: Environmental > Aquatic > Marine > Unclassified | place: Emeryville... | reverse complement strand
CGAACGAGCCGAACTCGAAACGGTTCTCGTCGCCGAGTCGCGGCCCGGACGGGAGGGCGTCGGGACCGCCGAGCGCCTCGCGGAGGCGACCGACGCGAGGGTGACGCTGACGACCGACGCGGCCTTCGCCGACCGACTGGCCGCCGAGGGGGTCGGCGCGCTCGTCGTCGGCGCCGACGCGGTACTCCCGGACGGCCGCGTCGTCAACAAGGTCGGCACGCGTGGCGCGGCGGTCGCCGCGGCGCGCGAGGGGATCGACTGCTACGCCGTCGCCGCCAGCGACAAGATCGCGCCGCTCGACGACGGCCGCGGGGACGGCACCGGCGACGCCGACTCCGGCGGCGCCGATTTCGACCCGGAGGAACGGGACCCGGCCGAAGTGTACGACGGCGACGCCGATATCGCCGTCGCGAACCCGACGTTCGACGCGACGCCGGCCGACTGCGTGACGGCCGTCGTCACGGAACGCAGACCGCTCGACGTCGACGACGTGTGCTCGATCGCTGCCGAACATCGCGACCTCGCGGCGTGGCGACGGTGAGCGCCCGCAGCGCGGCGACGGTGATCGCGCGACGGACGACGCCTGACCGCGGCGGCCGCCACACCGCCCACCGTTTTTATTCCACGGTCGTCACTCTCCGGGTGTGACAGCAGTCGAGACCAGCGAACGGACCGCCGACCGCGTCGTTCTCGCGTACGCGCCGGCCGCCGACACCGTCCGCGAGGAGGTCGAGACCGACCGGTACGGGGCGTACCTCCGGCGGACGCGGGCCGGCGCGGTCGCGGTCGGCGACGAGTGGACCGAGTTCGTCAACTGCGGCTGTGGCACGACCGAGGACGTGACGCTCACCGTTTCGGGTGTCGAGGGCGGCGATCGGGTCGGCGAGGTGACCGACTTCGCGTTCGCGCCGGCCGAAGGTTGAGGCCGCACCTCGCGGTCAGGACTCGTCGAGCGCGACGGGCACGCCGGCTTCGGCCACGTCGGCAGCGAAGGCCCGCGACTCAGTTTCGAGCGTCGAGAAGGTGTTGTAGTGGACCGGGACGACGAGGTCCGGGCGCATCCGCGCGGCGAGCGCGGCGGCCTCGTGGCGATCCATCGTGAACCGCGGGCCGATCGGCGGGCAGAACACTTCCACGTCGACGTGGTCGTGCGCCGGGAGCGCGTCGGTGTCGCCGGGCCAGTAGACGCGGACGCCGTCGACGTCGACGAGGAAGCCACAGCCGAACCCTTTCGGGTGATAGGGCGTGCCGTCGGGCCGGGTGTGCGGGCCGTCGGGCAGATTGTACGCGGGCGTCGTCCAGAGGGTCGTCCCGTCGACGGTCGTCGCGGCCGTGTCGTCGACGCGGACGACCTCGAGCGGGAGATCCGAGAGCGGCGGGAGGTCGCGGTCGCGGACGCCGTCGTCGACGCCCTCGTAGACGACAACGGTGGCGTCGGAGGCGGCGACGCGCTCGATCCCGTCGGGGTCGTAGTGATGGACGTGGCTGAGACAGACCAGGTCGCCGTCCTCGGGGCGGTAGTCGCGGGCGGGCGGGTGGCCGATCCCTTCGGTGTCGGGCGTCCACTCGCCGGTGAGGACGCCGTAGCGGCCGGGGTCGGTGTAGACGACGGTCTCCGCGCCCGCGAACCGGAGGGTGGCGTAGCCGAGCCACTCGACCGAGATTCCGGCGTGGTGGACCGTCATTGGCCTCGATAGGGACGCGGGCGCACATAAGTCGGGCGTTCGGTCGCGGACACAGCTGGGCGACCGCGAGAGCGACTAGTCAATCGAGCAGGTCGAGCAACTGCGCGACGTAGGGGCTCTTCTCCCAGCTCCGGTGTGCACCGATCGTCCGGATCAGCGCGCGTGCTTCCTCGGCGCTCATGTGACCGTCGCGTGCGTAGTCACAGAGCAAGCGCGGCGTCGGAACGATCCGCGGCCCAGTCAGTGCGGCGTGGACGAGCGCGAAGTTGTTCCCGCCGAACTCGTCCGTCAGGAACCCGTCGGCTTCGCTCGCGTTCGCCAGAACGATTCCGTCCGTCTCGCCGTCGTCGAGTCCGAACGTCGGACGCGACTCGGGTGTCGCGGGACGCTGATACGGGTCCGCTACGTCGTAGTGTGACCGCGCGGCGAGGGCGTTGTTGGCGGCCGCTCCGTGGATGTCGCTGTACTGTGCAATCTCCCGAAGCTCCGTGACGACTGACGGTGGGACCGAGACGTCACACGAAGTAAGGACGTACTGCAGCGGGTCCGGCTGGGTCCCCGTGTCGTAGGTCCGGTCGGCACTCGGAACGGCGAGGCTCACGAGCGCGCTCGTGTCGACGACAACCGTCCGCAGGCGCGGCCGACCACTCATCGGTCGCCCGTCGACTCGTCACCTGCGTCGGGCACCACGGAACGGCGGTCGTCGTCGTAGATATCGGTGTCGTCGGGCGCGGCGAAATCGTACGGTTCCCCGTCGAGGTCGGCCTTGAGGAGTCGCAACCGCTGGGCGGTCTCGGGGTCGACGAGCCGTTTGACCGTCTCGAAGTCGAGGTCGTCCTCGTAGTATCGCCGGGCGACCAACTCCTGGAACTGCTCGTCGTCGGCGGTCTCTTCGATATACTCGCGGATCGCTTCGACGAGGAGGTCGGTTCGGTCCGTGCCGAACAGGTCCGCGATAGCGTCGAGTCGCTCGACGAGGTCGCTGGGCGACTGGAAGTGGACCCGCCTGGGGTCGTCGCTCGCGCTCATCTCGTGTGCACGTTTTGCACATATTCCGATAAGGATTTCGGCGCTATGCACACACTTCACACATCCGAGTCCGTTCTCGGCCACTCTTCCGTCCCGGACAGACGGGTTTTTCACCTGCACCGCACTACACGCCTGTGGTGGCGATGACGAGCAGTTACCCCCACTGAGCCCCTTCTGACGAGAGCCTCTCCCGAGCCACCCTCTCGATTCCACGAGCGCCGGCTGTCGGCGGCGAACCCCGTTCATCGCCATCGCTACCACTGGTCACCCGGACTGTCAGGCCGAACCTAACAGAGTAGGCACTCGTTTCACCCGGACGGGGCTGGACGACCACATGTGATACCGACGGGTGGGGCCTGGCTCGCACTCGGCGCGATCAGCGCTGGCCTCGGGACGGTCGCGCTCGTGGCGCACCTGCGCTCTCACCGCGGGAAACCGGGCGCGGACTGGTTTCTCGCCGCGCTTTCCGCGCAGGCGGTCTTCTGTCTCGCTCACGGCGTCTCGTTGTTCGTCCACTGGCTCCCGCTCCGGGTGGCGCTGGAAGTCGTCGCCTGGCTCAGCTTCTGCTGGGTCGGCCCGCTTTTCGTCCTCTTCGCGCTGGAGTACACCGGGCGACGGACGCCCTCGCAGGACCGCTTCGCCGCCGCGCTCGGCGTGGCGATGGCGCTGGTGACCGTCTCGGTCGTGACCGCGCCCGTCCACGGCCTCGTCTGGCGGTCGGTCGCGCTCGAGCCCACCGCCGGGCTGGCGACGCTCGCCTACGATTTCGGCCCGCTCGGCTACGCCGTGATACTGTTCGGGACGACGCTGGCGTCGGTCGGCGGACTCTTGCTCGTCGACACGGTCGTCAGCTACGGCCCGCTCTACCGCCGGGAGGCCGCCGCGGTCACGCTGAGCATCGTCCCGCCGAGCGTCGGTCTGGTCGCGTGGCTCACCGGCCACCTCCCGACGCTCGGCCCGACTGCCGTGGCTCTCGGATTCGTCCCGCACGTCCTGCTCGACGCCTACGCCTTCGTCGGTTCGAGCATGTTCGAGACCAATCCGACGACCAGACGGGCGGCCGAGCAGACCGCCATCGACGACATCGCGACGCCGGTGCTCGTTCTCGACCCCGCCGACCGGGTCGTCGATTTCAACGCCGCGGCGCGACCGCTGCTCGCCGGCGACGAGGGGTCCGGGACCGATCCGCTGGCGACGGGTGCGGGCGTCGACGAGTCGGCCCCGCTCGGGACGCCGGTCGACCGCCTCGTCGACGTGGGGCCGGCGCTTTCGGCCGACGGCGGCGTCGCCGAGTCGGTCGAACGCCCGGTCACCGTCGAGGTGGGCGGCCGCAACCGCGAGTACGTCGTCTCGCGCTCGCCGCTGACCGACCCCGCCGGGACGCGCGTCGGGACGACGCTCGTCTTCCAGGACGTGACTCGCGAGCGCCGCCACGAGCAGCGACTCGACGTGCTCAATCGCGTCCTCCGACACAACCTCCGCAACGCGATGACCGTCGTCGTCGGCCACGCGCGGATGCTCAAAGAGGACGCCGAGGGCGAGTCGGTCGCCGACGCCGCCGAGACCATCGACCGCTCGGCGACCGACCTCATCGACGTCGGCGAGAAGGCCCGCGAGTTCGAAACCGTCCGCGAGAAGGGGCCCTGCTATCGCTCCGTCTCAGTCGCCGAATCCGTCGAGGAGGCGGTCGCCGAGGGGCGCCCGGACGACGCCCCGGGACGGGTCGACGTGACCGCCGACGCCGCGACGGTCAGGACCGACCCGAAGCTCTGCTCGCTGGTCGTCGAGAACCTCGTCGAGAATGCCGTCGAACACGTCGACGACCCGACCGTCGTCGTCACGGCGACCGTCGGCGACGACGAACTCTGCCTCACCGTCGAGGACGACGGTCCGGGGATCTCGCCCGGCGAACTCGCCCCGCTGGAGTCCGGCGGCGAGACCTCGCTGGAGCACGGCGGCGGGATCGGCCTCTGGATCGTCGAGTGGTGTGTGACCTCGCTGGGCGGTTCCTGGTCGGCCGACACCGACGACGGCACGACCGTCACCGTTCGGCTTCCGGACGGACGCACCGAAACCGCCTGATCAGAAGGGAGCGGTTTCGTCGGTGGCGTCCTCGTCCGCGTCCGCGCCGGCCGCGTCGTCGCTGTCGCCGCCCGCTTCGACCGGGCCGTCCCAGGCTTCGAGTCCGCCGTGGAGACTCTCGACGGGTCCGTCGACGCCCTCGTAGGAACCGACGAGACGGGCGGCCTGGACGCTCGCTTTCCCGTGGGGGCAGACCGTCACCACGCGGTCGGCGCCGTCGAGTTCCGTCACGCGGTCGGTCAGTTCCGGCGCCGGGATGTTCTCGCTCCCCGGGATGTGTCCGCGCTCGAACGCGCCCGGGTTCCGGATGTCCACGATCCGCGGGTCCCCGCTCGCGTCGTCGTCCAGCACCGATTCGAGTTCCGAGACCGAGATCTCGCCGTCCATTGAGAGACGGAAGGGAGTCGCGACTGAAACCGCTACCGCTCTCGCACCCCGATCACCGGGAGTCGCGCTCGCCCGCACAGACCGCGCGACGCGCGCCCGAACCGCAGCCGCTCACAGATAGCCGGCGTCGCGAGCGAGATACAGCGGCGTCAGCGCGCCGCCGTCGGTCGGGCCGGCCTGACCGCGCACGCGATCGATGGCCTCCCCGGCGGGCACCGTCGTCACGTCGACGAACTCGCCGTCGTCGAGGGCCTGCTCGCCCGGGTCCGGGTCCTCGGCGACGAAGACGTGGCGGACGTAGCGGACCCATCCCGACGGGAAGTACGTCTCGACGTGATCGAGATCGTCGGCGACGTAGCCGGTCTCCTCGCGCAACTCGCGCCGAGCGGCCGTCTCGGGGTCCTCGCCCTCGTCGACGCCGCCGGCGGGGAGTTCGAGCGTCTGCCGACGGGCCCGCGGGCGATACTGCTCGACCATGACGAGGTCGTCGCCGTCGAGCGCGACGACCATCACCGAGTCGGCGGGTTCGATCCAGTAGTACTCGGCCGCGTCGCCGGTCGGTCGCTCGACGGCGTCGTAGCCCGCCGCGAAGAAGGCGTTCTCCCAGACCGTCTCGACGTCCAGCACCGGCCAGTCGGCCGCTTCGGCGCTCGCCGGTACGGTGGGGTACTCGTCCATTGGCGAGGGCGAGAACGCCGCGCGAGAAAGGCGCGTCGGTACCGACCCGCCGTCAGGCGGGCGACTACGACCGCTCGAAGGACAGGAGGCCGGCTTCGCGGGCGGCCAGCAGCGAAGCCAGTCCGACGCCGAACGCGGGCGACCGCGAGTCGAGCGCGTCGAGCACCGCCCCCGGTGTCGCGGTGTAGACGTCCAGGTGTTCGCCGTCGTCGCGGTCCGGGTCCCCGGTTTCGAGCTCGGTCGCGTAGACGACCGCCTGTTCCATCCGCGCCCACGCGGTCGGGTAGTACACCGAGACGAGTTCGGCCTCGCCGGCGCGATAGCCCGTCTCCTCGCGCAACTCGCGGACGCCCGCGTCGACGAACGACTCGCCGTCGTCGACAGCGCCACCGGGACAGGTCAGGATCGGTTCACCGAGTCGGCCGTCGTACTGCTCGACGACGACCACCTCGCCGGGGTCGGTCTCGGCGACGACCGCGACCACGTCCGCCGGGTCGATCCAGTACCACCGCTGGACCGCGCCGTCCGGCCCCTCGACGGCGTCGTAGCCCGCCGCGAAGTAGGGGTTCTCCCAGACGACTTCGGAGTCGACGACCCGCCAGTCGTCGGTGTCGTCTGCGTCGTCGGGCCGCTCCGAAAGTGGACCGGGTGCGTCGGTCTCGCCGTCGCCGGTCACGATAGTCCCTCCGCGATGGCGATAGTGAGCGGCGTCACCTGCGCGCCGTGGACGACGTCGGCGGCGAGGGTCGCGTCCACCGCGTCTTCGACCGGAACGGTGTGGACCGCGATCTCCTCGCCCTCGTCGCGGTCGGGCTCTCGTTCGACCAGGTTCTCGGCGAGAAAGACGGTACAGTCCATCCGAATCCACTGTTCCGGGCGGTAGGTCAGCAGTTCGGTCAGGTCGTCGGCGACGTATCCGGTCTCCTCGCGCAACTCGCGACGGGCCGCGTCCGCCGGTGACTCTCCGTCGTGGATACCGCCGGACGGACAGCCGAGCGTCACGCCGTCGAGTTGCGGTTCGTACTCCTCGACGAGGACGATGTCGCCGTCATCGGTCACTGGAACGACGGCGACGACGTCGGCGGGTTCGATCCAGTAGTACCGGCTCCGCTCGCCGTCCGGACGCTCGACGACGTCGTACCCCACCTCGAAGTACTCGGTTTCGAACGCCACGACGCGGTCGTCGACCTGCCAGTCGTCGGTCACGCGCGGGTCGTCCCCGCTCACAGCAGCCCCTCCGCCCGGGCCAGTAGGACGCCCTCGATGGTGGCGTCGTTGGCGGGTTCGCGCCGGGCGACGTCTAGGGCGTCTTCGATCGGGACCGTCGTCACCGAGAGGAACTCGTTGTCGTCGAGATCTCGATCCACGGGTTCGAGGCCTTCGGCGAAGACGATGCCGCGGCGATGCCGCAGGGCGCCGGTCGTACACCAGAAATCCTCCAGCAGCGAGACGCCGGCGGGGTCGAAGCCCGTCTCCTCGCGCAACTCGCGGGCGCCCGCTTCCGAGTAGGACTCGCCGTCCTCGACGAGGCCGGCGGGGAGCTCGAGGCACTGCTCGCGGATGACGGGGCGGTACTGGTCGACCATGACGACGCTGTCGTCGGTGCGCGCGACGACCACCACGGCGGCCGGGAGTTCCGCCCAGTAGTAGTCTTTTTCCGACCCATCGGGCTGGGCCACGCGGTCGTAGCCCGCATCGAACCAGCCGGTCTCGTACTCGGTGACCGAGTCGACGACCGACCACTCGTGGTCGGGTTCGCGGGCGGACTCGCCCGCCGAATCGTCGGTCGGCACCGGCCCCTCGGTCCCGTCGCTCGGATCGCTGTCGGTCATACACGCCGTCGGGACGGCAGGCTGTAAAGCGTGCCGCTAGCGCGGTCTGGTGGGTGACGGCGCCACTCGGAACCGATCCCCTCGTCGACTGGAACCGCAACTGCAGTCCAGTAGGTCCGGCGGAGAATTTCCACACTGTGTCCGGTGGCCGCCTCGGCCGGGTCAGGTCGAGCGGTCACGCAGGTTCCGATCGGGTATCGGCCGGGCGCTCACGCTTTCCCGACCGAGACGTCGAACAGCGTCCCGTTGTACCGGACGAGCACGCCCTCGTCGGTCCGCGCGGAGGCGTTGCGCGCTTCTAGCGCGCTGAGTTCGTCGAACGGCGAGTGGGTGAACGCCTCCTTGAAACCGACGTAGCCCTTCCAGTAGGCGCCCGACTCACCCTCCTCGAGCGCGGTCGTGGTGTAGGGGTACTGCCGCTCGGACAGCGCGGAGCCGTTGAGCGCCGCGGCCGGGTCGGCGGTCGCGTTGCCGGGCGAGACCTCGGCCGCGGTCACGCGGTAGGGGTCGCCGGTCTGCAGCAGACCCGGGAGCGCACCGAGCGCGAGGAGGAGCACCATCACCGCGACGAGGGCCAGAACGACGTTGCGCGTGATCCGGCGCATACCCTCGCTACGGGCGAGCCGGTGAAAACGACACGGATACACGGTCGGGGTTCGGCGATCGACCACAACGGGCTCCCGCCGCGCGACGTCGGGCGACACGCTCAAGAGCGCGGACACCCCGGAGTCGTGTATGCGCGTGACGGTCGCGGTCGCCGGCGGGGACACCCACGAAATCGAGGTCGACGCCGACGCCACCTACGGAGACCTGCTGGCGCCCCTGGAGTACGGCCCCCACGAGGTGTCCGTACTGGTCGACGGCCGACCGGTCCCCGAGGACGCGCCGGTCGAGACCGACCGCGTCGAGGTCCTGCGGCTGGTCAAAGGCGGGTGACGACCGAGTCTGTGAGCCCTATCCCAGGACACAGCCGTTTTCACGACCGGTCGCATACCCGGACGCAATGAGCGGCGCCCGCGCCCCCGCGTTCGAACTCCCCAACGTCGGTCCGGGACCGGACCCGATCACCCTCTCGGACCTGACGGCCGAGGGCGAGTTCGTCGTCCTCTTCTTCCAGCGGGCCTACCGAAGCACGCCCTGCCGAGAGCAGGTCACTCGCGTCGGCAAGCGCATCGACGGATTCCTCGCGCGCGGCGCCACCGTCGCCGCCGTCGTCCCGGAACCGCGCGAACAGGTCGATCGGTGGCGAGAGCGTATCGACCCGCCGTTCCCGCTCCTGGCCGACCCGGAGGGGGCGGTCGGGCCGGGCTACGGCCAGTCGGTCCGGCTCGACTTCCTCGCCGACTGGAGCGACTTCTTCGGCCGGATGCCGCTCGTCGCCGTCGTCGACGCCCGCGGCCACGACCCCGAGATCGCCTGGACCTACCGGAGCAACTGGGCCTCCGACCGCCCGAAAACCGCCGCGATCCTCGACGCGGTCGACGAGGTGGCCGACCGGCCGTGACCCCACCGTTATCCCTCCGATGACCGACGACGTGACCGTGCGCGAAGCGCGCCCGGCGGACCTCGCGAACGTCCTCGGCGTGCTCGACGCCGCCGCGCTGGAAACCGACGCCGACCGCGTGCGGGCGAGCATCGAGCGCGGCGAGGCGCTCGTCGCGGTGCGCGTCGGCACGGCGGCCGAACCGGACCTGCCCGACCGACTCGTCCTCGGCGCGCTCGTGCTCGTCGGGGACGAAATCGACTCCGTCGCCGTCCGTCGCCGCCGTCGCGACCAGGGGATCGGCCGGGCGCTCGTCGCCGCCGCGGCCGACCGACGAGAGCGCCTGGTCGCCGAGTTCGACGCGAGTGTGCGACCGTTCTACGAGAAACTGGGGTTCGATATCGAACGGGTCGACACCGACGCTGGCGGTGAGTCCGATCGGTATCGGGGCGTGCTCGACGCGGACACCGGCGACTGACCGCGCCGGTCGGGCGCTACACCAGCGGTTCGACGATCTCGCGACCGGCGGCGAGCAGTTCGTCGACCCGACCCTGCGAGCCGGCCTCGGCGTAGACGCGGAGTTTCGGCTCGGTGCCGCTCGGGCGCACGAGGAGCCAGCCGCCGTCGTCGAGGAATATCTTGAACCCGTCCACGGAGCTGACCCGCTCGACGCTCGCGCCGGCCACCTCGTCGGGCAGCGCGTCGTCCAGTTCGGCCAGAACCCCCTCCTTCCGGTCGTCGGGGCAGTCGACGCTGATCCGGTCCTGGACGATGCCGCCGAAGCGGTCGAGCAGGCCCGCGATCCGCTCGTCGTAGGAGCGCTCGGCGTCGATCGCGGCCGCGAGGAGCGCGAGCAGGACGCCGTCCTTGTTGCGGAGGTGACTCGTCAGGCCGAACCCGCCCGACTCCTCGCCGCCCATGAGGGCGTCGTGTTCGGCCATCGCGTCGGCGACCCACTTGAACCCGACCGCGGTCTCGTGCACAGTTTGACCGTGGGACTCGGCGACGCGGTCGACGATGCTGCTGGTCGAGACGGTGCGGACCACGTCGCCGCTGCGGGCGAAGCCGGCGGGGTCGGCCAGCGCGTCGCCGTCGAGCAGCGCCTCGTAGGTCGCGGCGAAAAAGAGGTTCGGGTCCAGCGCGCCGCGCTGGGGCGTGACGACGGTCACCCGGTCGGCGTCGCCGTCGTTCGCGATGCCGAAGTCCGCGCCGCCTTCGCCGACGCGCTCGATCAGCTCGCCGAGGCGGCCGGCCTCGGGTTCGGGCGACGTGCCGCCGAAGTCGGGGTCCTGCTCGCAGCGCAGACACCCCACTTCGGCGCCCGCGCGTTCGAGGAGCGCGTCGGTGACGCCGCGGCCGCTGCCGTGCATCGCGTCGTAGGCCACCGTCGCGTCCGAGAGGTCGGCGTCGACGGTGGCGAGCGCGTGCTCGAAGAAGGGGCCGACGAAGTCGACCTCGGCGACGGTGCCCCACTCCTCCTCGGGACGGGTCTCGACCGCGCCGAGGCGGGCCTCGAGCGCGTCGGTCACCTCGGGCATCGCCGGCGCGCCGTCGTCCGGCAGGAACTTCACGCCGTTGTACTCGGGAGGGTTGTGCGAGGCGGTCACCATCAGCGCGCCCGCGAGGTCCCGCTCGGTGACCGTCCAGGCGACGACGGGCGTCGGCAGGTCCCGCTCGGGGACGAGCACGTCGAAGCCGTTGGCCGCGAGTACGCGCGAAAGTTCCTCCGCGAACCCCCGCGAGCTCTCGCGGGCGTCGTAGCCGATGGCCACGGTCGCGCGCTCGTCGCCGGCATCGGGCGCGGTTTCGGCCCCCTCGTCGTCCAGATACGTGGCGACGGCCTGTCCGACCATCCGGACGCGCTCGGCCGTGAAGACGTCGAGCGTCGCGCGCCACCCGTCGGTCCCGAACTCGATCGCGTCCGCGTCGGCGTCGGTTCCCATGCACGGAGAGACCGCCGCGACCCGGAAAAAGGTGTCTGCGGGGCGTGCTAGCGCGTCTCTGTCGAATTACCGTTCGGTCTCGCTGTCGTCACCGACCAGCCCGGGCGGGAGGTCGACAGAGCCGGGGACCCCGCCCGCGTCGACGACGCGTTCCTTGCGCTCGCGGCGGAACTGTTTGAGTTCGTACTCGCGGGACATCGCGGCGGACTTCGAGTCGAAGCCCTCGACGTGGACGAGTTCGACGGGGGCGCGCCCGCGGGTGTACCTGGCGCCCTCGCCGGCGTCGTGTTCGCGGACGCGCCGCTCCACGTCGGTCGTGTAGCCGGTGTAGAACGTGTCGTCCCGGCACCGCAGGACGTACACGAAGTGGTCGGGTTTCGGGGGCCGCGGGTCAGTCACGTGTCTGTGCGGGGACTACGCTTCGTGGGCGCGCTCTCTCGCGACTTCGGCGATGCCGGCGTTCGCGGAGCAGCTCGGACAGGCGTGGATCCCACCCGTTTCGTCCGCGAAGACGCGGGCGAACTGGTCCGAGACGTGCGCGCCGCAGTGGTCACATGTTGGCATTCGTCTGTGCCGGCTGTGCGCCGGTACCCGTTCCTTGACGTGCCCCGGATAAAACGAACATACCAACATGGTTTGGCACTCACTCCCAGGTAACCGCGCGGCGACGGATTTCCGGGACGGCGTCGGGACGGCGCGGACCGCCCCGGAGGCGCAGACGGCGACGCCGTCGACGTGGACGGCGATGTCGTCGACGCGGACGACGCCGCGGGCCGGCGCCGTCCCATCACGACCGCGCCTCGTCGATCCGGCGGGCGATCAGCCCGGCCTGCGCCCCGGCGGTGAAGCCGGCGTCGACGTTGACGACGCTGAGGGCCGTACAGGACTGGAGCATCCCCGAGAGGGCGGCCTCGCCCGCGCCCCCGTGGCCGTAGCCCGTCGAGACCGGCAGGCCGACGATCGGCACGTCGACGAGACCGGCGAGGACGGTCGGGAGCGCTCCCTCCCGTCCCGCGGCGACGACGAGCACGTCCTGGTCGCGTAGCGTCGGGAGCGCGTCGATCGACCGCGCGAGCGACGCGACGCCCACGTCGTCGACCCGCTCGACGGTCGCGCCCATCTCGCGGGCGATGGCCGCGGCCTCCCCCGCGGGCACCGCGTCGGACGTGCCCGCGGTGACGATCCCGACCGCGGCGTCGAGGTCCGGCGGGTCGAACTCCGGTGTCCGGGCCACGAGGACGCCGGCTCGCTCGTCGCCGTCCCACTCGATTTCGGGATGGTCGCTCGTCACTCGGTCGCGGACGGCCCGCTCGGTGTCGTCGTCGGCCCGCGTCACGATGGCGCGCCCGGTGGTCTCGACCGACGTGGCGGCGAGGTCGGCCACCTCCGCCGGGGTCTTGCCCGTCGCGAGAACGGCCTCGGGGACGCCGCTCCGGGTCGTCCGCGCGGCGTCGAACCGGCCGGCTTCGCCGGTCGCGTAGCCCGCGAGTCTGGCCTCGGCCTCGGCGGGCGAGAGTTCCCCCGCCGCGACGGCCTCGAGTAGATCGCGCATACCCTTCGTCCGTACTCGACGCACTTGGTCGCTCGCGTTCCCCACCGGGCGCGCGCCCGAATTCCTGCAGACGAGGTAACAGGATCCGGCGCGCGCGAGGCGCGCGCAAGCGCCGAAACCGTCGGGGCTGGCCACTCTCCGGCGCGCATCGGGCCGGCGACACCCACAAGATACTTAAGCACGGGTCGATCCGGCGCGCCGACCGGGCCGGAGCGGCGCTCAAACCCCCGTCAGAGGCGTCGAGAACGCGTGAGATGGGGAAAGCTTATAAAGTACCCATCTGAAGACGTATCCTGTATGGCAGACCTCATTGTCAAGAATTCGGTGAAGGAAGCGCTCGACGACATGAATGTCTCCCGCGACTTCTACGACGCTCTCGACGAGGAAGTCGAGGAGCTGCTCGAAGACGCCGCGCGACGCGCGGAGTCCAACGACCGGAAGACGGTCCAGCCGCGCGACCTGTAAGCCGGTAAACCTGACTCGATTTTTTGGGGAATGGCGTCGCAGTCCGCGAGCGATAGCTACGGTTCGAAGACGGTGACGTCCGTCTCCGTGCCGACGTGGACCTCGTCGGCGGCGTCCACGAACAGGCCGTGCTCGACGACGCCCGGGAGGCCCGCGAGGTCGGCCGCCAGCCCCGCGGGGTCGGGAACGGCGCCGAAGTCACAGTCCAGCACGAGGTTCCCGTTGTCGGTGACGACGGGGCCGGACTTGCGTTCGGCCCGGCGGAGGTCGGGCTGGCCGCCCAGTCGCCGGACGGCGTCGGTGACGGGCGCGCGGGCGTCGGGGAGCACTTCGACCGGAACGGGGTGGTCGAGCACGTCCGCTTCCTTGGTGGGGTCGGCGACGACGAGCAGGCGGTCGGCGGCGGTGTCGACGATCTTCTCGCGGGCGTGGGCGCCGCCGCCGCCCTTGACGAGGTGCGGGCCGGCGAACTGGTCGGCGCCGTCGATGGCGAGGTCCACGTCCCGTTCGTCCAGCGTCGTCAGTTCGATGCCGGTCTCGATGGCGAGTTCGCGCGCCTGGAAGGAGGTGGGCACGCCGTCGATGTCGAGTCCGGCGTCGACTTCCCGACCCAGCGCCCGGATGGCGTGAGCGGCCGTCGAGCCGCTGCCGAGACCGACGGTCATCCCGTCCTCGACGGCCTCGACGGCGCTCTCGCCCGCGCGTCGCTTGGCCGCTTCGCGTTCGCTCTGGTTCATGTCGCCCCCATCGCCGCCCCGCGGCAAAACGCTACTGGGGTCTGTCCGGGAGCAAACGCGGACGTCCGGGTCCCGACACTGATTACTCGCGGGCGGCCCTCCGGCAGATATGGACGACGCCGAGACCCCGAGCGGGGACGACGAGACGCCGTCGAGCGAGGGCGCCGTCGCGACGGACGCAGAAACCGCCTGCTTCGAGGCGGGCATCAAGTTCGGCGCGCTGTATCATCAGTTCGCCGGGACGCCGGTCAGCCCCGACAGCGCCGACAGCCTCGCCCGCGCGATGGAGGAGTCGATCGAGAACCAGCCCCACTGCGAGGGGGTCACCGTCGACGTACTCGAGGGCGAACTCGCCGACGCGCTCGCGAATTCGCCCGCCGACTACACCGAACTCACCGGTCGGTTCGTCGAGGTCGAGATCGACATCGACTACGAGGGTACCACCGCCCGCGCCCGGATGGACATGCAGGACGGCTATCCCCTGATGCGCCTCGTCGACGTGGGCGAGTGAGAGCGTCGCGGCGCGGGGGGACACTCCGGCGAGCGACGGATCGATCCCACCGCGGAGTAACTGATCACCACCGCGTGCGTTCTCGACCGGATCGGAGCCTCACGGCTCGAATTTCACTTTCGCTTTCAGGCACGTGTTTAAACCGGCGGGGGCCGTAGGCGGGGACATGAGTCAAGCGACACTGGACGACGACGAACTGTTCGAGGACGCGGCCAGCGAGATGCGCGAGGACGTCGAGGAGAGCCTGGCGAAAGCGCGCGCGGAACTCCCCGAGGCCGACGCGATCTGGGACGTCGACGCGGACAACACCCTCGGCGTGCTCAACGCGCTCCGGTCGGCCCTCGCGGTCGAAGACGCCGAGACGCACCTCCGCGACGCCAAGAAGTGGTACACGATGGGCGAGCGGGCCGACGCCTTCGAGGACGCCGACGACCTCGCAGAGGAGATCGAAGAAATCGAGGACGTGATCGCCGACGTCGAGGAGGCCCACGAGCAGGTCAGCGACCTCGCGAGCACGGTCCCGCAGCTTCGCTCGGCGCTCGAGGACTTCGCCGAGGAAAGCGACGAGGAGACCGACGACGCGGCCGACGCGGACGCCGACGCGGACGAAGCCGAGGCCTGAACGAGACCTCCGGCAGCGAGCCACCGCCGTTCCGGTCAGTCGCTGCGCTCGCGCGCCGCCACGGCGTCGAGCAGTGTCGCCAGTTTTCCCGCCGCTCGCTCTCGCAGCCACGCGCCCAGTTCGGACGTCCCCGCACGCGGGTCGCCCACTGCGCCGTTCTCGGAGAACTCCGCCGAGTCGTAGGCGAGGTTCGTCCCGCTGACCCACTCGCCCCAGCTGTCTGCGGCCCCGTCGGCGGCCTCGTCGAGGCGACCCTCCCTGACCAGTTCGGGCGCGACTGCGCGGACCAGCGCCGTCTCGACCGGACCGCCGTGGCCCATCGCGATCTCGTCCAGGTCGACCGGCGGCGCGTCGCGGTCGTCACTGGTCTCCGCACCCGCAGCATCGAGCGAGACGGCGTCGAACCAGGTGAACGGGACGGCGTACGCGTCGTCGTGGCGGGTGATCCGCCCGCAGACCTCCCGGAGCGGTGCGACGTTGCCGCCGTGGCCGTTGACGACGACGACGCGGTCCCAGCCGTGGGCGGCCAGCGAGCCGACCGTCTCGCGGACGTACGCGCGGAAGGTGTCCTCGCTCACCCAGAGCGTCCCGGCGAAGTGGCGGTGTTCCTCGGCGACGCCGACCGGGATAACGGGTGCGACGACGACTTCGCCGTCGTAGGCGTCGGCGCCCGCGGCCGCGATGGTCTCGGCGGCGAGGGCGTCGGTCGAGAGCGGCGCGTGCGGGCCGTGCTGTTCGGTGCTGCCGACGGGGAGGATCGCGAGATCGGTCTCGACGCCCGCGGCGTCGGGCCACGTCGACTCCGAGAGGTGCATACGCGGACATCGCGACGCCGGCCGTTAAGCGGTTCGCCGGCGGCAGACGGAGACGGGAGACGAGAAAGCGGGCGGAGTTCGGACGGAGCGAAGCGGGTCAGTTGCCGGACCCGTCGGACTCCTCGACGACCTCGTCGACGAGCGTCGTCTCCTGGCGGGGGTCGTTCCCGTCGGGGTCGGCGCTGGCTTCGGTCATCGCGGCCGGCGAGGAGACCGACGCGGCCAGCACCGGGCGCCCCTCCTCGGCGAACAGGCGGTCCATCATCCAGCCGGTGACGAAGCCGTAGCCGAGGTGGCCGAGGAACGTCGCGACGAGGTAGACGACGAGGTCGAGCCCGCCGTAGCCCGCGTAGTACGCGAGGGCGAATCCGGTCCAGATCACGCCGCCGAAGACCAGCCCCTTCTCGGCGTAGTTGCGACCGGGCAGGTACGCGCCGAGCGTCGCGAGCAAGAGCGGCAGGGTGGTCATCCCGCCGACGACGAAGATCACGACGCCCGCCCAGAGCGTCTCGTCGGCCGAGAGCGCGAGATCGAGACTGAGAATCTCCGCGACCGTCGCGAACGAGTCGAGGTCGAACCCGCCCGCGAGCGACGCGAGCAGGATCGTCCCGAGGATGACGACATTGCCCGCGGTCCCGGCGATGGCGCCGATGACGCCGTCCCACAGCACCGCTACCAGGAGTTCGCCCAGCGACTCCACGTCCGTCAGCTCGGCGGGTTCCTCCTCGGCCGTCGGAACGCCGCTCTCGTGATTGCCAGACATTATCACACAAGAAGTGTGCCCCGTATAAATAACCAGCGCGGATCCGGGTGCGATCGGGGGTGGGACGGAAAGGCGATCCCCGAACCTGTTCGCGACCTTTAATGTCCGGTACGGCACCGTGCCACAAACGCTAAGAGGGGGTGGGTTCTTGGTGATTGAAAATGGTGTTTACCAGCGGCGGACCGGCGACGGGCGACGCCGTGCTGGCGGGGTCTGGGGTACGGGCTCCGGCGGACGTGTTCAACGACATCTTCGTCGTGTTCCTCGTGCTCGGGACGCTCGTCGGTGTCGTCGTCATCGCGTACACGCTGTACAACGCCTACAAGTACCGCTATCGGGAGGACGAGGACCCCGCGCCCGAGGCCGACCGGCCTGAGCTCGGGGAGCTCCCCGAGGGCGGCGGCAAGGGCAAGAAGCTGTTTCTCTCCTTCACGCTGTCGGCGATCATCGTCCTCTCGCTGGTCGTCTGGACGTACGCGTCGCTTCTGTACGTCGAGGGCGGCGCGGCCCAGGCGGTCGACGAGAGCGACGCCGACGAGGCGCTCGACGTACACGTCGACGGCTACCGCTTCGGCTGGGAGTTCACCTACCCCAACAACCACTCGACGACGACGCTCCGGGTGCCCAGAGACCGGGTGGTCAACCTCACGGTGACGTCGGTGGACGTCTTCCACAACTTCGGCATTCCGGAGTTGCGGGTGAAATCCGACGCCATCCCCGGTCAGACCACGACGGCGTGGTTCGTCGCCGAGGAGACCGGCACCTACGCCGCCAACTGCTACGAGCTCTGTGGCTCCGGCCACTCCTACATGACCGCCGATGTCGTCGTGATGACGCCCTCTGACTACGAGGAGTGGTACGCGGGCACGAGCGGGCCGAACGAGACCGCCGGCAACGGGACCGCAGGCAACGGAACGGCCGCGAACGGGACCGCGACTGACGGCAACACCACCGAGACGAACGCGATCACCGCCGGAAACATCGACGCGGCCGCGGGCGCGACTGACGCCCGGGTCGCACTGCAGCCATGAGCCACGACCACGACCACGGACACGACTTCCCCCCGACGAGTTCGGTGAAGCGCTGGTTCCTCACGACCAATCACAAGGACGTCGGCATCCTCTACCTCGTCACCGCGCTGTTTTTCCTGGTGCTCGGCGGCTCGCTCGCGATGCTGATGCGCGTCCAGCTCTGGTCGCCCGGCGCGGGTATCCTCTCGGGCGGCGCGTACAACCAGGCCGTCTCGGCCCACGGGCTGATCATGGTCTTCTGGTTCATCTCCCCGTTCGCCTTCGGCTTCGCCAACTACATCGTCCCGCTGCAGATCGGGGCCGACGACCTCGCGTTCCCGCGCCTGAACGCGCTGTCGTACTGGCTGTACCTGTTCTCGGGCCTGCTTTTCATCGCTTCCTTTTTCCAGGGCGGGACGTTCGACGGCGGCTGGACGATGTACGCCCCGCTGAACGTCCCCACCTACATGCCCAACGTCGGCGGGACGGCGGTCGTCCTCGCGCTCATCATGTTCGTCGCCGCCGTCACGCTGGGCTCGGTCAACTTCCTGACCACGATGTACCGCATGCGCGCCGAGGGCCTGCGGATGCGCGACCTGCCCGTCTTCTCGATGTCCATCCTGCTGACGGTGTGGATGATGCTTTTCGCCTTCGCCGCGCTGCTGGCGGCGCTGATGATCCTCGCCTCCGACCACCTGATCGGGACGACGTACTTCACGTCCGACGGCGGTGCGCTGCTGTGGACCCACATGTTCTGGTTCTTCGGCCATCCGGAGGTGTACATCGTCTTCTTCCCCGGCCTCGGGATCATGGCCGAGTGCTTCCAGACGTTCACCGGCCGCCGGCTGGTCGGGCGCAAGTGGTTCGTCCTCTCGATGGTGCTGGTGGCGCTCCAGTCCTTCGTCGTCTGGATGCACCACATGTTCCTCACCGGGATCAACCTCCAGATCAAGACCCTGTTCATGGTGACGACCATCGGCATCTCGCTGCCGTTCGACCTGATGGTCTTCTCGCTGATCTACACGATGATCAAGGGCCGCATCCGATTCACGACGCCCTTCCTCTTCTCGCTGGGCGCGCTCATCCTCTTCATCGTCGGCGGGATCACCGGTGTCTTCCTCGGCGCGGTCGTGCTCGACTACGAGTTCCGGGGCACCTACTGGGTGGTCGCGCACTTCCACTACGTGATGGTCGCCGGGGCGACCGCGCTGTTCGCCGGGCTGTACTACTGGTACCCGAAGATCACCGGGCGGATGTACGACGAGTTCCTCGGGAA
>Ga0207851_100504_pt1 | contig 19094 bp, 16 predicted proteins | sample A23E3SouthBayCA_FD_187747 | JGI IMG/M metagenome (GOLD analysis project Ga0207851, IMG submission 187747) | Aerobic enrichment media microbial communities from Eden Landing Ponds, California, USA - A23 E3 (SPAdes) | ecosystem: Environmental > Aquatic > Marine > Unclassified | place: Emeryville... | reverse complement strand
TCCTCATCCCTCGCACGAGAACGTCGCGCCACGGAGGGCGCGACGGCGCGCGCCACCGCCACAGCAACCACCGTAACCACGACAGCAACCATCACAACAGTATCCGCAGATTACAGCGAGACTTCGTCCAGCGTCTCGGAGGCGGCGGCGATTTCGTCGTTGAACGCCTCGACGAAGCCGGCGAAGTCGTCGGCGTGGGCGCGCAGGTCGTGGGCCGAGGGCGGCTGGTACTGCGAGAGGAGGTAGATGCCGCCCTCGCCGCCGACGCGGAGATAGCTCGTCCGGCCCTCCTCCCATTTGAGTTCCCAGCGCGAGCCGCCGACGCGAGCGGCGAAGGAGCCGTACTCGCCGCCCTCGTAGCGTCGCAGTCGCTCGGCCATCGCGTTGCACGCGTCGCGCATCCGCGAGAGGACGCGCTCGCGCTCGGCGACGAGGTCGTCGACGGAGTCGACCTCCGGGAACTCCTCGGGGGCGTCGTCGAGCACGCCCGCGAGCGAGCGGACGTGGTCGTTGAAGGCGGCGACGAAGGCGTCGTAGTCGGCGAGCGCCTCGGCGAGCGCCTCGGGATCGGGCGGCTGGTGGGTCGAGACGACGTAAATCTCCGACCCGCCGCGCTCGAAGCGCAGGTACTGCACGTCGCCGGCCTCGTACTTGAGCGTCCACGCGCCCGCGTCGGTCTCGAAGGTCTCCTGCCCGTAGTCGCCGCCCTGCAGGCGCGCGAGCTCGCGCGCGACCCGACCGGCGTGTTCGGTCACCGCGGCGACCACCTCGTCGCGGCGCTCGGTCGCGGCTTCGGTCCCCACCACCTCGGCGTCCAGGTCGGCTGTCATCGGTGGGTCGACGGGCGCGAGCGCCATAACCGCGACGAGTCGTATCGCCGGCCGAGCGGCGTAGTCTGGACGCGCCGCCGGCAGACGCCGGCAGCCGACGGTCGCAAGCGCGCCCCCCCGTGGTTCGTCCGGATCGACATGTCCTTACCCGCGAGACGGATAGAGTCGGGTATGTACGTCGGACGCTTCGTCGTCGTCGCCCCCGAGGTGGGCGCCTATCGCGTCTCCTCGCGGTCGTTCCCGAACAGAAAGGCCACCGGCCGCGAGCCGGGCACCGTCACCGTCGGCCCGACCGCCGACGCCCCCGAGACCGACAACCCCTACGTCGAGTACAACTGCCTGCGCCTCACCGACCGCGGCGCCGTCGTCGGCAACGGCTCCCACGTCGACCCCATCGCCGAGAAACTCGAACTCGGCTACCCCGCCCGCGACGCCCTGGCCGATCCCCTGCTCGCGCTCGACTTCGAGAAAGACGACTACGACACGCCCCGGGTGGCCGGCGTCGTCGGCGTCGACGCCGCAGACCCCTCCACCAACGCCGACGGTCCCGGCGCCGTCATCGGGACCGTTCGCCGCGACGCGCTCCTCGTCGAGGAGGTCACCGAGCCCACGCTCGTCGCGACCTACGAGAAGGACAGCCCCGAACCCGTCGACTTCGCGGCCACCGACGCCGCGGGCGCCGCTCGCGAGGCCTACGAGATGGACCTGGAACACGAGGTCTGTGCCGTCGGCGTCCACGGCTCGACCGACGAGGGCTTCCAGACCGCCATCTTCAACGGCGAATAATCGCGCGCTCGGTGTCGCAGTAGCCGCAACCGCACTTGCCGCACTTTATCCGCAGCGATGGAAGCCCTCGACGGGCTCGCTAGCTGTTGTAACTGCAACTGCAGACGACACTCAGGGTCGTCTGCGGTGGCGGGCACGCAGGGCGAATCCTCGGCGCTCGCCTCGCATCTGAGCGATCGGTCGGCGCGGTGACGTTAAGACGGCGGGGTGAGCACACCGAGCCATGAAGGTGGGAGTCATCGCGGACGTCCACGGGAACCTCGTGGCGCTCGACGCGGTACTCGCGGACATGCCGGCGGTCGACCGCCTCGTTTGCGCTGGCGACGTGGTCGGGTACAACCCCTGGCACGCCGAGTGCGTCGCGGCGGTCCGCGGGGAGACGGCCGACGTAGCCGGAGACGAGTTCGAGCTGAGCGACGCGGCACGCGAGAAACTCCCCGAGGACGGAATCGCGACGGTGATGGGCAACCACGACCGCGCGGTGGCGTTCGACCGGGCCTACGGCTTCAACGAGATGGCGAGAACGGCCGTCGCGCACGCCCGCGAGACCTGCACCGCCGAGCAACTCGAGTGGCTCGGCGATCTCCCCGACCAGCGACTCGTCTGCGACGGCCGCCTGAAGATCGTCCACGGCCACCCGCACGACCCCGACCGCTACACCTACCCGGAGGAGTACAACCCGGGGATGCTCGACGACGAGGACGTGCTCGTGATGGGCCACACGCACGTTCAGGGCCACGAGACCTTCGAAGAGGGACTGGTCATGAACCCCGGGAGCGTCGGGCAACCGCGCGACGGCGACCCGCGGGCGGCCTACGCCGTCCTCGACTTCGAGGCGCGAGAGATCGAGGGCCACCGCGTCGAGTACGACGTCGACCGGGTGATCGACGCGGTCCGCGAGGCCGACCTCCCGCTGCGGATCGGGACGCGGCTCCGGCGCGGGCAGTGAACGGCGACATCGGACAGATACGGGACCGCGGAACTACCGCGTGAACCGCGCGACGAACCCGCCGTTTTCGGGGACGACCACGTCCAGCGCCTCGTCGGCGCCGACCGTCCAGGACTCGCGCTCGAGGCCGTCCGCGCCGTCGTCGCGGACGACTTCGGCGGTCCACTCGCCCGCGCCGAGGAACGAACAGTCGGCGGTGACGATGCGCTGGGGGCCGGCGGTGATCGACCCGAGGAACCACTCGTCGGCGTCGTCCGAGAGCGGGGGCGCGCCCGCCCGGTCCTCGCGCGGCCGGCGGGCGACCGTCGCCTCGACGCCGGGATGGCCGCCGACGAAACGAGTCTCTTCCCACGCCGCCGGGACCGATTCGAGGAACGATTCGGCGGCGGGTCGGCTGGCGTACTCGTCGACGCTGTCGGCGAGGTGCTGGAGCGCCGACTCGAACACCACGGAGAGAGCCAACTCGTGGCCGGCGGTCGTGTGGCGGGCGTCCGCGGAGAAGGTGACGGGCGTGTAGTCCATCGGCCCGACGACGTTGCGGGTGTAGGGGAGCGTGCAGTTGTGTTCGGCCGAGAGCGTCGACCACTTGTAGTACTCGGCGCCCATCACGCCCTCGTAGGTCATGACGTGGGGGTAGCGGCGCTGAAGACCGGAGGGAACCACGGAGCCGTGGAAGTTGACGAGCAGTTCGTGAGCGGCGGCGTCCTCGGCCAGCGCGTCGTAGAAGGCCATCCGCCCCTGGTCGTCGGCGTCCATGAAGTCCACCTTGATCCCCGCCGCGCCCCACTCGCTGTAGGTCGCGAGCGCCTCCGCCCGGTCGGGCGCGCTGTTGAGGTCCATCCAGTGCGTCCAGAGGAACACCTCGACGCCCCGGTCGTTCGCGTACTCGATGAGGTCGGGCACCTCCTCGCGGCGGGCGGGCCACCCGGCGTCGACGAGGACGTACTCCCAGCCCCGGTCGGCGGCGTAGTCGACGTACTCGCGCTGGCGCTCGAAATCGTCCGGGCTGTCGGACTCGGACCACCACGACCACGCGACGCGGCCGGGCTCGACCCAGTCGTCGTCGATGGTCGCGCCCGCGTCGATGCCGTTGTCGGCCGCGCCGCGGCCGGGGACCGCCTCGTCCACGAGGTCCGTCGCGACCGTCGACTCGACGACGGTCGTCAGGTCCCCGACGACCGCGACGCGCCAGGGCGTCTCCATCGGGAAGTCGGCGCGCATCTGCGTCTGGGGCACGTCGACGGTGACCTCGCTTTCCCCCGCTACGAGGCGGCCCGCGGCGTAGCTCCCGTCGGCGCCGGCCTCGCCGAGCAGCACCCACTGGTCGTCCACCCGAAACAGGCCGGGCGGGCAGTACTCGCCGTCGGCCTCGACGATGGGCTGCTGGCGGGCGCTGGCCTCGTGGGCCTTGTCGAAGGGGATCAGGTAGGTGACGGTGTCCCGGGGGAACCGGAATGTCGTCTCGTCGCCGGTGTGGCGACCGCCCGCCGGACCGGTGACGCGATAGCGGGTGGCGACCGCCTCGCGCGTCGCGCGCACGTCCACCTCGACGACCCCCTCGGCGTCGGCGTGGTCGTACGTGACCGTCCGCTCGACGGCTTCGTGTTCGCGCTCGCGGGCCTTCCCGCGGCCCATCTCGTAGGACTCCGCGATCTCGCGCTCGTCGCTCACGGACACGTCGCTCTCCCGGGCGTCCACGCCGTGGAGCTGTCGAGCCAGTTTGCCGACCGAGAGTTGCGAGGGGTCGATGACGGTCGTGCCGTCGCGCTCGACGGCCAGCGTCGCTTCCTCGGGGTCGAACTCGGCGACGACCCCACCACCCGGACCTGTGAGTCGCATATCGGCGGCGCGTCCGGGCCGCGCAAAAGCGTGCCGTTCCGGGCGGGAACTGCTGGGGCCCTCGAGAGGAGTGCGAGCCGGATACGACCAGTGACGCCCGGCCCAGCCTACTTGTCGGTCCGCGCCGAACGCGCGGTATGCAGGAACTCGCGGACGGCGTCTACGCGTTCACCGAGGAACTGGACACAGAGACGGGGACGCGCGCGTTCCATCCGTCGGCCGTCGAGACCGGACGCGGACTCGTCTTGCTGGACGCCGGACTGGGCGGACGGGCCGACGCGCTGGGCGACGAACTCGCCACCGCCGGCTTCGACTGGGCGGACGTCTGGGCCGTCCTCCTGACCCATCAGGACGGCGACCACGCCGGCGCGCTCGCGACCGTCGTCGAGCGCACCGACGCCGTCGTCTTCGCCCACCCCGACTGCGCTCCGTACGTCGACGGGCGGAGAGACCCGATCAAAGGCGAAGGCGAGCGCTATCCGCCCGTGCCCGTGGACGTAGAAATTCCGGACGGCGCGACGTTCGCGACGACGGCGGGACCGATGGAAGTCGTCTTCACGCCCGGCCACGCGCCGGGACACGTCTCCCTCCATGTTCCCGACGAGCGACTCCTGATCGCGGCCGACGCCCTGACCGCCGCCGAGGGCGAACTCCGGGGCCCGAGCGAGCGGTTCACGCTCGATATGCCCGGGGCGAAAGCCTCGGCGGAGCGGCTGGCCGACCTCGACGTCGAGCGCGTGCTCTGCTATCACGGCGGCGTCGCCGAGGCGGACGGCGACCGGATCGCGGTCGTCGCCGACGGGATCGAGGCCTGAGCGCCGGTCACACCGGGCGGCGCGCCGTCGCGCGCGGGACGGGCGGCGTCACGCCCACTCCTCGCGGGGGACGAACGTGATTCCGTCGCGGTCGGCGAGCGAGTGCTCGTAGACCCCGCGGGCCTTGTGGTAGCCGACCTCGTACCACGTCACCGGCGTCTCGAGTATCGTCGCGAGGACGGCGACGTGGAGTCTGTCGGTGTAGACCTCTCGCGCCCGCGCGACGGCGTCGACGAAGGCCTCGAACGACGGGGCCGCCACGCTCACGTCGCTGACTCTGACGGGCGCGGCGATGTCGTCCCGCAGGACCGGGCTGGCGCTCTCGCGGTCGGCCCGCATCGCGACGAGCGAGTACTCCGCGGCGGTCTCAGTGACGGGCAGATCCGCCGGCTCCAGCGCGAGCGCGGTGTCGTGGTCGAGCCCGAGCGTGACGTTCTCGCGGCCGGCGGTCGCCTCGCGCATGATATCGAGCGAGTACGCCTCGCGACAGAAGAAATAGAGGTCGTTGTCGATCCGGTCGAACACGCGGTCGGGGTCGATGGTCTCGAACCGACAGCTCTGCGGGCCGACGACGATGGGGCAGTCGAAATAGCGCGCGGCGGTGAGCACGCAGGCGATGCCGCCCTTCCAGACGTCGTTGAAGTTCCCCCCGCCGTGGACGTACACCGCCGCCGGGTCGGTCCACAGTCGGTGGCCGAGTGTCAGCGCGTGCTGGCGGACGAATCTGAGCGTCCGGCGCACGTCCAGCGTGGGAAGCGGCGGCCCGTCGTACCGGTTCTCGCCGCGCCCGAACGGCCGGCGGTCGACGGCCAGGCCCGACGCGATGGCGTCGAACCCCCTGTAGATGAGCGTGTCGCCGTGGTTGCCGCCGGGCTGGACGGTGAGGAGTCGCCCGTCACCGCAGACGGCTTCGAGTGCGTCGCCGAGGGCGGCGTCTTCGGGCGCGTCGCCCGTGGAATCCATGACCGTAGCAGTCGGAGACGGACCAATACGCTGTCGGTCCCGCGCGGTCAGATCCCGTAGAGCGGACGGAACTTCTCGCGGGCGTACTCGAGGAAGTAGTCGGCGGTGAGCGGTTCGCCGGTCGCGCGCTCGATCAGCTCGTCGGCGGGGTAGCGCTGGCCGTGCGCGTGGACGTTCTCGTTCATCCACTGGAGCAGGGGCCCGAACTCGCCGTCGCGGATCAGTTCATCGACGTCCTCGCCCTCGCTTTCTAGGTCCTCGCGCATCGCGGCGTCGAGTTGCGCCGCGAGGACGCTCCCGACGGTGTAGCTCTGGAAGCCGGCGAAGCCGCTGGTCCAGTGGATGTCCTGCAGACAGCCCTCGCCGTCGCCGTCGGGCCGGACGCCGAGGTACTCGTCCATCCTGTCGTTCCACACCCGCGGGACCTCCTCGACGTCGATATCGCCGCGGACGAACCGCTTTTCGACGTCCGAGCGGAGGATGATGTGCATGTGGTAGGTCAGCTCGTCGGCCTCGACGCGGATCAGGTTATCCGGGTAGATCTGATTCGCGACCTCGTAGAACTCGCGGGCGGAGAGGTCGGTCCCGAGGTGGTCGTTGGCCGTCGAAGCGAAGTAGTCCCAGAACGGCCGCGTCCGGGCGACGTGGTTCTCCCAGAAGCGCGACTGTGACTCGTGGATCTCGTAGCGGGCCTGTCCCAGCGGCGTCCCGTAGTGCTCGTCGGGCAGGCCGAGCTGGTAGGAGGCGTGACCGTACTCGTGGATGGTCGCGAGCAGCGAGTTGAGCGGCTCCTCCGGTTTGACCCACGTCGTCACGCGGGCGTCGAACTGCGTCCCGCTGGTGAAGGGATGCGGCGAGGTGTCGAGTCGCCCGCGGTCGAAGTCGTAGCCGAGTTCGTCGAGCGCCTCGCGGCCGAGGCCGAGTTCGGCGTCTTCGCCCCACTCCTCGTCGGGCAGGGTCGCGAGGGCGGCGTCGTCGTGGGCCTCGCGCAAGTCCTCGATCAGAGGAACCAGGCCCTCGCGGAGGTCGTCGAAGACGTCCTCGACGGTCGCGAGCGAGAGGTCGGGATCGATACCCTCGAACATGACGCGGTAGGGGTCCCGGTCCGAGTCGACGTGCTCGGCGCGCTCGACGTGGAGGTCGCGGATCTCGGCGAGCGTCGGCGCGAAGCTCTCGAAGTCGTCGTCGGCCTTGGCGTCCCGCCAGGTCTGCTGTGCCGCCGAGGTCGTCTCGGTGATCTCCTCGACGAGGTCGCCGGGGACGCGGGTCTCCTCCTCGTAGTCGCGGCGGGTCTCGCGGACGACCGCCCGCTGCTCGTCGGTCAGGTCGGCCTCGTCGAGGTCGTCGAGCCACTCGCCGACGGCGTCGTCGGTGAGGCGGTCGTGGACGACGCTCGACAGCGCCGACTGCTGTTTCGCGCGGGCCGGTGCGCCGCCGTCGGGCATCGTCACCTGCTGGTCCCAGGCGACGATCCCGCCGGCGTCTCCGAGGTAGGTGAGGTGTTCGACTCGCTCGCGCAACTGCTCGTAGGCGTCCGGTGGCGCGGACATACACGCCCGTCGAGCGCGGGGGAGTTACGTCTTGGCCCGGGGACCGTCCCGGCCCGAAACCGCCCGTGGTGTCGGTCCGGGACCCCGTCCGTGAGGTTAAGCGGATCGAGGCCCAACCCTCGCCTATGTCCGACGGTCGCGGTTCGGTCACGACACCGCTCGCCCTGGTCGTGGTGACCCTCGCAGCCGTCGCCGCCGTGCTCGCCGGCGCCGTCGCCACCGGTGCGATGCCGGGGATGGGAGCCGACGCGGGGCCCGACGGGGAGACGGTCCTCGACCGCGCCGAACAGCGGTACGCGAACGCCGAGACGGTCGTCGGCGACGCGACTGTCACCGTCGCCAACGGCACCGCCGAGCGCACGGTGAACGTCTCCTACGCCGTCGCGCGCCCGGACCGCGTGCGCGTCAGCGTCGCCGACCGCTACGTCGCGGGCACGAACGGTTCCGTCGCGTGGCTCAGCGTCGGCGGAACCGTCCTCTCGGCGCCGGTTCCCGACGCGAATCGGTCGCGCCTCGCCGCGAACCGGTCGAACCTCCCCGCGAACCGGTCGAACCTCCCCGCGAACCGCACCGCCGTCGCGGACCACTGGACAGACCTGAACCGGTCGTCGGTCGTCGAGCGCGTCCACGCCCTGATCGAACTGAACGGCCCGTACTCGGGGGTGTCGGCGGACTGGTCGGACCGACTCCCGACGAACTGGTCGGATCGACTCCCGACGAACTGGTCGGATCGGCTCCCGACGAACTGGTCGGACCGGCTCCCGAGCGACTGGCGCGAGCGAGCGCGGACCGCGTGGGCGAACCGAACCGACGAGTCGCGGGTGTCGGCACCCAGCGCGACCGGGTACGGCGCGGACCGGAACTACACCGTCGACGTGGTCGGCACCGAGACCGTCGACGGGCGCGAGGCGTACGTGCTCGCCGTCGACCGCGCGAACGCCACCGCCGCGTGGAACGCCACGCTCTGGGTCGACACCGCGGACTACCGGCTCCACCGCGCCGAGGCGACCGCCCGCGAGTACCGCGTCACTGTCGACTTCGACACCACGCTCAACGCGAGCGTCCGCGACAGCACTTTCGGCCCGCCTGACGACTCGGATCTGGCGCTCGCCGGCCGGACCTCCTACGACGGCTTCGACGCCGCGCAGGCCAACACCACTGTCGACCTCGGCCGCCTCGGCGGCGACTACGCGTTCGTCAACGCCACCGTCGCGACCCGGTCCGGCGTGACCCTCGCCGTCCAGCAGTACACCGACGGCGAGCGCACGGTCGCGCTCGTCTCGACGGCCGGAAGCCTCCCCTTCGGCTTCGGCGAGGGCGAAACCGTGACCGTCGACGACGCGAGCGCGACCTACGTCGAGCGCGACGGTCGCTCGGCGGTCGTCTGGGAGTCCGGCAGCGTCACCCGCGCCGTCGTCGCCGACCTGTCGCGGGACGAGTTGGTCGCGCTGGCCGAGGCCGTCCGGACGTGACACCGACGCCGCGAGACGACGACCGACGGCCGCTGCTCACACCAGCACCTCCACCTCGTACCCCTCCTCCCGGAGCGCCGCGAGCAACTCCTCCACGTGCTCCGGCCCGCGCGTCTCCAGGTCAAGTTCGACCTCGGCGTCGTTCATCGCCAGGTCACGCGAAGTGCGGTCGTGCTCGATGGCGTAGATGTTCGCGCGCTGGGCGCTGATCACCTCGACGAGGCGCTCGAGTTCGCCTGGGCGGTCCTTGAGCACGGTCTTGAGGCGCAGATACCGCCCCGTTTCGACGAGGCCGCGCATGACGACGGTCGTCAGGACGTTCATGTCGATGTTGCCGCCGCAGAGACAGGGGACGATTGTCTCGTCCTCGCGATAGTCGAACTTCCCAGCGAGCAGGGCCGCGAGCGGGACCGCACCGGCGCCCTCGACGAGGGTCTTGCCCCGCTCCAGCAGCGTGGTCAGCGCGACGGCGATCTCGTCGTCGGCGACGGTGACCACCTCGTCGACGCGCTCCTGAATGACGTCGAAGGTGCGCTCGCCCACGGTCCGGGTGGCGATGCCGTCGGCGATGGTCTCGACGCCCGCGAGTTCGATCCGCTCGCCCTTCTCGAGGGACTCGGCGACGCTCGAGGCGCCCTCGGCCTGGACGCCGATGACGCGGGCGTCGGGCTTTTTCGCCTTCACTGCGGTGGCGATGCCGCTGATGAGCCCGCCGCCGCCGATGGGGACGACGAGCGTCTCGGCGCCGGGCAGGTCTTCGAGGACTTCGAGACCGATGGTGCCCTGGCCGGCCATCACGTGGTCGTCGTCGAAGGCGTGGACGTACGTCCGGCCCTCTTCGCGTTCGATCTCGTGGGCCTTCTCGGCGGCCTCGTCGTAGTCGGCGCCGTGGAGGACGACCCGGCCGCCGTAGCTGCGGGTGGCCTCGACCTTCGAGACGGGGGCGTGCTCGGGCATGACGATGGTCGAGTCGACGCCGATACGGGTCGCGGCGAGCGCGACGCCCTGGGCGTGGTTGCCCGCGGAGGCGGTGACGACGCCCGCGTCCTGTTCGGCCTCGGAGAGCGTGGCGATGCGGTTGGTCGCGCCGCGGATCTTGAACGAGCCCGTCCGCTGGAACGTCTCGAGTTTCAGGTGGACGTCGGCGCCGGTCATCGCCGAGAACGTGTGCGAGTAATCGAGCGGTGTGTGCCGGGCCGTCTGCGCCACCCGCTCGCGGGCGGCGAGCACGTCGTCCAGGTCGATCATGGCCCACGGTTGCGTCGCTCGCGAGTTAGGTCTACGGGAAAACCGAAGAGCGTGTGACGACTCGAACGTCGGCGGGGTGGTACTTCAACCCGAGCCATCCGGAGTGAAAGTGGAACTGGGCCGCAGGGGCATCCAGCATCGGTGATCGCTGTTCGACCCCCTGTACACTGTGAGTCGCCGATCCGCGGTCGGTAGCTTCAACCCCCGAAGTTCCTAACGCGGGAGCATGGACGCGAGCGTCCGCGACCGCGGGCTGACGGTCTGGCGGCGGGTGCTGGACCTCTCCTGGCCGGTGATGGTCCAGCACGTCTTCCGGACGCTCATGCGGACGACGGACATCGTCGTCACCGGCCTGTTCTCGCCAGCCGCGGTCGCCGCGGTCGGCCTCGCGGACCTGTACGCCCGCCTCCCGCTCCGGATCGGCCTCGGACTGGGCGGCGGGGCGATCGCGCTCTCCAGCCAGGACACCGGCGGCGAGGCCGTCGCCAACCGCGACGAGGCCGTCACGCAGGCCCTCCTGATCGGGCTGCTCAGCGGGATCCCATTCGTCGCCTTCGGATTTCTCTTCGGCGAGGCGGCCATCTCCATTCTGGGTGCGCCAACCAACGTGGCCGAGATGGGCGGAACCTACCTCGCCATCGTCTTCGCGAGCGCGCCCGCGAGGCACGTCGCGCTGGTCGGCGCCCGCGCGCTCCAGGGCACCGGCGACACCCGCACGCCGATGTACGTCGACGTGACCTCCTCGATGCTGAACATCGCTGGATCGGCGACCCTGGGGCTCGGACTCTTCGGCGCCCCCAGACTGGGCATCGTCGGCGTCGGCCTCGCGACAGCGGTGGGCAACACCGTCACCGCGAGCGCGCTCCTGGTCGCCATCTACGGCGACTGGACCGCCGCCTCCTTCCGGCGCCCCCGGGATGTTGTCATCGCCAGGCAACTCCTCGCGGTGAGCGCCCCGCGGATCGGCGAGGGACTGGTCGCCACCGCCGCGGAGTTCCCCTTCAACTCCCTGCTTCTGGGCTTCGGCACGGAGGTCAACGCCGCCTACCAGATCGGCCGGCGGGCCTACCAGCAGGTGACCGCCCCGCTCGCCCGCGGATACAATACGGCCGCGAGCGTCGTCGTCGGGCAGAGCCTCGGCGCCGGTGACGTCGACGGCGCGCGGTTCCAGGGGTGGGCGACCGCCGCGCTCGCCGTCCTGACGGTCGGCGCCATCGGTCTCGTGCTCGCCGTCTTTCCCGCGGAGTTCGTCGCGCTCTTCACTGACGACGCCGAGACCGCCCGCTACGCCGCCGGCTTCGCCCGCGCGTACGGCCTCGCCGCCCCCGCCCTCGCCGCCTACCTCGTCTTCGCCGGCGCGCTCCAGGGCGGCAGCGACACGCGCACGCCCTTCCTCGCCCGCGCCACCGGGCTGTTCGGCTTCCTGCTCGGGTTCTCCTATCTGACCAGCGTCGTCCTCGGGTGGGGCGTCACGGGCGTCTACGCCGGCGTCGCCCTGCAGTTCGTCTGGAGCCTCGCCGTGGTCGGCTACGGCTTCGCCCGCGGCGACTGGGCGACGAAAGCCGCCGCGATGATGGACGCCCGCGGGAGCGGGGAGGGCGACGCTCGCGGGAGTGACGGCGAGAGCAGCGCCCGCGGCGGGGACGGCGAGAGCGGCGAGGCCGACCTCTCCTAAGACCTGACCGATTGAGCGTGTTCGCGCCGGACGGGGACGCGCTCCCAGTTCGTGGGAACGTCCGTCGGTAGTTATTGTCTCTCGCGTGATGCTTTCAGCCATGAATACTCTTGTGGCTTTCTCCGGAGGATTCGGGACGGTGCGATACTGATGCCAGCCATAGAACTCGACGGACTCACGAAGCGGTTCGGCGACGTGCTCGCGGTCGATGGACTCGACCTGACGGTCGAGGAGGGCGAGATCTTCGGCTTTCTCGGACCGAACGGCGCGGGGAAGTCGACGACGATCGACATCCTGCTCGACTTCGTGCGGCCCACGAGCGGAACCGCGAGCGTGTTGGGTTACGACGCGCAGCGAGAGAGCCTGAAAGTACGCCAGCGCATCGGCGTCCTCCCCGACGCTTACCACGTCTACGACCGCCTGACGGGGCGCCAGCACATGGAGTTCGTCGTCGAGTCGAAGGAGGTCGACGCCGACGTGGAGGCGATCATGGGGCGGACGAAGATTCTGGAGGCCGCGGATCGGAAAGCGGGCGGCTACTCGAAGGGGATGCGCCAGCGGCTCGTCCTCGCGATGGCGCTGGTCGGCGACCCCGAGTTGCTCGTCCTCGACGAACCCGCGACGGGACTCGACCCCAACGGCGCTCGCGAGATGCGCGAGATCATCCGGGTCGAGAACGACCGCGGGACGACCGTCTTCTTCTCGAGTCACATCATGGAGCAGGTCGAGGCGATCTGCGACCGCGTCGCCATCATCAACAAGGGCCAGCTCGTCGCCGTCGACTCCATCGACGGGCTCCGGGGGGCGACCGACACCACGACCACCCTCGATATCACCGTCTCGAACGCCGGTGCGGACGACGTCGAGATGGTGCGGGCGCTCGGCGGCGTCCAGAGCGCGACGCTGGAGGGCGACACGCTGCGAGTGACGATGAGCGGCGACGGGTCGAAGTTCGACGTGCTCAACGCGCTCGACGACGCCGGCGTCGAGGTCGGCGACTTCTCGGTCGACGAGTACTCCCTCGAGGATCTGTTCGTCCAGTACACCACCGAGAAACAGGAGGTGCTGGCGTGAGCTGGACGGCCGTCGCGAAGAAGGACTTCCGGGACGCCAGTCAGTCGCGGGCGCTGTGGGGGCTGGTCGTCGTCTTCGTCGCGGTGGCGTCGCTGCTCGCGTACGCCTACGCGGAGTTTCCGACGACCGTCGCCGAGAGCGACGAGGCGACCGTCGGCGGCCTCGTCTTCTTCATGGCGAGCATCGTCGGCCTGTTCGTCTCCCTGACCGCCATCGTCGTCTGTTACAAGTCCATCGCCGGCGAGCGCGAGCTCGGCAGCATCAAGCTGTTGCTGGCGCTGCCCCACTCCCGTCGGGACGTCTTCGTCGGGAAACTCGTCGGTCGGTCGGCCGTGCTCGTGGCCGCGGTGGCCGTCGGGCTCGCGGTCGGCTACGGCATCGGATTCGTCATGATCGGTACCGTCGAGGTCGCGCCCGTGGTGTTGTTCCTGCTGATGACGCTCGTTTTCACGGTGGCCTACGTCGGTATCGTCGTCTCCATCTCGGCGACGACGGGGTCGACGTCGCGCGCGACCACGCTCGCGCTCGGCTTCTTTCTGCTGTTCGAACTCCTCTGGGACGCCATCCCGATACTGCTGGTCTACGTCGTCAACGGCTTCTCGCTCCCGGAGACGATGCCCGACTGGGTGTATCTCGTCACGCAGATACCGCCGTCGTCGTCGTACGTCCTGTCGCTCATCGCGCTCATGCCCGACATCGCCGACAGTATCGGCACGAGCAGCGGTGCCGAAGAGGTCGACGTCTTCTACGCTACCCCCGAGATCGGGTTCGTCATCCTCGCGTTCTGGCTCGTCGTCCCGCTCGCGCTCGGGTATTACCGGTTCGACGGGGCCGATCTCTGATCCCGATTCGACGACGCCGCCCGCGACCCCGATTCGACTCGCCACTCGCTCGCGGCCGCCGCTCGGAAGGTGCCGTTATCCCCCTCCCGTCCGAATCGCGAATATGGAACTCGTTTCGGTCGCCGCGCTCGCCGAGAACCGCGTCATCGGCAACGGCGACGAGGTGCCCTGGGACCTCCCCGAGGACAAGCAACAGTACCGCGCGCTCGTCGCCGACAGCCCCGTGATCTTCGGCCGGCGCACCTTCGAGATGTTCGAAGACCTGCCCGGTACGGCACAGATCGTCCTCAGCCGGACCGAGCGGGAGTTCGACGTCGAGACGGCCCACTACGCCGCCGACGTGGACGAGGCCGTCGAAATCGCCGAGTCGCTGGGCGCCGAGCAGGCCTACGTGCTGGGTGGTGCGGGCATCTACGCCCTCTTCCAGCCTCACGTCGACCGGATGGTCCTCACGCGCGTCCCCGGCGAGTACGAGGGCGACGCGTACTTCCCGGAGTGGGACGAGGCGGGGTGGGAACTGGTCGATACCGAGGCCTACGACGGGTTCACCGTGGAGACGTGGGCGCGAAAAGGTACCGTCGAGTAGTAGCGGTAGCGGGGCGGTGGCGGGGCGGTAGTGGGGCGGTTGCCGAGCGGTCACGGCATTCGCGCGCCGTCGGCGCGCGGTTCACGCGAGCGCTCCGCGCTCGCGCTTTTTGGTCCAGCTTTTTTCGAGAGTGGTGCCCGCAGCGCGCTCTTCGAGCGCGCGAGGACACCCGAGTCGAAAAAAGGTGGTTCAGTAGCTATCCACGTCGGTCCCCACGGAGCAGACGTACTCGCCGGTGGCGACCTGCGGGAGGCGGCGGGCGCGCCAGAACACGCCGCTGGAGTCGGCGGTGACCTCGGCCTTGACTGACCCGAAGGCGTCGGTGACCTCGAAGAGGGTGTCGCCGGCGGCGACGCGCTCGCCGAGGGCGGGCTCGAGATCAACGAGACCGCCCGCGGGCGCGCCGTACTGCTCGAAGCCGCTGGCGCGGGTCTGGGGCTGCACGTCGGCGTCCTCGTCGAGGAAGCCGTAGTACCGGAGGACGTTGAACACGCCCTCGACGCCGACCTGGACGGAGTGTTCGTCCCAGCCCACACACCCCCCCAGCTCGGGGTCGATGGTGGGGACGCCGTCGTCGGGCGCGGCGCGGGCGAGCTGGCCGTCGGGGCCCTTCTGGTCGAGGACGTAGCCGCAGCCGAAGACCTTCGCGAGTTCGAGGCAGGCGTCGTGGAGGCGGTGGCGCTTGCCACAGCGGACGCGACACTCCTCGATCATCTGTGAGGTCGAGCCCTGGTGCAAGTCGAGGATCAGGTCGGCGCGGGTCGCCGCCTCGAAGGTGGCGGCGGCGACGCGCTCGGTGGAGGTGCCCGACTCGTCGCCGGGGTAGGCGCGGTTCATCTTCGTGTCGTCGACGGGGTTGCGGTGCTCGGCCACCTGGAAGGCGTGGTAGTTGACGATGCCGACCACGAGGATCGTCCCCGAGAGTTCGGCGGGGTCGAGTCGCGGGACGACCCGCCGGACGACGCCGAGCCCGTTGAGCTCGTCGCCGTCGCTGACGGCCTGGACGTAGAGCGTCTGACCGTCGTCGGCGCCGTTTATCACGGCGACCGGGAGGCCGACGTCGGTGCCGTCGCGGGTCTCGCCGACGTAGAGCCGACCGGTGTCGACCTCGCCGGGCGCCGCCTGTGCCGTCCCCAGCGTCGTCATTACTCCTACTCCGGGACTGACCCGTCTTTAGCGGTTCGATATGTCACGCCCGCAACGGCGAGCGTCCGCCGCCGCCGCGACGGGGGCCCGCCGCGGCAGGTCCGCCGCGACGCGGTTCGTCGAGGACCGATCGACGCGTCTTTGCCGCTCGTGGCCGTAGGCCGAGTATGGTCGAGGGCGGCGAACGGAACGATGCGATGCCCGCCGACGGGCCGCGAGGGGACCGCAGCGGCAAGGTCGTCTTCATGGAGGCGCTGCGAGTCAGGCGCAACGCCAAGATCGGCGCCGCGGTCGGCCTGCTCTTCGCCGCGTTCGTGTTCGTCTCCTTCCCCGGCGCGTACGCCCCCTCGCGCTCGACGGCGTGGTACGTCGCCCTCGGGTTCGTCCTCATGTTCTCGATGGCCGGCCTCGTCGCCTTCTTCCTGACGCTCGGGCGCGCGATCCGCCTCTCGCGAGACCTCTGAGACATCGTCGGAACCCCGCATCACGACCGTTCTCGAAGGCCGAACAGCGAGGGACCACACGCCGTCGAGTCCGGCGCGGGCGAACGCGGACGCGCTCGGCGGACGCGACCGGGATCGGCATCGTATCGGGCCACAGAGACTATCTCGCGGCGAAGCGTGCCGAGACGGCGGCGGTCGGGAGCGCGAGAGCTGTCGTTCGAGAGTGACATTCGAGGGAAACGACTCGCTTCGACCCGCTTCGAGTGTACGATCGGTTGAAAAGGCGTTCCGTTATTGGGTACACGTTCACAGACGAACGGTAACCCTTTTGGCCGGTCCAAAACTACCGTAGTGGTATGACTGACGAGCTTCAGAAAGGGCTCGAGGGTGTGCTGGTCGCCGAGTCGGAACTCAGCAAGATCGACGGCGACGCGGGCAAACTCGTCTATCGCGGCTACACCATCGAGGACCTCGCGCGCGGGGCGAGCTACGAGGAGGTCATCTACCTGCTCTGGTACGGCCACCTCCCGAACGCGGACGAACTCGCGAGCTTCGAGGAGTCGATGGTCGCCGAGCGGGCCGTCGACGACGACGTCCTCGCGGCGGTCAGCGACCTCGCCGAGGCCGACGAGGACCCGATGGCCGCGCTCCGGACCGCGGTGTCGATGCTCTCGGCGTACGACCCCGACGCCGACGAGCCGACGACCGACACCGAGGCCACCCTCCGCAAGGGCCGGCGCATCACCGCCAAGATCCCCACGATCCTCGCCGCGTTCACGCGCATCCGGAACGGCGAGGACCCCGTCGAACCCCGCGAGGACCTGGGTCACGCCGCGAACTTCCTCTACATGCTCAACGGCGAGGAGCCCGACGACGTGCTCGCCGAGACCTTCGATATGGCGCTGGTCCTCCACGCCGACCACGGGATCAACGCGTCGACGTTCTCCGCGATGGTCACGGCGTCGACGCTCTCGGACGTCCACAGCGCCGTCACTTCCGCCATCGGCACGCTGAAAGGCCCGCTCCACGGCGGCGCCAACCAGGACGTGATGGAGATGCTCAAGGAGGTCGACGACGCCGCGATGGACCCGCTCGAGTGGGTCGAGACCGCCCTCGACGAGGGCCGGCGCGTCTCCGGGTTCGGCCACCGCGTCTACAACGTCAAGGACCCGCGCGCGAAGATCCTCGGCGAGCGCTCGAAGGAACTCGGCGAGGCCGCCGGCTCGCTCAAGTGGTACGAGATGTCCACGACCATCGAGGAGTACATGGCCGAGGAGAAGGGGCTCGCTCCGAACGTCGACTTCTACTCCGCCTCGACGTACTACCAGATGGGCATCCCGATCGACATCTACACCCCCATCTTCGCGATGAGCCGCGCCAGCGGCTGGATCGCCCACGTCGTCGAGTACACCGAAGAGAACCGTCTGATCCGCCCGCGCGCCCGCTACACCGGTCCCGAAGACCAGCCGTTCACCGGCCTCGACGAGCGGTAGACCGGTTCGGATTCGCCGTTCTGGCAGCCGTTTCGACCGCAAACAGCGTGAAAGCCCCCGACGTGTTCGGCTCGCGCGCCTCGTCGCTCGTTCCACTCGCTTCAGCGGTGCTTGCTTCGTCGGGCTTCGCCGAACACGTCGCCCCTTTCATTCCCGCCCACATCAGCCCATGGGACAGTCTAAGCGGGCGGGAATGAAAGGGGCCGACCGCTCCGGGAAGACGGCTGACGTAAGCACCACAGCGAGTGCAACGAGCGAGGAGCGCAGCGAAGCCCTCGACCGGAGCGAGCGGGGGCTTTCACGCTGTCCGCGGTGGCGGTTCCGGTAGCTAGTCTCGAGGCTTTCACGCTGTTGCGGAAGTCACGGTGGCAGTTCGTCTCGAAACTTTCACGCTGTCCGCGGTCACTCCTCACGAAATCTTCGCGCTACGACCATCCCGAGCGTCCGCCTCCGGAATCCCGCTCTCGTGACCAAACCTACAGGGGCGTCCCGGCACACGTTCCGGTATGCTCGTCTGCGAGTCCTGCGGTCGCGACTACCCCGCCGACGCACCCGACCGCTGGCGCTGTGACTGCGGTCACGCGCTCGATTTCGCCGACCGACCGCTCCCCGACACCGACGCGCCACCGGGCCGTGACAGCACCCCACCCCTGGACCGCGACCGCGGCCTCTGGGCGTTCGAGTCGTTCCTGCCCGTCGACCGCCGCGTCACGCTCGGCGAGGGATGGACGCCGCTGGTCGACGGCGGGGAGTGGGGCTGCCAGTTCAAGCTCGAATCGCTGTTCCCGACGGGGAGTTTCAAGGACCGGGGCGCGACGGCGACGATATCGCGGGCCGTCGAACTCGGCGTCGACCGCGTCGTCGAGGATTCGTCGGGCAACGCCGGGCTCGCGGTCGCTACCTACGCCGCCCGTGCCGGCCTCGACGCCGAGATCTACGTCCCCGCCGACGCCAAGCCCGGCAAGCTGCGAGCCATCGAGCGCACCGGTGCGGACCTCGTTCGCGTCGAGGGGACGCGTCAGGACGTGACCGACGCCTGCGTCGAGGCGGTCGAATCAGGTGCGGACGACGGCTCCGCCGACTACTACGCCAGCCACGCCTGGGACCCTGCCTTTTTCGCGGGCACGTCGACGTTCGCGCTGGAGATCGCGGCCCAGTGCGACTGGGACGTGCCCGACGCCGTCGTGACGCCGCTCGGCCACGGGACGCTCTTTCTCGGCGCCTACCGGGGTTTCCGCGCGCTCCGCGAGGCGGGCTGGACGGACGACGTGCCCCGACTGCTCGGCGCGCAGGCCACCGGCGCGGCACCGGTCGCCGACGCGCTCCGCGCGGAGACTGCTGACGAGAGTCCGCCGACGAACGATCTCGCCGACGGTATCCAGA
>Ga0207851_100494_pt1 | contig 19299 bp, 22 predicted proteins | sample A23E3SouthBayCA_FD_187747 | JGI IMG/M metagenome (GOLD analysis project Ga0207851, IMG submission 187747) | Aerobic enrichment media microbial communities from Eden Landing Ponds, California, USA - A23 E3 (SPAdes) | ecosystem: Environmental > Aquatic > Marine > Unclassified | place: Emeryville... | reverse complement strand
CGCGAGCCGTAGCGCCGCGTCCTCAGACGGAGTGCACGGACCCGACCCCGGGCGCCGTCGCGTCGACGCCGTCGGCGCGCAACTCCTCGGCGAACGCCTCGCAGCGGTCCCCGTGGTTCACGAGCACGTCGGCGTCCCGGTAGTTGTCGAGGAACGCCAGGAGGCCGTCGCGGTCGGCGTGGGCGGAGAAGTCGAAGCTCTCGACGCGCGCGGCCACCCGGAGGTGGCGCCCGTCGATCTCCGCGCTCCCGGTGTCCAGCAGGTCGCGGCCCGGCGTTCCCGCGACCTGGTAGCCGGTGAGCGCGACGAGGTGCTGTGGGTTGCCCGCGACGGCCGGGACGTACGTCATCGCGGGGCCGCCCGAGAGCATCCCCGCCGTGGTCACGATGGCGGTCTGTTTGTCCGCGATGCGGCGGCGCTGCCCGTCCCGCGTGGTCTTCTCCAGGAAGCGCGCGTGCCCGCAGGCCGCCCGGAACGCCGCGGGGTCGCGGAGAAACTCGCTCGTGCGTTTGAACCGCTCGGTGACGGCGACGCCCATACCGTCCACGTAACAGGGGACGTCGTGGGCGTCGCAGACCAGCATGAGTTCCTGGGTGCGGCCGATGGCGAACGCGGGCACGACGACGGTGCCGCCGCCGTAGATGGTCTCCGAGACGGCCGTCGCGAACGCGTCCTCGATGCTCGCGCGGTCGGGCCGGGTCACGTCCGCGTACGTGGACTCTGTAATCACGACGTCGGCGTCCGGCCGCGCCGTGGTCCCGGACAGCAGGCGCTGGGCCTCTGTGTTGAAGTCGGCGGTGTACAGCAGTCGGGTGTCCCCGTCGTCCACGAGTACGTGCGCGCTCCCGGGGATGTGGCCGGCGTCGAAGAACGTCACCTCGTAGCCGGCGGCCTCGAAGGGCTCGGCGTAGCCGTGCGTCTGTGAGACCTCCCCGAGGCGCGCGACCTCCGCGCGCGTGAACGGACAGTCGTAGCGGCCGCCCCGTTCGTTCGGCCGACCGGGGCCGCGCTCGCTGGCCTGCAGTTTCAGGGTGTCGTCGGCGAGCAGTCGCGCGAGGTCCCGGGTGGGGGGCGTCCAGTGAATCGGCGGCCGCCTGTCGCCGGCGACGAGCGCGGGCACGGCGCCAGCGTGGTCGAGGTGGCCGTGGCTCACGACGACCGCGTCGGGGTCGACGTCGCCCACGGGGTACTGGGGCGGCGTCCCGGGCTTCATGCCGTAGTCCAACAGTAGCGAGTCGTCGACGAGAATCGCGCTCCGCCCGACTTCCCGCGCACCGCCGAGGAACCGCACGTCCATACCCGCGATAGGGAGCGCCCGGGTTTCCGTCCGTCGTTGTGCGACCGCGGTTGCTACAGCAGTCCACCCGTCGCATTCACGATCAGTGACGCTGCGAGCGCGGCGATCGCTACGCCAGCGACCGTCTGGGCGGTCGCGTGGACGCGACGGCTCACGGTCTGCGTCACGCCGAAGAGTGCGCCGGCGCCCGCGCCGAGCAGACTCATTGTGGCGGTGATGGTGACGGCGTACGCGGCGACGGCGGCTGCGACGAGGCCGGGGCTGGAGTCGGGGAGGAGCGTGGACGCGAACACGAGCATCGACACCGGCGGGGACAGCGTGAACAGCGCGCCGACGACCCCGGTCGCGAGGTAGTCGACGGCGCCGTGGTCGTGGTCGGACGCGTCGAGGCCGGGGAGCGGGACGGCCACGTGCGGGTGGCTGTGCGTGGTGTCGCCGTGGTCGTGTTCGCGCGTGGAGACCCCGCGCCGGACGCCGCCGACGGCCATCGCGGCGCCGAGACCGCCGAGGACGATTCCCACGCCGACCGTGCCGGCGGCGTCGATGCCCGCGGGGAATTCGGTCTGCCCGAGCACCGCGTACGCGACGGTCAGCCACGCGACGACGAGCGCGACGTGCCCGAGACTGAAGCAGGCCCCGGCGAGCGCCGACAGGCGCGCGTCGCCGTACTCGCTGGTGAGCGAGGAGATACCGGCGACGTGGTCGGGTTCGATGGCGTGCGTGACGCCGAGCAGGCCGGCGGTCGCGAGCGCGCCGAGTGCGGTGGCGGTCACGGCGTCGCCTCCGCGGCGGCCGCAGCATCGGGCAGCCGTCCGCTGGCGCGCCGCGCGATTCTGTGTCTGGAGATCGTCATCGGAGATGGATAGACGAAACACAACCAAATCGGTTCGTAACTGTGCAAGTATTGTCCTACTCGCTCGATTTTATGCCATTAGGGGTGGGAAACCACAGCACGATGAGCGAACATACACATCGAAACGGCTCCGGGGGTGTCGCCGGGCATGGGTGACGGCGTCGTCCCGGGGGAGGTCATTCCCGGGCGAGGCAGCGTGCTGCTGAACGAGGGGCGGGAGTGTGTTACCGTCTCCGTCGCGAACACCGGCGACCGCCCCGTACAGGTCGGGTCGCACTTCCACTTCTTCGAGGCCAACGCCGCGCTCCACTTCGACCGCGAAGCGGCGTTCGGGATGCGGCTGGACGTGCCCGCCGGGACGGCTGTCCGGTTCGAACCGGGGGACGAGCAGACCGTCGACCTCGTCGCAATCGGCGGGGACCGTCGCGTGCGTGGACTGAACGGGATGGTCGAGGGGAGTGTCGACATCGACCCGGGCGAGGCACTCGACCGGCTGCGCGCGGCCGGGTTCGCCGACACCGGCCGGCCAGCCGACGGGACAGCGAGCGGCGGACCGACTGACGGGGCCGGCGGCGACCCGGGGGACTCAGAATGACGCGCGAACTCGACCGCGAGGCGTACGCCGACCTCTACGGGCCGACGGTCGGCGACAGGGTCCGCCTCGGGGACACCGACCTGCTCGTCGAGGTGGAGGCGGACCACCGGACGCCCGGCGACGAAGCCGTCTTCGGCGGCGGGAAGACGCTCCGGGACGGCCTCGGGATGTCTCCCGACACCACCAGCGCCGAGGGCGCCCTCGACTGGGTCATCACGAACGCCACCGTCTTCGACCCAGTTCTGGGCGTGGTCGCCGGCGACATCGGTATCCGGAACGGGGAGATCGCGGGCGTCGGCAAGGCCGGGAATCCCGACACGATGGACGGCGTGGACATGGTCGTCGGGCCCTCGACGGATGTCTACCCCGCTGAGGGGAAGATTGCGACCGCGGGCGGCCTCGACGTCCACGTGCACTGGAACTCCGCGCAACTGCACGAGCACGCGCTCGCGTCCGGCGTCACGACGATGCTCGGCGGCGGGTTCGGCGGCGGGGCGACGACGTGCACGCCCGGCCCCGAGAACGTCCAGCGGTTCCTGCAGGCAGCGGAGGCGTGGCCGGTCAACGTCGGGTTCTACGGGAAGGGCAACGCCTCGGATCCGGAGCCGCTGCGCGAACAGGTCGAGGCCGGCGTCTGCGGGCTGAAACTCCACGAGGACTGGGGGTCGATGCCGGCCGCCATCGACACCGCGCTGTCGGTCGCCGACGAGGAGGACGTCCAGGTCTGTATGCACACGGACACGCTCAACGAGGCGGGGTTCCTGGAGAACACGTTCGACGCCGTCGGCGATCGCGCCATCCACCTCTTCCACATCGAGGGCGCCGGCGGCGGCCACGCGCCCGACATCATGGAGCTGGTCGGCGCGCCGAACGTCCTGCCGTCGTCGACGAACCCCTCGATGCCGTACACGGACAACACGTTCGAGGAGCACCTCGACATGGTGATGGTGTGTCACCACCTCAACCCGGACGTCCCCGAGGACGTCGCGTTCGCCGAATCCAGGGTGCGCGCCGAGACCATCGCCGCCGAGGACGTGCTGCACGACGAGGGCGCGATCTCGATGATGACCTCCGACGCCCAGGCGATGGGCCGGATGGCCGAAGTCGTCTCCCGCACCTGGCAGACCGCCTCGAAGATGAAGGCCCAGCGCGGCCCGCTCCCCCCGGACGACGGGACGGGCGCCGACAACGTCCGCGCGAAGCGCTACCTCGCGAAGTACACGATCAACCCCGCCGTCTCGGCGGGCATCGACGAGTACGTCGGCACGCTCGAACCCGGGAAACTCGCCGACGTCGTGCTCTGGGACCCCGCGTTCTTCGGCGCGAAACCCGCGATGACGTTCAAGGGCGGGTTCCCGGTGCACTCCGAGATGGGGGAGGCCAACGGCTCGCTGATGACCTGCGAGCCGATTCGCCAGCGCGAGCGCGCCGGCGCCGTCGGGGCGGCCAGGCACGCGCTCTCGCTGACCTTCGTCTCCCAGGCGGCCGCCGACGCGGGTGTCGGCGACGAGTACGGCCTCGACACGCCCGTCGTGCCGGTGTCGGGGACGCGGACGCTCGGCAAGGACAGCATGCTGTACAACGAGTACTGCCCGGACGACGTCGACGTCGACCCCGAGACGTTCGAGGTGCGCGTCGACGGCGACGTCGTCACCTGTGAACCGGCGTCGGAACTGCCACTCGCCCAACGGTACCTGCTATGAAACTCACGCCCAAGGAGGAGGAACGGCTGACGGTGTTCACGGCGGCAGAGGTCGCGCGGCGCCGCAGGGACCGCGGCGTCCCGCTGAACCACCCGGAAGCGGTCGCGTACGTCAGCGACTGGTGCATCGAGCGCGCCCGAGACGGGCACTCCGTGGCTGCCATCCAGTCGGCGGCCACCCAGTTGCTCGGCCGCGAGGACGTGATGGACGGCGTCCCCAGCATGGTCGACATGATCCAGGTGGAGCCGGTGTTCCCGGACGGCACGAAACTGGTCACCGTCCACGACCCGATTCGCGCCGACAGTGTCGCGGACGGGGACCCGCTGCGCGAGGACGGGGAGGGCAGCGAATGACCACCACACGCCATCCGCGGGGGGCGGAGAAATGAGTCTGACCCACCGCGACGTGGCGACCGTCGGCGTCGGCGGCCCCGTCGGGTCCGGGAAGACGAGCCTGCTCACCGAACTCGTTCCGCGGCTGCGCGAGCAGGGACTGGACGTCGGCGTCGTCGCCAACGACATCCTCACGCAGGCGGACGCCGACCGCCTGCGCGAGCGGTTCGCCGGCGTGGTCCCCGAGGACCTCGTGGCGGGCGTCGAAACTGGGGCGTGCCCGCACACGGGCATCCGCGAGGACCCGTCGATGAACCTCAGGCAGATCGATGCGTTCCTCGAGGACTACCCCGACCTGGACGTCGTCCTGGTAGAGAGCGGCGGTGACAACCTCGCGGCGACGTTCAATCCGGAACTGGCGGACTACTCGCTGTACGTCATCTCGGTCGCGGAGGGCGACGACATCCCGCGGAAGCGCGGCCCGGGCGTCGTCGACTGCGACCTCCTCGTGGTGAACAAGACGGACCTGGCGCCTCACGTCGGCGCGGACCTCGACGTGATGCGCGCGGACGCCGACGAGGTTCGGGACGGCCCCGTCGTGTTCACGAACTGCAAGGCGAGCGACGGCGTCGAGGACGTACTCACGCACGTCCGGGACGGGGTGTTGTTCGCCTGATGGCGGCCGACGCCCCGTCATCGGCCGTCGACGGCCCCCTCCCGCATCCGGCGTTCGAGGGGTACGCCGCCGAAGCCGTTCCGCAGGCAGCAGTCGGGTCGCCGGGGAAGGACGGCGTGCTCGAACTCACGTTCGCGCCGGCCGGCGACGGCACGGCGCTCGTCCGCGACTACGCCACGGCGCCGTTCCACGTGTCGGGGACGCTGGGCCACGACCCGCACCCGCGTGCGGAAACCGTCTACGTGCAGTCGCCGACGGGCGGCGTCGCGCAGGGCGACCGCCACGACGTCACAATCGCTGTCGAGCACGACGCGGTCGGAGTGGTGTCGACGGCGAGCGCGACGAAGGTGTTGTCGATGACCCGCAACTACGCCGCCGCGGACACGACGCTGCGCGTCGGCCGCGACGCCCACCTCGACTACGTCCCGGAGCCCACCATCCTGCACGCGGACGCCCGGTACTGCCAGCGGGTCAGCCTGGACGTTGCTCCCGGGGGGTCTGCGGTCCTCGGCGACGTCGTCGTCCCCGGCCGCCTCGCGCGCGGCGAGCGCTTCGCGTTCGAGCGCTACCTCTCGCGCGTCCGGGGTTGCGGTCCCGACGGACTGCTGTTCGAGGACGCGACCCACCTCGCACCGGGCGGCGGCGCCAGCGACTCGGCGGACCCGGGCGGCGTCGGCGGCGCCCCGTCGACCCCGGGCGTGCTCGGGGAGTTCGACGTCTACGGCACGCTGTTCGTCGTCGCACCCGACCACGAGACGGGAGCGCTCAGCGACGACCTGCACGCAGCAGTTAGTAGCACCGACGCGCGTGCGGGAGCCACGGCGCTCCCGAACGACGCGGGCGTCGCGGTGCGCGCGCTCGGCCACCGGGCTGAGCACGTCACGGAATCGCTGCGGGCGGCCTGGGACGCCGCGCGCCGCAAGCTCCTGGACGCGCCCGCGCCAGCGGGGCGGAAGTAGCGATGCTGGTCGCCGAGACGTACGTCGGCCACCGCGACGACGCGTCGGTCGCCAGCGCGCTCGCCGACAGCGACCCGCACCGCGTCGTCCTCTCCGACACCGAGCGCCGGCGGTCCCGCGTCCGCACCGAGACCACCCACGGCCGCGACCTCGGCGTCGTCGTCGGCCGCGTGCTCGCGGACGGCGACGTCCTCGAAACCGACGGCGGCGAGTTCGTCGTCGTGGAACTCGCGAGCGTCACGGCGCTCGTCGTGGACTTCGCTGCCGCCGACGCGGCGGCGACGACCGCCGTCGAACTCGGCCACGCCGCCGGGAACCGCCACTGGGACCTCGCGGTCCGTGGGACGGAAGCGCTGTTCCCGGCCACCGAGTCCCGCGACCGGATGGCGGCGACGCTCGCCGACGTCCTGCCCGAGGGCGCGACGACCCGCTTCGAGGACGTGCCCCCGGAGACGTTCGACGGCGAGGAGTCGAGCCACAGCCACGGCGCCGATGTCGACCACTCGCACGGCCGCGATGCTGAGGGACACTCGCGCCGCCGCGACGGTGGCGCCCATTCACACGACCACGACGGTGACGACCACTCCCAGAACCATACACCCGAACACTCGCACACGCATGCACGTGTGACAGAACGAGATGACGGCGAATGACCGGGGGCGACCCGCCAGATTCGTCCTCGGCCGTCGACCCAGCCGACGGAGCGGCGGCGCCGGGCGGCGCGCTGGAGGCGTTCCGGTTGGCGGACTCGTTCCTGCCGGTCGGCACGAACAGCATCTCGTACGGCCTCGAACAGTTCGTCGCCGCGGACCGAGTCCGGGACGCAGACGACGTCCAGGCGCTGCTGGCCACGCACCTCCGGCAGCTGGTCGGACCGGCGGAACTGGTGGCGTTGCGCGCGGCGCACGCGGCCGCGTCCGCCGGGGACGTCGACGGCGTCTGTGCGGCGGACCAGCGACTCGAAGCGGTGACGCTGCCGGCGGAGTTCCGGGCGAGCGCGGCGCACGCCGGCAACCGGTTGCTCGACGTGCAGCGCCGCGTTCGGTCGGACGACGCGGTCGCTGCCTACGCGGCCCGGGTCGACGCCGGCGACAGTCCCGGGTTCCACGCCGTCGTGCTCGGCGCGACGACTGCACGGGCGGGTGTCGGGGAGCGCGAGGCGTGCCTGGTCTGCTGTCACGGCTACGCCACGGCGCTGCTCGGCGCGGCCCAGCGGCTGCTGTCTCTGGGACACACCGACGCACAGCGGGTTCTGACCCGGATACAGCCGGTGATGCGGGCGGCCATCGCTGACAGCGCCGACCGGTCGCTGTCCCAGATAACCTCGTTCGCACCGCTCGTGGACGTGCTGGCTGCGGACCACGAGCGCGCCGACCGCAGGCTGTTCGTGAGTTGAGACCCGCTGGCCCGTCCGCCATCGACCACTAATGCGTTCGGACGATTCCCGTGCTGGAGAACACTGCCAGGGCGTTTAGGTACGTCCAGCACGTATCCGTAGTTGCATTATGAGCGAGTTCTACTCGCGGCGACAGTTCGTAGCTAGCACTGGCGCAGTCGGCGTCGCGGCGCTGGCCGGATGTACCGGTGGCGACGGCGACGGCGGCGACAGCGGTGACGACGAGACGACGGCGGCGGAGACCACTGAGTCCGCCGGTGGTGGCGGTGGCGAGAACGTCGTCGAGGCCGGCCCAGGCGGCAGTCTTGTCTTCGAACCCGAGGAGATCACCGTCTCCGTCGGCGACACGGTGACGTGGGAGTTCGTGAGTCCCAGCCACAACGTCAGCGCGTGGCCGGACATGAACGAGAAAATCTCCATCCCGGACGACGCGGACGGCTTCGGGTCGATGGAGAAGGGGGGCGATCCGTTCGCCACCGTCGAGCAGGGCGAGACCTTCGAGCACACGTTCGAGACTGCCGGCGAGTACACGTACGTCTGTGTGCCGCACGCGGCCTCGGACATGATCGGCACCGTCGTCGTGGAGTAACTGGCGCGCGCATCGCCGTATTCAGGTGGTCGACGCCCGAAATTTGACGTCGAGCGTTTTCTCTTCGCCCTGCAAACGATCCCCCGTTACCTAACGGCAGAACATGTTCGCCCCAGTTCTCGACTTCTTGTACTGTGCTCGCCGGTTTAGGTGGGTCGAACACTGACCGATTGAGTGAGGCAAGAATGAGGGAGCACTATACCCGGAGACGATTCCTGGCCAGCAGTGGCGTAGTCGGCGTTGCGGCGCTCGCCGGCTGCACCGGCGGTGACGGCGACGATGGCGGCGAGGAGACCACCGAAGCGACGACTGAAGAAGGCGGTAACGGCGGCGGCGAGGACTGGGTGGAGACGGACTACGTCGAGATGACTGACGACCTCGTCTTCGACCCCGCCAACATCGAGGTCGAGTCCGGCACGACGGTGACCTGGGAGACCACGGGCGCCGTCGGCCACACGGTCACGGCCTACGAGGACAACATTCCTGACGACGCCGAGTACTTCGCGTCCGGCGGCTTCGACTCCGAGCAGGCCGCCGTCGACGGCTACAACGACGGCCAGGAGGGCAACGTCCCGCAGGGCGAAACGTTCGAACACACGTTCGAGACGACCGGTACCTACGAGTACTACTGCATCCCCCACGAGATGAACGGGATGGTCGGCCAGGTGCGAGTGGTTTAACATGACTGACACTGAATCCAACGACGAGACGAGCAGCGCGCTCGACCCGAGCGAAGTCGTACAGCGACACGAACAACAACTCGACGACCTGCTGGCAGACGTCGACGAACCGACGCCGCGCGACGATTCGCCGACACTGGAACTGGCGGGCCTCGAGCTCAACCGCCGCGACTTCATGAAGGCGGGCGCAGCGACCGGCGCGATGGCCGGCCTCGCCGGCTGTTCCGGCAACATCCTCGGCGGCGGCGGCAACTCCACGACCAGCGGGTCCGGCGACTCGTCGACGCCCGACCACAAGGTGCCGCCGGGCGAACACGACGAGTACTACGGGTTCTGGTCGGGCGGCCAGTCCGGCGAGATCCGCATCGTCGGCATCCCGTCGATGCGCGAACTGATGCGCATCCCCGTGTTCAACACGGAAGCCAGCCGCGGCTACGGCTACGACGACGAGACTGCCGAGATGCTCGAGGAGGCCGGCGACTACACGTGGGGCGACAACCACCACCCCGTCCTCTCCGAGACCGACGGCGACTACGACGGCGAGTACCTCTGGGTGAACGACAAGGCCAACGGCCGCATCGCCCGCGTGAACCTCAAGTACTTCGAGACGGACGCCATGACGGACGTCCCGAACGTCCAGGCCATCCACGGCTGCGCGGCCCAGAGTCCGGACACGGGCTACATCTTCGGGAACGGCGAGTTCCGCGTGCCGCTGCCGAACGACGGCCGCGACGTCAACACCCCGGAGAACTACACGTCGCTGTTCTCTGCCGTCAACCCCCAGACGATGGAGACGGAGTGGCAGGTCGAGGTCGACGGCAACCTCGACATCGTCGACACCGACAAGGACGGCCGCTGGGCCATCGCGTCATCGTACAACGACGAGGAGGGCGTCACGGTCAGCGAGATGACCAAAGACGACCGCGACTACGTGAAAGCCTTCGACGTCCCCGCCATCGAGGAGGCCGTCGAAGCCGGCGACTACCGGGAGATCAACGGCGTCCCCATCGTCGACGGCACCCGGGACAGCTCGCTGAACCAGGGCGACAACCCCATCGTGCGCTACATCCCGACGCCGAAGAGCCCGCACTGCGTCGAGGTCGGGCCGAACGGGAAGTACGCGTTCATCGCCGGCAAACTGTCGCCGACGGTCACGATGCTCGACATCGAGGCCCTCGACTCATCCAGCGACCCCGACGACGTCGTCGCCGGCCGGCCGAAGGTCGGCCTCGGCCCGCTGCACACGACCTTCGACGGGAACGGCCACGCGTACACGTCGCTGTACATCGACTCCCAGGCCGCCAAGTGGGACATCGAGGCCGCCGTCGAGGCTGAGGCCGGGTCCGAGGACCCGATCATGGAGAAAGTGGACGTCCACTACAACCCCGGCCACATCCAGGCGCTGGAAGCGATGACCACCGACCCGGACGGCGAGTGGCTGGTCAGCCTGAACAAGCTCTCGAAGGACCGGTTCCTGCCGGTCGGCCCGATCCACCCCGACAACGACCAGCTCATCCACATCGGGCAGGGCGACACGGAGATGGAAGTCGTCGCCGACCACCCCGCGTACCCCGAGCCCCACGACTGCGTGTTCGCGCACAAGGACAAACTCGACCCCGCCACGACGTGGGACAAAGAGGACTACGCGGACGAGAAGGAGTTCATCACGCAGGACGACACCCGCATCGAGCGCACCGGCGACAGCTCCGTCGACGTGAAGATGTCCTCGATGCGCTCGGAGTTCGGCTTCAAGGACTTCACCGTCCAGGAGGGCGACGAGGTGACGCTCACCGTCACGAACATCGAGGGCGTGCGGGACGTCATCCACGGCGTCGCCATCCCCGAGCACGACGTCCACCTCGCCATCGCGCCACAGGACACCCGCGAGGCGACGTTCACCGCGGACAGCCCCGGTGTGTACTGGATCTACTGCACGTACTTCTGCAGCGCGCTCCACCTGGAGATGCGCTCGCGGATGATCGTCGAACCGAGCGACTGACCACCCACCCACGTCCCGCGACCGGCCACGACGCCGGTCCCGGGACACGACGTCGGCCTCACGGCCGGTGTCTGTCATCCACGCGGCGACACGCGCGTGTCGCCACGCCGACGAACACCGGCGGTCGCCCGGGGTGCCTCGACGCGTCCAGCGTCGGCGGCCCGCGGCGGCCGCAACCGGTGGTTCGTCCAGCGAACCCCGGCAGGTGACACCCAATGGACTACGAGATACCCGAGAAATCCGCGTTCCTCGAACTCAGACGCGGCCTCCCGCTGTTAGCCGCGGCGCTGTTCGTCGCGGCGCTGTTGTTCCCGATGTGGCGCATCGCCGTGGACGCAGTGCAGTACCCGAGCACGACGCTGCGCCTCGAACTGTACGCGTACCCGCGCATCGCGGGCGACTACGGGGAGATGGCCAGCCTCAACAAGTACATCGGGTTCTACTACCCCGACCCCGTGTACTGGCAGCCGAACTACGAACCCCACCCGCGGGCCATCGACGTCCCCGAGTGGTCGCTGGGCCCGCTGGCGTTCATCGCGGTGTCGGCGTGTGCCGCGTTCGTCGCGCTCGCGCCCGACACGAAGCGCCTCAAGCGCGGGCTGATCGCACAGCTCGTCGGCACCGTCGTGGTGTTCGGCGTGATGCTGGCGGACATCCAGTACCGGCTCTACCAGGCCGGCCACACGCTCGACCCGGACGCGCCCGTGATGGGCGTCGACGGCTTCACGCCGCCGCTGTGGGGTACCTACGAGGTCGCGAACATCACGAGCTACAGCCGGTTCGGCATCGGCGCGTACATGTCGATGCTCGCAGTCGGGTTGCTCGTCGTGGCGTTCTACTTCCGGGACTCGGACGCCACGGCCCGCGACGTCGCTCGCGCCTGGCTCTCCCGGGTCGGCGTCGGCGACGACGGGGAGCCGGACTCCTCGCCCGGCGACGAGCCGGTCGGCACTGATGACGCGGAGGCCGGGAGGTGACCGCCGGTGACTGAACGCGCCGTCGAGGTCGGGTTCGCCGTCGTCGTCGCCGCCCTCCTCGTGGTCAGCGTCGGCGCCGTCGTCGCAACCCCCGTCGACGACGCCACCCGGCAGACCAACATCGACTTCGACCAGCAGGTCCCCGAGTCCTACGACTTCGACGACCCGACCGGGGACGCCGGCGACGGCACCGCTGCCATCGACGGCCAGCAGTACGACTCGCTGGCCGCAGCCGTCGACGCCGCCGAACCCGGCGACACGGTCGAGGTGCAGGGACACGTCGCCGGACCCGTCACTCTGGATACGCCGAATGTCACCATCGCCGGGACGTCGCCGTCCGACGCCGTCATCTCGGGCGGCGAGGACGGCAACGTCATCACGATCAACGCCTCGGACGTCACCGTTCGGGACGTCTGGGTGCGCGACGCCGGTTACAGCACTGCGGACAACGACGCCGCGGTCTGGCTGGCGGGCGCCAACTCCGCCGTCGAGGACGCGCGCATCACCAACACCACGTTCGGCGTCTGGATCGACGGCGTCCCGGACGCCCGCGTCGAGGGCACCACCATCGTCGGTCGGTCGTCCATCGAGCGGTTCTCCGACCGCGGCAACGGCATCCAGCTGTGGCGCGCCGCCAGCGCAGAGATTGCGGACAACCGCATCACCGACGTCCGCGACGGCATCTACTTCTCGTGGAGCTCCGACGTCGAGGCCTACGGGAACACGATGTGGGACCTCCGCTACGGCGTCCACTACATGTACTCCGACCGGAACCGCCTGGAGAACAACACCGCGTTCGACAACGACGTCGGGTACGCGCTGATGATCTCTGACGACCTCGAAATCGTCAACAACACCGCCGTGAACAACTCCGGCACCAGCGGGCACGGAATCCTCGTCCGGGAGGTCGACCACAGCACCATCTCGGGCAACGATCTCGTCGGCAACGACAACGGGATCTTCTACTACAACTCCCAGGACGACGAGTTCGCCGACAACCTCGTGCTCGCCAACGACGTCGGCGTCCACCTCACCGCCGGGAGCACGGACTTGCGAGGACACGGCAACACGTTCATCGACAACGCGGACGCGATGTACGCCGTCGTCGGCGAACAGGTGGCGTGGAACGCCACCGACCGGGGGAACTACTGGGACGACGCCAGCACGGTCGACGTCGACCACGACGGCGTCAGCGAAGTCCGGTTCCAGCCCGAGGGCACGGTCGAGCGCCTCACCCGCGACCACCCCGAGGTGCGCGTGTTCTCCTCGAGTCCCGCGTTCGACGCTGTCCGCCTGGCGAGCCGCTCGGTGCCGCTGGTGGAGACCCGCGGCGTCGTCGACCACTACCCCCTGGAGTCCCCTGCGCACGACGACTGGAGGCGATACTATGAGTGACCCCACGATCAACGTTCGGAACGCACGGAAGTCCTACGGCACAGTCACCGCGCTCGACGGCGCCAGCCTGCGCGTCGACCGCGGCGAAACGCTCGGCCTCGTCGGCCGCAACGGCGCGGGCAAGACCACGCTGTTCAAACTCCTGGTCGGCCACGAGACGCCGGACGCCGGCGACGTGACCGTCGCGGGACTCTCTCCGGAGGCGGGGACGGCGCTCCGCGAGCGCGTCGGCTACCTCCCGGAGAGCGCGGGCTTCCCGCCGTCGCTGACGGGCCGCGAAGTGCTGTCGTTCCACGCCCGCGTGCGGGAGGTCGCGAAGGACAACCGCGCGCGCCGCGTCGAGCGCGTGCTCCGGACGGTCGGCCTCGCGGACGCCGCGGACCGCGCCGTCGGCGGCTACTCGAACGGCATGAACCGCCGCCTCGGCCTCGCCACAGCGCTCGTCGGCGACCCCGAGGTCCTCCTGCTTGACGAACCGACGGCGGGCCTCGACCCCGCGGGCGTGGCGGACTTCCACGCGGTCGTGGACGCGCTCGCCACGGAGACCGACGTCTCCATCCTCGTGACCTCCCACGTCCTCCCCGAAATCGAGCGGCTCTGCGACCGCGTCGCCGTCCTCGAGGGCGGCACCATCTCGGTCGCGGGCGGCGTCGACGACCTCCGGCAGTCCGTCGCCGAGACGGTCAGCGTCGACGCCACGCTCGCCAGCGACCCGACCGACGTCGCGGCCGACATCCGCGACCGAGCGGGCGTCGAGTCCCTCGAGGTCGACGGTCACCGCCTCCGCGTGGAATGTACGCGCGACGCCACCTTCGACGTGCTCGACGACCTCAGGGCGGCCGGCGTCGAGACGTTCGAAGTGACCGAACCCGGTCTCGACGCCGTCTTCCGGGAGCAGATCGCGGCCGGGCCCGCCAGCCACGATTCCGCCAGCGGCGACGCCGCCGCCGACGGAGGTGAACGCGCGTGACGACCGGCGACACCGCTCCCCGGGACGCCGACGAGCAGACGGCGGCCGACACCGCGACGGACGGCGGCGCGACCGCGTTCGCCGACGAACTCGCGGCCGGCGGCCACGCCGACGCGGACGTCGACACCGCTGCCGATTCGGCGGGCGCGACGGTCACTGCGACCCGTTCCGCGCTCCGGCAGACCGTCCGCGGGACCGTCGAGGTGGCGGCCCGCGAGTACCGGGTCGCCGTCCGGCGGCGCTGGGCCATCGGCGTCGCCGTCCTGTTCGCGCTGTTCTCAACGGCGCTCGTGTTCCTCGGCGGGTCGGACGTCGGCCCACAGCGGGTCGGCGCCGTGCTCGCGAGTTTCGCACAGGTCGGCGTCTACGTCGTGCCGCTGGCGGCGCTCGCCGCGGGCTACGACGCCATCGTCGGCGCCGACGAGTCCGGCAGCCTCGAGATGCTGCTGGCGCTCCCGCTGTCGAACACCGCCGTCGTCGTCGGCAAATTTCTCGGGCGCGCCGTCGCCGTCGGCGGCGGCATGCTCGTCGGGTTCGCCGTCGGCGGCGCGCTGCTCGTCCGGTACGCGGGCGTCGGCGTCATCGGAACGTACGCCTGGATCACGCTCGCGGCGGTCGCCGCGGCGATGGCGTTCCTCGGCGTGAGCGTGCTCGCCTCGGCGCTCGCCACCGAGAAGACCCGCGCCCTCGGCGCCGCGCTCGCCGCCTGGGTGTGGTTCGTGCTCGTCCACGACCTCGTCGTGCTCGGCGCCGTCGCCTCGTTCGACCTCCCGCAGTGGGTGGTCGGCGCGGCCGTTCTCGCGAACCCCGCGGACCTGTTCCGCGTGCTCGTGTTACGCGTCGTCCCGACGACCGCGGGCGGCATCGCGGGCGTCCTGACCGCCGCGGACCTGACGATGACGATGCTGCTCGGCGCGCTCGCCGTGTGGGTCGTCGTCCCGGTCGCGGGCGCCGTGCTCGCGCTCAACCGGCGGTCCGTGTAACGCGCCGAACGAACGCCTCACACACCTCCCGTTTCATGACACGACACACTTCGACCCGACGCGCGTTTCTCGCGGCCGGCGCGACGACAGCCGCGGTTTCGCTCGCCGGGTGTCTCGGCGGCGACGACGGCGACGACGAACCGACCGGCCCGAAACCCGACCCCATCGACCTCTCCGGCGGGAAGGTCGACGACCAGGGCGGCATGATCATCGGCGAGCACTTCGGCCCGAACGGCCAGCTCTTCTACGTCGACAACAGCCCGGAGGGCCACGACAACCCCGCGTGGTTCCACACGCTCTCGGTCGGTCTCTTCCCGTACTACCTCGCCCACGAACGGGAGGGCTGGACGGCGCGCGCCATCTACGTCACCGACTACTCGACGGTCGACTACGAACTCACGACGGTCGAGGGCCAGACGTACATCAGCACGCACACGGCCGCCGACACGTTCGGGGACGCCGAGTCGATGTCCTACGTCGCCGACAGCGGCGTTCACGGCGGGATGGGGAAGGAGCTGATTCCGTTCTCCGCCGAGGACGACGCGGCGTCGTTCGTCGAGACGCACGGCGGCCGTCGCCTCGCGTTCGACGACGTCGACAGCGAGTTCCTGCAGTCCTACCGGTAACCGTTCGATACGTCTCGGCGTCGTCCCGGTAGCCAACACCTACGTCCCGAAGACCTGCTGGAAGAACTCCCCGAGCGACCCGGTCACTCCTCCTGCTCGCGCTCCCAGGCTGCCACGCGGAACCGCCGGTAGCCGCCGTGGCTCACCTCCAGCGCGCCCATCCACCAGTTCCAGCGCTCCGCCGGTGACCCCCCGGGGGCGTCCGCGAGGTGCTCGAGGATGACCTCCGGAGTCAGTTCGACGCCGAGGTCCGCTTCGAGTTTCTCGGCGTCCGCAAGGTCGCCGGCGGTCCGCGCGACGGTGCGGCGTTCCGCGGGCGTCCCGCTGAACGCCTGCCGCAGGTGCAACATCAGGAGTTCCCGGTCCATTCGACTACTGCGTTGTTCGGACGCGCTCGGCTTCAACACTCGGGTCGCCGAAGGGACGCGACTGGACCGCGAGAGCGGCGGTGTGACCGGGCCGTTCGGCAGGGATGCCGCTGCCCGGCGGGTAGGGCCCCCACATCGATGCGAGCGCCACGGCCGCGTTCGGCGGTGTCGTCCCGTCAGGCGGCCTGCCGGCGGCTTCGACGGGTTTTTGAATAGCGCACGACTGGTTGCACGCATGGCTACGTTCCAGGTCGTCGTCTCCGACCCCGAGTCGGGGCGAAGCTTCCAGCGAGAGATCGACGGACAGGACGCGAACCGCTTCATCAGCCGAGAGATCGGCGACGAAGTCGACGGCGGCGCCGTCGGCCTCGACGGCTACACGGTCGAAATCAGGGGCGGCAGCGACGCCGCCGGCCGGCCGATGCGCGACGACGTCGACGGGTCCGCACTCAAGGACATCCTCCTCACCGGCGGCCCGGGCTTCAATCCGACCACGGACGGCGAGCGCAAGCGCGTCACCGTCCGCGGGAAGGAAGTCTCCGACGACACCGCGCAGCTCAACGTCTCCATCACCGAGCGCGGCGAGGAGTCCGTCGAATCTCTCTACGGCGAGGGCGACGCCGAGGACGAGGACGCCGACGCCGCGGAAGCCTAAGTAGGCACGTTTTTTCGGGTTCGTCGCGTACTCGACGCCGTGAGCGACTACGACGCGTATCTCGCCGGCGACCGCACTGACCACGTCGCACTCTACCTCTCCGAGTCGTACGTCTCCGACGTCGACACGCTCGCCGACCGCGAGGACGCCGAGCGCGTCGCGGAGGGGGTCGTGCTCGTCGTCGACGGCGAGCGCGGCCGCAGCGCCTTTCAGACGATCACGGGGATGTCCGCGATGGATTTCGGGTCCGCGGCGATGGACACTCCCGGGCGCATCGACGCCGACCTCGTGGACGGCGACTGCCCGGAGGCAGCCAACGAGTCTGGCGCCGACGGCCACCACCCCGAGTTCGTGTTCTCGTTCGCGGAAGCACAGAACGAGGATGTCGGCGGCCTGTACGCCGAGGGCGACGTCATCCACGCCTACGTCTACTGTTCGTGCGGGACGGCGTACTCGGACAAGTGGGTCGCGGGCGAGCGGTAGATGGCTCGCGTCGTCGCCGTCGGGAGCGCGGTCCTGGACCGGGTCTACGCGCTGTCGAACCTCCCGGAACCCGACGGCGGCGCGTTCGTTCGCGAGTACACCGAGCGGGCGGGCGGCGTCGCCGCGAACGTCGCGTGCGCGCTCGCCGAACTCGACCACGACACCGCCGTCGTCTCCCGGATCGGTGACGACGACGCCGGTGACCGCGTCCTGGGGTCTTTGGCCGACCGGAGCGTCGACGCCGACGGCGTTCGACGGGGCGAAGACGCGACCTCGTACACGCTGATTCTCCGCGGGCCCGACGGCGGCCGCATGATCGTCGCGGGCGGCGACAGCGTCCCCGGCCTCCGCCTGACGGACGCGGACCGTCGCCGCCTCCGCGAGGCCGACTGCGTGTTCACCAGCGCGTACGCCCCCGACCGCGTCGTCAGCGACCTCCTCGACATGCGCGAGCGCGGCGAGGTCGCGGCGCTGGCGTTCGACCTCGCCGGCCCGCTGTCGGAACTCGACGGCCGCGGCGCCACCCCCGAGGCCATCGACAGCGCCGCCGAAACCGCGGACCTCTTCGTCACGAACGAGGTGGCGGCGCGCTCGTACCTCGACTGCGGCCCGGCAGAGGCCGCCAGCTACCTGCGCGACGCCGGCGCTGACAGAATCGCGGTCACCGTGGGTGCGGACGGCGCGTACCTCGCCGCGAGCGACGAGAACGACGGCGCCGTCCAGCAGGTCCCAGCGCCGGACGTCGACGTCACAGACACCACGGGCGCGGGCGACGCGTTCACGGCCGCGCTGGTGCACGCGTGGGTGCTCGGGGACCGCGACGCCGCCGCCGCGGGCCGCGTCGCCGCCGCTGCCGCCGCGCAGAACTGTACGAGCGAGGGTGCACGCGGCGCGCTGCCGTCCCCAGCGGACGTCTCGTCCATCGAACAGCAGTAGCTGGTGGTACGGCTTCTCCGGTCAGAACGAACTACTATGCGCACCAGTACGCTCCCCTCGCGAGTCGTTCCGGCGAGCTGCGTCTTTGCGGAGTCGACTCCAACGGAGCGAGCGACGTCATTCGAACCGCGGTCGCCGCATCCACCGGCGGGCCGCAACGGACAGTTCAGGCGCTGGCTCTGTCGAAGCGAACCTCGCGTTCTCGATAGTGCGTTTATGAGGTTGCGGCCGGAACTGTCACTATGGCTGAACTCGAGTTGGGGAACCCGTGGATTTTCACAGTGGCTGTGGTCGTGACCTGGGTCCTCGTCTGGGGGATTACTGAGGTGGTGTTCCTCGATGGCGACCCGACCAGTGCCGTCATCACTGGGGCAGTTAGTGGTCTCGCCTTCGCGCTCTTCTACGTCATTCTGTCCACTCAAATCGAAACCTGAGACGGTCCCTTGTCACCCTGTACTGAACGGCGTCTCACCGCTCCCGTCGAAGAACGGACCTGCATGGGCGACTACTGCTCGGACTCCGGTTTCGCGTCGACGAGCGCCCGCACTCGCGACTCGTCGACGGGCGCGGTCGTCTCGCCGTCCGCCTTGAGCGCGGTGCCGACGATGGCGCCGTCGGCGACGTCGAGCGTCTCCGCGACTGTCTCCCGCGTCACGCCGCTCCCGACGAACACGGGGACGCGGTCGTCGAGTTCGTCCCGTGCGGCCGCGACGTCGCGAACGTGGTCGAGGCTCGCTTCCTCGCCGGTCCCGGCGCCGCTCGCGACCAGGCCGTCGGCGAGGCCGCGCTCGACGAGTTCCGCGACCTCCTCGCGCAGCGGGCGGTCG
>Ga0207851_100487_pt1 | contig 19478 bp, 18 predicted proteins | sample A23E3SouthBayCA_FD_187747 | JGI IMG/M metagenome (GOLD analysis project Ga0207851, IMG submission 187747) | Aerobic enrichment media microbial communities from Eden Landing Ponds, California, USA - A23 E3 (SPAdes) | ecosystem: Environmental > Aquatic > Marine > Unclassified | place: Emeryville... | reverse complement strand
CCAAAAAGCCGCGACTCGCTTCGCTCCTCGCGGTGAACCGGCGGCAGCGCCGCCGGATGCTACCTCACCGCTCTTCGCTGTCCAGCACCCGGATCTGGTCCCCGCGGACCGTGACCGGGATCGGGACCGTCGCCTCGTACAGCTCGACGGTGACCTGGTCTTTGCCCTCGTCGATGCGCTGGACCTGCGCCTTCTCGCCTTTGAACGGGCCGGCGATGAGTTCGACGATGTCCCCCTCGGCGATCCCCTCGACGTCCGGTTTGGGCGAGAGGAAGTGCTCGACCTCGGCGATGCCGGACTCGCCGGGGACGACGCCGCGCATGTGCGGGATCTCGTCGGAGATGCGCTCGAAGACGGCCGAATCGTCGGCCTCCACCATCACGTAGGAGGTCAGCGAGTCGGGCGCCAGCGCGGCGTGGATCGACTCTTCCTCGCGGTTCATGATCATGTCCGCGACGGTGCGCTCCTGGCTCGCGGTGGTCTTGACGGCGAAGATTCCCATCTACGGACCCCCCGGCACGAAGTTCATCAGGACGAAGATGAAAAAGCCGAGGATGCCGACCAGCACGATGCCGGCGCCGGCGATCTTGGCGATCTGGGAGAACTCCTGCCACGACGGCGTGCTCGCGAGTTTGAGCACCCGAACGTAGGAGTTCAGGTCGTACGGCACTTTCATGGCCTCCGCTTGCCACCGCGGGCTTTTCTATTTATTGATGCGGGCCGGACCCGAGAGAACGGGTTTCGCCGCGTCGCGGGCGGCGGCGTCGGTCCGAACCGTTTTACGACAGAACGGCAACCACACACCTAATGGACAGGTGGCAGCGCCGGACCGTCGGGTTCGTCGGCGTCCTCACCGTGGTGATGCTCGTCTACGCGGTCGTCTACCAGTACGGGATGGCCGTCTACGAGGACGACCCGGTCTCTTTCCTCCACGCGCTGCAGTTCGTCGTCGAGACGTTCACGACGACCGGGTACGGCGCCGACTCGCCGTGGGAGTCCGCCCCGATGAACGTCCTCGTGATCGTCATGGACACCTCGGGCACGGTGATGATCTTCCTCGCGCTGCCGGTGCTCGTCTTCCCCGCGCTCGAGGACGCGCTCTCGACGACCGTTCCGACCGCCGTCGAGAACGGCCTGTCGGACCACGTCATCATCGCCTCCTACACCCCCCGCGTCGAGACGCTCCTCGACGAACTCGACTCGCGGGAGGTGGACTCGGTCATCGTCGAGCCCGACCGCGACCGCGCGACCGACCTCTACGAGGAGGGCTACGACGTCATCCACGCCGAGCCCGACTCCGTCGACGGGCTCGAACGCGCCCGCCTCGGAGACGCGCGGGCGCTCGTCGCCGACGTCTCCGACCAGGTCGACGCGAGCATCGTCCTCACCGCACAGGAGTGCGCCGAGGACGTCCGCATCGTCAGCGTCGTCGAGGAGCCCGGCCGGTCGCGCTACCACGAACTCGCCGGCGCCGACGCCGTCCTCTCGCCGCGGCCCCTGCTCGGCGAGAGCCTCGCGCGGAAGGTCACGACCGACGTGACGACCGACCTCGAAGGCGCCGTCGAGGTCGGCGAGGACTTCGAGATCGTCGAACTCCCGGTCCACCGCGGCAGCGAGGTCGCGGGATCGACGCTGGCCGCCAGCGGCCTGCGCGAACGGGCCAGCGTCAACGTCATCGGCGCGTGGTTCGACGGCGAGTTCGAGAGCCCGCCCGATCCCGCGTCGGTCATCGAGGCCGGCACCGTGTTGCTCGTGACCGGTCGCGAGGACCAGATCGAACAGCTCGCCGACCTCACCCGGACACAGGTGCGCCGGCACGCCCGCGGCGAGACGGTCGTCGTCGGCCACGGCGAGGTCGGACAGACGGTCACCGACGTCTTCGACGGCGCGGGCCTCGACTACACCGTCGTCGACCAGCGCGAGGGGCCCGACGTGGACATCGTCGGCGACGCGACCGACCCCGAGGTCCTCGACCGCGCGGGGATCGCCGAGGCGCGCTCGGTCATCCTCGCCATCCCCGACGACACCGCCGCCGAGTTCGCGACGCTGGTCGTCCGCGACGTGAGCCGCGAGGTCGAGGTCATCGCCCGCGCCGAGGAGGCCGAGTCCGTCAACAAGATGTACCGCGCCGGCGCCGACTACGTCCTCTCGCTCGCGACCGTCAGCGGCCGCATGATCGCCTCGGCCGTCCTCGAAGGCGAGGACGTCATCTCCCTCGACACCCAGGTCGAGGTCGTCCGTACCCGCGCGCCCGGCCTCGCCGGCCGCACGCTCGGCGACGCCGACGTGCGCGCCCGCACCGGCTGTACCGTCGTCGCCGTCGAGCGCAACGGCACCGTCTACACCGACCTCGGTCCCGAATTCGAGATCGAACGCGGCGACGAGGTCATCGTCGCCGGCCCCGACCGCGCGACGAACCGGTTCACCGAAGTGTTCGGGTAGCGCCTCGCGACCGAAACAGAACCGCTCGGAAAAACAGCTCGCGCCGCCCGTCACTCGCCGACCGATTTACTCCCCGTCGATCCACGCCGGCGGAACGATCCCGGGCTCATCGAGGCGGAGTCGGTCGCCCACCTCTATCTCCTCGATGATCCGCGGGTACTCGAAGGTCGTCGCGGCCTTCGAGAGCGCGCCGGGGTCGGCCTGGATCGACCGCCAGCGCCGCCAGTGCGTCGGCACCAGCCGGTCGATACCGAGGGCGTTCGCCGCCTCGACGACGTCCTGGGCGTCGTTGTACAGTTTCCGGCGCTTGACCTCGCCGTCCATCCGGATACGCCCGCTGGTGCCGTAGGAGAGCATCCCCATGTCGATATCGAACTCCTCGCCGACCTCGTGGAAGGCCTCGCAGGGGCGGTTGTCGCCGCCGTGGAAGATGGTCCCCTCCTCGTGTTCGATGACGTACGTGACGCTCCCGTCGGCGTCGGGGTCGCGGCCGTCGCGGACGTGGACGGTCAGGTCGCCGATCTCGTAGGAATCGCCGGGCTCGACGCTCTCCCGCTGGTCCTCGGGAATCTCGCTCACGTCGTGGTTCTCGTAGCACGCGCCGGGCGCGTGGATAGAGGCGCCGTCGTGCTCCAGGAGGGGGCCGAACGACGGCGGCCAGAAGTGGTCGCGGTGGTCGTGCGTACAGAACACGGCGTCACAGGCGTCGGCCCACTGCGGTTCCATCGGCACCGGCGGCATCCGCGCGATGTACTCGCGGTCCCGTTCGGTGCTGAGATAGGGGTCGATGTAAATCGCGGCTTCGGGCGTCCGGATCGCCCAGCCGGTCACGCCGAGGAACCACAGCGAGACGCCCTCGACGTCGGCGCCGTTTATCTCCTCGCGGATCCACCACTCGCCCCAGTCGCTGTTGATCGTCATCGGGTCACCCGCCGTGCGGTGCTGTCGGTTTCGCGTCGCGCCATGCGAGAGCGGTCCGCTCGGGCGAGGGTAAAGCTTCCGACGCGGGCCGAAAAGAGAGTCGGAGGCGGGCCGAAAGAGGCGTCCGGACGACGCGAAAAGAGACGCCGACGCGACCGACAGCGCGAGCTTACTCCACGTAGTCGATGTCGTCACCGAGTTCCTTGGAGGCGCGTTCGGCCTCCGCTTCGGACTTCCCGTAGATCTGCGGTGACTCGACGCCCGTGACGACGATCATCGTCTCCATCTTCCCCTCGAACTCCTGGTTCACGGAGGCGCCCCAGATGATGCGCGCGTCGGGGTCGATGCGGTCGTAGATCTCCTCGACGACGCCCTCGGCCTCCTCGATAGACATGTCGGGACCGCCGACGACGTTCACGAGCGCGGAGTTCGCGCCGTCGAACTCCACGTCGAGCAGGGGCGACCGCAGGGCGGAGCGGATCGAGTCCTGGGCCTTGTTCTCGGAGTCGGATTCGCCGAGGCCGATCATGGCGACGCCGCCGTTCTCCATGATCGTGCGAACGTCGGCGAAGTCGACGTTGACGAGACCGGGCTTGGTGATCAGTTCGGTCATGCCCTTGACCGAGCGCATCAGCACGCGGTCGCAGATCTTGAACGCGTCCTGGAGCGGCATGCTGGGCGCGTAGTCGAGCAGGCGGTCGTTCGGGACGACGATGACGGTGTCGGAGACGGCGCGAAGCCGTTCGAGGCCGGCGTCGGCGTTGGCCCGCCGGCGCTCGCCCTCCGCGGTGAACGGAATTGTGACGATCGAGATGGTGAGCGCGCCGCCTTCCTGTGCCGCCTGGGCGACGACGGGCGCGGCGCCGGTCCCGGTCCCGCCGCCGAGACCCGCCGTGACGAACACCATGTCCGAGCCGTCGATGGACTGCTGGATGTCCTCGATGTTCTCCTGTGCGGCCTCCTCGCCGATCTTGGGCACCGAGCCGGCCCCCCGACCGCCGGTGCGTTTCTTGCCGATCAGGATCTTGGTGTCGGCTTTCACCTCGTCGGCGAGGTGCTGGGCGTCGGTGTTCGCCGCGACGAGTTTCGCGCCGTGGATCCCCTCTTCGGTCATCCGCGAGACGGTGTTACCGCCGGCGCCGCCGCAGCCGACGACGGTGATTTTCGTCTCCAGATCCTTGACGACGTCAGCGAGTTCCTCGTCGGTCATCTGCCCCGAGGTCGACATCTCCTCGGCCCCCGTCGACCCCCCCTGTGTCTCCTCGTGCTGGGCCTGCTCCTCCCGCTCCTCCTCGGCCTCGTCGATCGCGTCGTCGATTATCGAGTCCATAATTTAAGCAGTCGTTTCACGCGAACATTTATTAAGCTTCTCCCGCGCGTCAGACGCGTGACTGACAACGAGTGGCACGCCCGGCAGTCCTGGCCGCGAAATCCCCGCTCGGTCGACCGTCCGATAGGGGCGCCTTACCTCCACCCGAAACAGGCCCCGGTAGTTCCGGGCCCGAACGGATCGGTGGTTCCGCGAATCGCGTGACCCTTTCGGACCGGGTCGGTTGGAGGCGGGGCGACTGCGGTCGCGGTCGCCGAGGGCGTTCCCGGCTGGCGAGTCTGGTTCCTCGGGGTCATCGGCGTCGGCGTCGCCGTGGTCCTGTCGAACCGGTACGTGGGACTCGCCGCCGTCTGATCGCGTGGCTGCGCGCTCTCGCCACCCGCTCTTTCCGCGATCGCCGTCCGCAGAGTACCCGAACGCATCACTCCACCACGAGCGCCGAGAGCGAGAGGAGGCCCCCGAGAACGAGCACGAAAAAGCCGATCTCGAACGAAAACTCGACCGAGGCCACCCCCAGGACGGTCCCCCCGGCGTCGGACATGGAGAACGCGAACCAGCCGGCTGCGACCGACTGCACGAGCCCGCCGAGCGCCGCGAGCGAGGCGCTGACGACCGCGCCGACGACCGCCAGCACCGATGCGACGGCTATCAGCGCGATCAGCAGTTGCACCGCCTCCGGGTCGCCGTCGGTTTCCCGTGCTAGATCTACCAGGTCGAAGAGAGTGAGGTCGTCCCGGACCAGTTCGACGCCGCCGACCGAGCCCGAGAGTCTGACGTAGGGCTGGAAGAGCGAGGCCAGTCCGAGCCCTCCACCGAGAACACCGGCGACCCGCCAGGCGATGCCCATACCGCGGTGTGAGCGACCGCCGCCGAAAGGTACTCACCGACTATGCTACCAGTAAGCTGCGACGAGCGGCCGGTCGCGTGCGGGCCGCTCGAGTCCGCGGTGCGGGCCGTTCAGGCCGGCGGACCGTCGGCGCTGGTGGGCCGACCGGGGAGAGTCCGCGCCACGTCGCCGGGCGGGTCGTCGAACGCCTCGGGATGCAGGAGGCCGGCGAGGTGTTCGAGCGTGTCGACGAGCCGGGGGCCCGGGCGGTTGACGTAGTGGTGGCCGTCCATCGCGTAGACGTCGCCCGACTCGACGGCCGAAAGTTCCGCCCAGCCCGGCCGGTCGGTCAGGTCAGTCCGGGCGTCGAGCGCCTGGTCGAGGCCGAATCCGCAGGGCGCGGCGACGACGACATCGGGGTCGGCCTCGCGCACCGACGCCCACTCGCGGGGCGTCGAGCGGTCGCCGGGGTCGGCCAGCGGGTACGTGCCGCCGGCGATGTCGACGAGTTCGGGTATCCAGTGGCCCGCCACCATCACGGGGTCGAGCCAGTCGAAGACCGCGACGCTGGGCCGGTCGTCGTCGGACACGCGCGACGCGACCCGCGATTCCACAGCCGCGACGCGCTCGCGCAACTCCGCCACGAGGTCCGCGGCGCGGGCCTCGCGGTCGAAGACCGCGCCCAGTCGCTCGATGTCGGCGTACAGGTCGGCGAGGCTGTGAACGTCGCTCGTGACGACTTCAGCGTCGATTCCCGCCTGCGCGATAGCGTCCTCCACGAGCAGGGTGTCGACGGCGCAGACGTCACAGACGCCCTGCGTGACGACCACGTCGGGGTCGAGGTCGGCGAGCGTGTCGACCTTGATCTCGTAGACGCCGCCCTCGGATTCGGCCCGTGCGACCTGTTCGTTGATCTCTGCGCTGGCGGCGTCGGGGTCGACCCGCGAGCGGTTGATCGCGGGCTTCTCGGCGGCTTCGGGCGGCCAGTCGCACTCGTGGGAGACCCCCACGGGTTCGACTCCGAGGGCGTAACAGATCTCGGTGGCCGACGGGAGCAGGGAGACGACGCGCATAGCGGGAGCAGGGACGCCACCGACCTAAAGCCACGGCGTCGCGACCGACTCAGAGTCGCGGTATCGAGGGCCGCCCGAACGGCCGTGTCCCACGATCCCACTGAAGGGAAAGCTATAGCAGTGTCCCAGTCCGACGTGGGGATATGACTGCCGGGACTGGAGCGCAGCGCGACCGGGAACGGGGGTTCGACCATCGAGCGATCGAACCCGAGTGGCAACGCACCTGGGCGGAGGAGGGAGTCTTTCGCATCCCCGACGACGCGACGGACCCCGAGTACGTCCTCGCGATGTTCCCCTACACCTCCGGGGACCTGCACATGGGCCACGTCCGCAACTACACCATCACCGACGCCTACGCCCGCTTCGAGCGCATGCGCGGCGAATCGGTCCTGCACCCGATGGGCTGGGACTCGTTCGGGCTGCCCGCCGAGAACGCCGCCAACGAGCGCGACACGAACCCGCGCGACTGGACGCTGGACTGCATCGACTCGATGAAGACCCAGCTGAAGGCGATGGGCTTCGGCTACGACTGGGAGCGCGAACTCGCCACCTGCGAACCGGAGTACTACCGCTGGAACCAGTGGCTCTTCCAGCGCTTTCGCGACGAGGGTCTCGTCGACCGCCGCGCCGAGGAGATCAACTGGTGTCCCTCCTGCGAGACCGTCCTCGCGGACGAGCAGGTCGAGGGCGACGACGAGGTCTGCTGGCGCTGCGAGACGCCGGTCGAGGCGCGCGAACTCGACCAGTGGGTCCTGACGATCACCGACTACGCCGAGGAACTGCTCGACGCGCTGGACGACCTGGACGGGTGGCCCAACAACGTCCGCGAGATGCAGCGCAACTGGATCGGCCGCCAGGAAGGCGACAGCGTCGAGTTCGACCTGACGACCGGTGACAGCGTCGAGATCTTCACCACCCGCCTCGACACCATCCACGGCGCGACCTTCTTCGCGCTCTCGCCCGGCCACGAGGTCGCCCAGGAGCTGGCCGCCGAGAACGACGACGTGGCCGCGTACGTCGACCGCGTCGAGGCGGCCGACGACGACGAGATCGAAGAAACCTCGGGCGTCTTTACGGGGGAGTACGCAACCAACCCCGCCACCGGCGAGGAGATCCCGGTCTACGTCGCCGACTACGTGCTCGAAGACGTCGGCACGGGCGCGCTCTACGCCGTCCCGGCCCACGACGAGCGCGACCACGCCTTCGCCGAGGAACACGACATCCCGGTCACGCAAGTCGTCGAACCCGCCCCGGAGGCCGACGTGGATCCCGAGGAAATCGACGTCGAAGCGGCCGCCTACACCGCGGACGGCGTCCTCGTCGACTCCGGCGAGTACGACGGGCTCACCAGCGCCGAGGCTCGCGAGGAGTTCGTCGACGTCTTCGACGGCGAGCACCGCGTCGAGTTCAAACTCCGGGACTGGCTCATCTCCCGGCAGCGCTACTGGGGCACGCCCATCCCGATGGTCGACTGTCCCGACTGCGGGTTCGTCCCCGTCCCCGACGAGGACCTGCCCGTCGAACTCCCGGAGTTCGTCCACACCACCGGCAACCCGCTGGACGCCGCGACGGAGTGGAAAGAGACCACCTGTCCGGACTGCGGCGGGCCCGCCGAGCGCGAGACGGACACGATGGACACGTTCGTCGACTCGTCGTGGTACTTCCTGCGCTACTGCTCGCCCGACGCCGACGCGGTGCCCTTCGACACCGAGCGGGCCAGCGACTGGATGCCCGTCGACCGGTACGTCGGCGGCATCGAACACGCCGTGATGCACCTGCTCTACGCCCGCTTCTTCACGAAGGTGCTCGACGACATCGACCTCGTCGACGGGGTGCGCGAGCCCTTCGTCAACCTCACCAACCAGGGGATGGTGCTGGGCGAGAACGGCAACAAGATGTCCAAATCGCGGGGCAACGGCGTCTCGCCCGAGCGCATCATCGAGGAGTACGGCGCCGACACCGCGCGGCTGTTCATCATGGAGGCCGCCCAGCCAGAGAAGGACTTCGCCTGGAACCCCGAGGGCGTCCAGTCCGCGCATGGGTTCCTCCAGAACGTCCACGACCTCGCCGCGACGTTCGCCGACGGCGCGGTCGACACCGACGACGCGGCCCGCGAACCCGTCGACGACTACGTCGCCCGAGAGATCGCCGCCACCGCCGCCACCGCCACCGCGGAGTTCGAGGCCTTCCGGTTCAACCACGCGCTCCAGGCCGCTCGCGAACTCGTCTCCCTGTTGCGCCGGTACCGCGACCACACCGCGCCCGACGAGGAGGTCTTCGAAGACGGCGTCGTCACCGTCACGAAACTGCTCGCGCCCGTCGCGCCCCACGTCGCCGAGCAGATCTGGGAACGCCTCGGCCGCGAGGGGCTGATCGCCGAGGCCGAGTGGCCCGCCGCCGACGCGCCCGCGAACTACGAGGTCGAGGCCCGCCTCGTCGAGAACACCCGCGAGGACGTGCGCGACATCGTCGACACCGTCGGCATCGAGGACCCCGAGACGGTGACGCTCGCCGTCGCGCCCGACTGGAAACACCGCGCCCACGAACTCGCCCGCGAGTCCGACGCCCCGAACCTGATCGGCGACCTGATGGGCCACGACGAGATCCGCGCACAGGGCGACGCCGCCGCCGACTTCGCCCAAGACCTGCAGGCCGAGCGCGAGGCGCTCGGCGACGTGCTCGCCCCCGAGGCGGAACGGGCCGCGCTCGAACGCGCCGCCTGGCTGATCGAACGCGAGTTCGACGCCGAAGTGGTCGTCCAGTCGGCCGACGAGGCCGACGACGACCTCGCCGCGAAAGCCGAGCCCGGCCGCCCCGCGATCCGGATCGACTGACGGCGCCGGTCGGATGGCGCCGGTCGGAGGTCGGGAGTCGGACCGCTATCCCGCTTCAAGCCGGGAGCGCGCGACATACGTCAGGAGGGTCGCGCCCGCGGCGACGACGAGGGCCACGCCGACTTTCGCCGGGACCGTGACCGACGCGTCCCCGAGGAGTTCGTAGCCCTGAACGAGCACGAGGAAAGCGAGGCCGCCGACGACCCCCCACAGCAGGCTGGCCCTGGCTTCGGGGGAGAGGCGGCCGCTTGCGGGCGATCCGCCGCTCGGCTGGGCGTCGGTCATTTCGTCGCGATGGCCTCGATCTCGACGCCGACGCCCTTGGGGAGCGCGTCGACGCCGACGGCGCTGCGAGCGGGCGGTTCGTCGTCGAAGAACGTCGCGTAGGTGTCGTTCATCTCCTCGAAGTCCTCGATGTCGTCGAGGTAGACGGTCACCTTGAGCACGTCGTCCAGAGAGGAGTCGGCGGCCTCGAGGACGGCTTCGACGTTCTCGAGGGCCTGCTGGGCCTGCACGTCGATCGCGGCCTCGTCGAGCAGGTCGCCGTCGGGGGTGAGGGGGATCTGCCCGGCGGTGAACACGAGGTCGTCGGTCTCGGTGGCCTGGCTGTACGCGCCCACGGCGGCCGGCGCCGCGTCGGTGCTGACGGTGCGTCGCATGTCCGAACGCGCGCCCGCCAGCGGCTTAAAAGTCGCCCGGGAGTGATGGCGGCCTTTACCGCGTCGCGACGAGGAGCGCGCGCCGCGGGCGACTCTGCGCGGCCGATACACGCGACCGACGCGCTCTTTTGAGTCGCGTCCGTATCGGCGGGCGATGCCAAATCTGGAACTGTACGAGCTGGAGGGCTGTCCCTACTGCGCGAAGGTCAAGCGGAAACTCGACGAACTCGGGCTGGAGTACGAGTCCCACATGGTTCCGCGGGCCCACTCCGAGCGGACCGAGGTCGAGGAGATCAGCGGCCAGACCGGCGTCCCCGTCCTCGTCGACAGGGACAACGGGGTCGAGGGGATGCCCGAGAGCGACGACATCGTGGCGTATCTCGAGAAGCAGTACGGGAGCTAGCGGCCGGGAGGGCGTGCCGCCGCCTCGCCGGCGGCCGCGCGACCCGGGGAAAGGCAGGCGGCCACGAGCATCCGCGCCGCAGGTGCGGTTCACCGCTCTCGACCATCGGAAGAGAGCGCCTTTTTCGTCAACCGTCAAATCGAACCCGGCGGTCGACCCTCGGTCGACGCTACAGGTAGTCGACGGTCCGTCCGCCGACGGCGTCGAACCCCTGGCGTTCGTGCGACCACTCGGAGACGGGTCCGTCGCGGCGCTCGGCGAGGAAATCGACGATGCCCTCGGCCACGTCCTCGCCGTAGAGGTCGGGGCCCGACTGAAGCCGTTCCCGCACGGCGTCGGTTTCGAGCGCGTGCGTGACCATCTCGCGGACGAACTCGCCCGAAATCGGCGGGACGAGCAGGTTGGTGTTGGCCTCGAACACCGTCTCGGGGCGGTCGGTGTTGAAGCGAGCGGTGAGACAGCAGGCCTCGTCGATGTAGTTGAGTTCCTCCTGCATGCTCCCGGAGTCGGTGAGTTCGGCGAGACACTGCCCGGACCGGAGGAACTCGTAGACGTGGGCGTGTTTCTTCCAGAGGCCGGTGAACAGGAAGTTATCGCGCTCGTCGGCCAGCCGCGCCAGACGGTCGCGGTAGCCGTGGCGTTCGAGGGCGTGGCGCGTGGCGGTCAGTTCGACGAAGTTCACGTTGTAGCCGTCCTCGACGAGGGCGATCACGCCCTCGACGAGCGCCCGGAAGCGGCCGGGAAGCAGGTTCGCGCGGCGGTGGATGTCGACGCGGACCCAGTCGTCGCGCGCTTCGAGGACGGGATAGATATCGAAGACGCTCTCGCCGTCGTGGTCGGCCTTCATCCGGATCGCGTCGACGACGGAGTTGCCGACGACGGGGATGCGCTCGTCGCCGTCGACGGTCCGGGGATAGCCCTCGGATTCGAGGTGCTCGCGGTTCAGTTCGACGGGGGCGAACTGGTAGCGGGCGGCCGCGGAGCCGACGAACGTGTCGTACTGCTCGGGGAACGGCTCGGTGCGGTCGACGGTCCACTCGCCCGACCACTGCTCGTCGACGAGGGCGGCCGGGTCGGGATAATCGCCGTCGGAATCGTCGACGTCGGGCCCGTCGTCCGGCGCGGCGGTCGGGACGGCGTCGGTCCCGGTGGCGGTCGGGACGGCGTCGTAGTCGGGGGCCATCGCGCGGAGGCCGGCCTCGTTGTGGGCGACCTGCTGGTTGGTGGCGAACAGCCAGGCCTGCGGGAAGACGGCGGCGGCGTGGGTGTCGCCGTGGACCAGCGGGAGGACAGTCGTGTCCGGCCACTCGTCGAGCCGGGCGGCCAGTTCGCGGACGGCGAGCATCGTCTGGGCGGTCTTCTCGCTGAGGTCGCCGCGGATGCCCAGGTCGGCGGCGATGGCGGGTTCGAGGTCGTACTCTTCCAGGCCGTGACCGAGCACGTCGTCGTAGTGCTGGCCGGTGTGGACCACGAAACAGGGGAGGCCGCGCTCGCGGGCGGCGGCGACGACCGGCGCCTGCTTGTAGAAGTCGGGTTTGGTCGCGGTGACGACCGCGAGGACGAACTCGCCGCGGTCCATCTCCGCGGCGAGGCGCTCGTCGTAAATCGTCGGGTCTGCGTCCATACCGTCGCCTCTCCCGGCGGTCGTTTGTAGGTTTACACTCCCGGCCCGCGACCGGGCCGGGCCCGACGGGGACCCGCTCGCCGCGTGGAGACGGTCGCCGACCGGGCCCGCGCTCACACCGGGACGAGGACGACCGGTACGCCGCGGCTCTCGAGGACGGCCTCGGTCATGCTGGGGATGACGAACCGCTCGACCGCGCCTCGTTCGACGTTCCCCATCACGACGTACGCGAACTCGTGGTCGCTCCCGAGGATCGCGTCGAGCAGGCGTTTCTGCGTCGAGACGTTCGTCCGGTCCGTCTCCTCGTCGGGCACGTCCACGACCGTCTCGCACGCGACGTCGGGGGCGGTCCGTTCCACGACCGCCGCGACCTCCTCGCGGACGGCATCGGGCGTCTCGTCGTCCCCGTCCTGGGCGTGATAGACGTACAGGTCGTCGCCGCTCGCGGCCGCGCGCTCGGCGGCGAACGCCAGTACCGACTCGCGGCCGTCGTGGTCGCCGTACGCCACGAAGATCGTTGCCATGCCCCCGCCTTCTTCGCCCCCCGACTTCAGTCCGTCGGCGATCCCCGCCGCTGCGGTCGATTGTGCCGCCGTCGCCGCCGGGACGGCCGACACCCCCGCGCTCGGCACAACGGTTACGGTCCGCCGGCCCCGACTACGGCTATGACAGCGGCCGCGGACCTGGTCCTGACGAACGCCGAGGGACACACGCTCGCCGACCCCGACGAGACCGCCGCGGCAGTCGCCGTCCGCGACGGCCGGGTCGTCGCCGTCGGCTCGCGCTTCGAGGTGGGCCACCGCGTCGGCGTCGAGACCGAGGTCGTCGACTGCGAGGGACGCGTGGTCCTCCCGGGATTCGTCGACGCGCACACGCACCTGCCGATGGTCGGCCGCCGCCTCGTCGAGGCGGACCTCGGTGCCGCCGAGTCGCCCGCCGAGGCGGTCGAGCGCCTCGCCGATCGCGCCGCCGAGACGAGCGGCGAATCCGACCGCGAGTGGATACTCGGATTCGGCTACGACGAGAGCGAGTGGAGCGACGAGCGGTATCTCACCCGCGACGACCTCGACGCCGTGAGCGACGAGCGCCCCGTCGCGGCGGTCCGCGAGGACATGCACCTCGCGTCGCTCAACGGCGTCGCGCTCGACCGCCTCCGCGACGAGATGCCCGCCGAGGACGTGCAGACTGACGGCGACGCGGGCGCGACCAGCGACCCCACAGGCGTCGTCGTCGAGGACGCGCTCGAGGTCGTCTGGGAGGCTATCGAGCCAGACCGCGAGCAGATGGCCGAGTTCGTCCGCGCAGCGCAGGCCCGCGCGAACGAACTCGGCGTCGTCGGCGTTCACGACATGGTGCGCCGGTCACACGCGCCCGCGGTCTACCGCGACCTCGACGCGGCGGGCGAGTCGACACTGCGCGTGCGGATCAACTACTGGGCGGACCACCTCGACGCGGTCCGCGAACTCGGTCTCCAGACGAACCACGGGAGCGAGATGGTCCGGGTCGGCGCGATCAAGACGTTCACCGACGGCTCCATCGGCGGCCGGACCGCGAAGGTCTCCGAACCGTACGCGGACGTACCCGACGACGAGTCCACAGACGACGGCGACGACGAGTCCGACTCCGACGACCGCGGTCAGTGGGTCGTCGACCCCTCCGAACTCCGGGATATTGTCGGCCGCGCCGAGGAAGCCGACCTTCAGGTGGCCGCGCACGCCATCGGCGACGAGGCGGTCGCGGCGGCGCTCGACGCGTTCGAGAGGGGCGACGGCGAGCGCCACCGGATCGAACACGCCGAGGTGCTGACCGACGACCTGATCGACCGGCTCGCCGCGAGTTCCGTCGTGGTCTCGGCCCAGCCGAACTTCCTGAAGTGGGCGCGGGAGGGCGGCCTCTACGCGAGCCGACTCGGCGACGAGCGCCGCCTCGCCTCGAATCGCTTCGGCGCCCTGCTGGAGGCGGGCGTCCCGCTCGCGTTCGGCAGCGACTGCATGCCGCTGGACCCCCTCTTCGGGATCGAACAGGCCGTCACGGCGCCCGGCGACGAGCAGCGCCTCTCGGTCACCGACGCGCTCCGGGCGTACACCAGCGGCGCCGCGTACGCGGGCTTCGACGAAGCGCGTCTGGGGACGGTCGAACCGGGTAAACTCGCCGATCTGGTCGTCCTCGAAGAGTCGCCGTGGGCCGTCGATCCGGGCGATATCGGCGATATCGAAGTGACACGGACGGTCGTCGGTGGCGAGACGGTTTTCGAGCGGGGTGACTGACTGCGTGCGTGATGTCGCGCCGTTCGCCGCGGCGTTCGGCGTGGTGGCGTTTTAGTACCGCGGGGGCGATGGAGGAGGCATGGACACCGACGCCGACGCGGTGACGGACCGGCTCGAACACACCGTCCTCGGGCCGGAGACGACGCCCGACGACGTCATCGACGTGCTCGACGCCGCCATCGAGTACGGCATGCGCGCCTGCATCCCGCCGTGTTACCTCGAGCTCGCCGACGGCTACGCCCCGACCGTCTCGCTCGCGACCGTCATCGGCTTCCCCCACGGCCAGCACGCCACCGGCGGCAAGGTCTGCGAGGCCGAGGAAACCTGGGAGGACGGCGCCGACGAACTGGACATGGTGCTCAACGTCGGACGTCTGCGCGCCGGCGAGGACGACGCGGTCCGCCGGGACATCGAGGAGGTGGTCGCCGCCGTCCCCGTCCCGGTCAAAGTCATCATCGAAACCCCGCTTCTCTCCGACGAGGAGAAGCGGCGCGCCGCCGAGCTCGTCGCCGAGGCCGACGCCGACTTCCTCAAGACCGCCACCGGCTTCTCGGACGGCGGCGCGACCGTCGAGGACGTCGAACTGCTGGCCGAGTACCTCCCGGTCAAGGCCAGCGGCGGCATCGGGTCGTGGGCCGACGCGGAGGCCATGTTCGACGCCGGCGCCGAGCGCATCGGCGCCTCCAGCGGCGACGTCATCGCCCGCGAGTTCCTCGGCCAGCAGGAAGGGGTCGACGAGGACGACGTCGGCGGCGACGGGTACTGACCGCCGAAGGGGTGCAGTGCGTCGAGATCCATCTGTCAGCGGTGCGGTGGCGCGCGCCGTCGCGCCCTCCGTGGCGCGACGAAGCCGCGCGAGGGATGAGTAGCGCAGGAACGAGCAACGCAATCGTCTGGGGAGGTATGTGGCTATCTGCGGTTGCGGTGTGGTCCTGGCGGACTGAAAGGGCGAGGCGCGCTCGCGTCCAGTTTAGTCGTCTGAGCGCGGCCCTATTCTCGCGGGCGGTGCGGAGAGCGAGAATATCCCGCTCAGCGACCGCGAGCGCGTCGAGGGCGTTCAACATAGAGAATCGCCAGCGGTTGTGGTGTTGCTTGCAGTAGAAAAGACAGCGAGCGAGCGCGTCGAGGGCGTTCAACTCTGAGGATCGACTGCGGTCGCAGTGTCGTCTGCGGTTGAGATTACGGCTAGCGAGCGGGGCGAGGGCTTTCAGCGCTCGGGATCGAGTGCGGTCGTGGTTGCGGTGGCGTTTGCAGTCGCGGTGTCGTCGACAACGAGCCAGTGGGCAGCGATCGTCTCGCGAACGCACCGGCGATCGCGAACAGCGCCCGCCATCGACACAGAGACAACTGATCGTCGGAGGAGTCCGCACGTTTTTCACGACCGAACCCCGACACACGGTAGATGAGTCGCGCCCGGAAACCCGAGTGGTTGAAGACGCGGCCGCCCTCGGGCGAGCGCTTCGCGGACATCAAATCGACCCTCCGCGAGCACGACCTCAACACGGTCTGTGAGGAGGCCAACTGCCCGAACCTGGGCGAGTGCTGGAGCGGGCGCAACGGCCCCGGCACGGCCACGTTCATGCTGATGGGCGACACCTGCTCGCGCGGGTGTAACTTCTGCGACGTGGAGACGGGCGGAATGGAACCGCTCGACGACGACGAACCCGAACAGGTCGCCGACGCGGTCGCGGAGATCGGACTCGACTACGTCGTTCTCACGTCCGTCGATCGCGACGACCTGCCCGACCAGGGCGCCGGCCACTTCGCCGACACTATCGAGGCGATCAAAGAGCGCCACCCGGGCATCCTCGTCGAGGCGCTCGTGCCCGATTTCCAGGGCGAAGCGCATCTCGTCGAGAAAGTCCTCGACGCCGAACCTGACGTGTTCGCGCACAACGTGGAGACGGTCGACCGCCTGCAGTGGCCGGTGCGGGACCGCCGGGCGGGCTACGAGCAGTCCCTTTCCGTCCTCCGGCGGGCCGCCCGCGAGAGCGACGCGTTCGTCAAGACGAGCCTCATGCTCGGCGTCGGCGAGTACGACCACGAGATCTACCAGACCCTCGGCGACCTCCGGGGCGTCGGCGTCGACATCGTCACGCTCGGGCAGTACCTCCAGCCCTCGCGCTCGCACCTCGAAGTCAGCGACTACGTCCACCCCGACGCCTTCGACACCTGGGAGCGCGTCGCCGAGGACGAACTCGACTTCTGCTACTGCGCCGCCGGCCCGATGGTCCGCTCGTCGTACCGCGCGGGCGAACTGTTCGTCGACGCCGTCCTGCGCGACGGCCGGTCGGTCGAGGACGCCCGCGCCGCCGCGAGCCCGACCGACGACTGACGGCCGTGCCCCCGTGGGCAAGGGACACACGCGCCGACGCGCTCCCCGCACAGTCGCACAGACGTAAATATCCCCGTCGAGAGAGCGATCGGTTTCGGACGTTCGTCCAGTTCTGAAACCGGTCGCGGGACGTTCGAATCACAGGAAGGCGGCAGGGCGACCGGATCGGGGGGCGCGAACGGCAAGATTGGTCCACAGCGAAAGCTATTTACGAAAATCCTTAAGCCCGAGGCCGCACTTGGTTCGGGTATGCTTTCGAGGGGTTTTCCGTGAGTACTCTGCAGCGCGACCCCGCCGACCGGGTACAGATACTCGACGAGGACGGTCGGGTCCGGGAGGGCGCGACGGTCCCAGATCTGGACGAGGACACCTTCGTCGAGATGTATCGTGAGATGAAGCTGGCCCGGCACTTCGACGAGCGGGCGGTGAGCCTCCAGCGCCAGGGTCGGATGGGGACCTACCCGCCGATGTCCGGTCAGGAGGGCGCGCAGGTCGGCAGCGTCCACGCCATCGACGCCGAGGAAGACTGGGTGTTCCCCAGTTACCGCGAGCACGCGTCGATGATGCACGTCGGCCTGAGCGCCGAGCAGACGCTGCTGTACTGGATGGGCCACGAGGAGGGGAACGTCCGCGAGGACCTGAACCTCTTCTCCGTGGCGGTGCCCATCGCGACGCAGATCCCCCACGCCACCGGTGCGGCGTGGGCGTCGAAACTGCGCGAGGAGCGCAAGGCCTTCCTCTGTTACTTCGGCGACGGCGCCACGAGCGAGGGCGACTTCCACGAGGGGCTCAACTTCGCCGGCGTCTTCGACGTGCCCGCGGTCTTTTTCTGTAACAACAACCAGTGGGCCATCTCAGTCCCGCGCGAACGCCAGACCAGAAGCGCGACGCTGGCGCAGAAGGCCGACGCCTACGGCTTCGAGGGCGTGCAGGTCGACGGGATGGACCCGCTCGCGGTCTATCAGGTGACGAAGGCGGCCGTCGAGAAGGCCCGTCACCCCAACCCGGACGAACTCCGGCCGACGCTCATCGAGGCCGTGCAGTACCGCTTCGGCGCGCACACGACCGCCGACGACCCGAGCGTCTACCGCGACGACGAGGAGGTCGAGCGCTGGAAGGCCAAAGACCCCATCCCGCGCATGGAGACGTTCTGCCGGGAGCGCGGGATGCTCGACGACGAGCGCGTCGACGCCATCGAATCGGCGGTCGAAGACGAGGTGGCCGACGCCATCGCGGCGGCGGAAGAGACCGCGCGACCGGACCCGGCGGAGATGTTCGAACACGTCTACGCGGGGATGCCCGACCGGCTCGACGAACAGCTCGACTACCTGCGGCGACTGCGCGAGCGACACGGCGACGAGGCGCTTCTGGAGTAACCATGAGTCACGCCACCGACACCGACGACGAGGCAGAGCGCGAGGAAACGAGCGACGACACCGGCGGACAACAGGACGGCGAAACCGAGAGCCTGACGCTGGTCCAGGCGGTCCGAGACGGCCTCCACGGTGAGATGGAACGGGACGACCGCGTCATCGTCATGGGCGAGGACGTCGGCGAGAACGGCGGCGTCTTCCGCGCCACCCAGGGCCTGATCGACGAGTTCGGCGAGGACCGCGTGGTCGACACGCCGCTCGCCGAATCGGGCATCGTCGGCACCGCCATCGGGATGGCCGCCTACGGACTGCGCCCGGTCCCCGAAATCCAGTTCATGGGCTTCATCTACCCCGCGTTCGACCAGATCGTCTCCCACGCCGCCCGCCTGCGGACCCGCTCGCGCGGGGAGTTCACCTGCCCGCTCGTGGTGCGGGCGCCCTACGGCGGCGGTATCCGCGCCCCCGAACACCACTCCGAGTCCAAAGAGGCCTTCTTCGTCCACGAACCCGGACTCAAGGTCGTCATCCCCTCGACCCCATACGACACGAAGGGGCTGCTCGCCTCGGCGATCCGGGATCCGGACCCCGTGGTCTTCCTCGAACCCAAGCTCATCTACCGGGCGTTCCGCGAGGAGGTCCCCACGGAACCGTACACCGTGCCGCTGGGCGAGGCGGCCGTCCGCCGCGAGGGGAGCGACGTGTCGGTGTTCACCTGGGGCGCGATGACCCGCCCGACGCTCGAAGCCGCTGAAAATCTCACCGGCGATATCGACGTGGAAGTCGTCGACCTGCGCACACTCTCGCCGCTGGACGAGGAGGCCATCGTCGAGTCGTTCAAGAAGACCGGCCGCGCCGTCGTCGTCCACGAGGCGCCCAAGACCGGCGGGCTGGCCGGCGAGATCACCGCCACGATACAGGAGGAAGCGCTCGTGTATCAGGAAGCGCCCATCGAGCGCGTGACGGGTTTCGACGTGCCCTATCCGCTGTACGCGCTGGAGGACTACTACCTGCCCGAGCCCGAGCGCATCGAAGACGGCATACGGAACGCCTACGACTTCTGACCCATGGTCCGCGAGTTCAAACTCCCCGACGTCGGCGAAGGGGTCGCCGAGGGGGAACTGCTGGAGTGGCACGTCGCCGTCGGCGACCGGGTCGAAGAGGACCAGGTCGTCGCCGAGGTCGAGACCGACAAGGCCGTCGTGGACGTGCCCGCGCCCGTGAACGGTACCGTCCGCGAACTGCGCGCCGAACCCGGCGACGTGGTCCCCGTCGGCGAGGTCATCATCACCTTCGACGTGGACGGCGAGGACGGCGAAGCGGACGCGGGCGGAGAAACCGAACCGGCGGGGAGCGAGACCGCAGCCAGCGACGCAGACGGCGCGGGCAGCGCC